>ENA-ORNF01003455-ORNF01003455.1-human-gut-metagenome-genome-assembly--contig:-NODE-3455-length-10307-cov-3.426941_pt1 | contig 10307 bp, 7 predicted proteins | sample MGYA00242110_ERZ509012 | MGnify/ENA primary metagenome ERZ509012 (study PRJEB26280, sample SAMEA2338714) | human gut metagenome | biome: human gut; feature: human-associated habitat; material: faeces... | reverse complement strand
GTAAACTCGGAGGTCAGAAGAAGCGGTTGAAGGTGGATTTGCTCAATGCCGCAAGAGATGCCGCCGATGATATTCGCAAGGCTTTTGAAAGCGACCCGAACCATAATTTGTCAGACATAAATGAATTGTGGAGTCGGGTAAACGAGGTGAACGGCAACACGCTGAGGAAGTTGTATGAGAGCGGTATGCTCACGAAAGAAGCATACAACGACATCAGCAGTATGTATACGAATTATATCCCTATGAGGGGATTCGACCAAACGACAAGTGCGGACGCCTACGCTTATCTAACGCACGGCGACAGCGCATTCAACGCACCGATAAAGACAGCCAAAGGGCGCAGCTCCAAGGCTGACAATCCTATAGCATATATGCAGGCGATGGCGGAAAGTGCGATAATGCAGGGCAACCGCAACGTATTGGTGAAACAAAAGATGTTGAACTTTGTGCGCAACCATCCGAGCGACCTTGCGAGTGTCAGCGATGTCTGGTTGCAATATGACTCGGTTGCAGATGAGTGGAAGCCGGTGTATGCTTTTGGGCGCGAATCGAAGGGGTGAAACGACAAGAACATGGCGACATATTCGTTGAATATCAACGATGCAAAATGCACGGAACTTATTCGTTTTGGGGGAATCAGCCTAATTCATCGGATTTGATTCCCAGAGCCATCATTATCGGAAAAGCGACAATTTGAGTGGCGTATCCATTCCCTTTCGCAGATTTGTCCATAGTGAATCGTGTGGCTATTTTGCCGTTGCTCTCAGAAAGAATTTTATCGATTTCCTCGCCGCAACGCCCATCAAAGCCAATGACAGCGACTCGCTTTATCTCCTTTTCTGACATAAGATTGTGAAGAGAGTCAAGGAAAAAGTCGTTGGAGTCAACCATCCCTTCATTTGAATATGTGTAGAACGAAAATTCGCCGAGATGTCCGTTGAAAGCCATTCCGTTCAGTCCGGCAATGTCAGACGGGGTGCAGACGCCGAAATTGTCACAACCATTGTTATATGTAATATAAACGTCAATTTGGTTTTCGCCGGGAGTGACACCCCAGTCCAAAGCAATGTATGTAAACAGCGAAGAGAGATCGATGGTGCTCAGCTCGCGGTTTAGAATGCGCTCAAAATTAGTTTTGAAATCCGATGTGATAAAATTAAGGAATGCCGCATCCACAATGATGGCATTTGGGGCTGGTGTGAAATCTTTAGTCATCTGCTTTTTTATGCAAAGATAACTTTCGATTGCGTATCGGCAAAATTTATGCTCCAGCATTTTTATGTTATTTGTAATATCGTTAACTTTGTGGATATGGAACTTTCAGCAGGAGTAATAAAATGGGTGCATTCCTTGTCGCAGAAAAAGAATCGTGATAAGGAGCGTTGTTTTGTCGCAGAAGGAACAAAATGCGTGATTGACACACTCGATTATTTTAAGGTTAGATATTTGTTTGCCACGTCTGATTGGGCGGACAGCGTCGGCTGTAGATTGCGCTGCCCCGTGACGGTCGCAACCAAAGCTCAAATAGAGAGGATGTCGATGCTGAAAACGGCGACAGACGTCATCGCTGTTTATGAAATGCCAGATGTCCAGATTGAGAAAGGCTTGGAGAAGCGTCTTGCATTAGTGCTTGATGGAATCCAAGACCCAGGAAACTTCGGAACCATATTGAGGATTGCCGATTGGTTTGGAATCAAAGACGTGTTTTGTAGCAAAGATACCGTAGACGTTTACAATCCTAAGGCGGTGCAGGCGACAATGGGTGCTGTTTCGCGTGTGAATGTCGTGTATTGCAGCCTTTCGGAACTGTTTGCGACATATAAGGAAATGCCAGTATACGGAACATTGCTTGACGGAAACAATATTTACGAAACGCCGCTGGCGCAGGCGGGATTCATCGTCATGGGCAATGAAGGCAAGGGGATTTCGGAGGAGATAAGACGTCTTGTGACAGGAAAGTTGCTCATTCCGTCATATCCAATCGACACTCCGACATCGGAATCGCTAAATGTGGGGATGGCGACAGCCATTGTTGTCGCAGAATTTAGAAGAAGAACAATGTAGTATGTGCTATGGCAAAGGATAAAATAGCGTTTTTTTGTAGCAATTGCGGATATGAGTCGCCAAAATGGGTGGGGAAGTGTCCGAATTGCGGAGCCTGGAACACTTTCGTCGAAGAGCGCGTTGTGCAGACTCGAGGCGGGAAATCGCTCCTCCCGGAAACAAAATTGGACTCGAAGCCACTTCGCTTGTCTGAAATCGAAGCTGGGGAGGAGAAGCGCATACAGATGCCGAGCGGAGAGTTGAACCGTGTGCTTGGCGGAGGTTTGGTGCAGGGTTCTATAATATTAATAGGAGGAGAGCCTGGGATAGGAAAGTCGACCCTCGTTTTGCAGAACGTAATACGCATTAGGAGCAGAAAGGTGCTCTATGTGTCTGGTGAGGAAAGCGCGCAGCAATTGAAGATGCGGGCTGACCGACTTGGTGCAGACGGAGGAGAGTGCTATATTGTTTGTGAAACGTCGTTGGAGAAGATATTTCAACACATAAAAAACAGCAATCCAGGAATAGTGGCCATCGACTCCATCCAAACTATTGCTTCCGACAATCTTGAATCTGTGGCTGGAAGTGTTAGCCAAGTGCGGGAATGTGCGGCGTCTCTTTTGAAATATGCCAAGGAGAGCGGAACACCAGTGGTGCTGATCGGGCATATCAACAAGGAGGGAAGTATAGCCGGGCCGAAGGTGCTTGAACACATTGTCGACGCCGTGCTGCAGTTTGAGGGCGACCGTCATTATATGTATCGGTTGTTGCGCTCGATAAAGAATAGATTCGGAAGCACGTCGGAAATGGGCATATATGAAATGACACAATCGGGATTGCGTGAAGTGGCAAATCCATCGGAACTGCTGTTGTCTGATAATGATTCAGACTTGTCGGGAGCTGCTATCGGTGTGACAGTGGAGGGGGCGCGTCCATTGCTCGTCGAATCGCAAGCGTTGGTAAGCACTGCGGCATACGGCACAGCGCAGAGGTCGGTGACTGGCTTTGATTCAAAAAGAATGAATATGTTGTTGGCTGTGCTTGAGAAACGGGTCGGTTTTAAATTGGCTTTGAAAGATGTGTTCCTCAATATTGCGGGGGGATTCAAGGTCAATGATCCGGCGCTTGACCTTGCTGTTATCAGCTCGATACTTTCTTCTAACGTCGATATGCCGATCGCAAAGACGGTTTGTTTGACAGGGGAAGTCGGATTGTCGGGGGAGATTCGCCCGGTCACCAGGATAGAACAGCGCATAATAGAGGCTAACAAATTAGGCTTTTCCACGATTTATGTGCCAAAGCACAATTTGAAAGGTGTGGATGTGTCTCAGTATAATGTGGAGGTTAAAGAAGTGGCGCGTGTAGAGGAAGTGTTCCGCTCGCTTTTCGGATAAATCTGAAATTAATATTCTCGAAATTTTTTTCTTCAGCCGTCTTTGATTAATTTTGTATGACATAAAAACGTATATAGACAACAAAAAAGAATAACAAGAGGATAAATATGAAAAATGAATTCAGAGATTTCGCAGTGAAACACATGGGACTCAACGGGCTCGCTGTTGACGACTATATGAACATCACCAGCAGCTATATCTCTCCGACTATTATTGAAGAACGTCAATTGAATGTGGCACAAATGGACGTGTTCTCACGATTGATGATGGATAGAATTATATTTTTGGGCACACAGATAGATGATTATACAGCAAATGTAATCCAAGCCCAGTTGCTTTATCTTGACTCTTCCGACCCGGGCAAGGATATCTCAATTTATATAAACTCTCCTGGTGGCTCTGTATATGCTGGACTTGGCATATATGACACTATGCAGTACATTTCGAGCGATGTCAAGACGATTTGCACAGGAATGGCGGCATCGATGGCTGCCGTGCTGCTTGTCGCTGGAGAAAAAGGCAAACGTTTTGCGCTTAACCATTCGCGTGTTATGATTCACCAACCGATGGGCGGTGCGCAAGGCCAGGCTTCCGACATCGAAATAACAGCGCGAGAGATTCAAAAATTGAAAAAAGAGCTGTATACAATCATATCAAATCATTCCGGAGTGCCATTCAAGAAGGTTGAAAAAGACAGCGACCGTGATTATTGGATGACATCGGCGGAGGCTAAGCAATATGGAATGATTGATGAAGTTTTGACAAGAGAGACCAAATAAAAACTAATGGCAAAAAAAGATTCTGGAACATCGACAATGCGGTGCAGTTTTTGTGGCCGCAGCCAAAGAGATGCGGCGCTGTTTATTCCAACAATTGACGGCAAGGGAGCTATCTGCGACAATTGTATCGAGCAGGCACATGCTATGATTTCGCAGTATATTGACACAAAGCCCATAAACGGCAAAGGCGGCAAATTCGACTTGGAAATGAAAAGTGTGCCTAAGCCAAAGGAGATTGTTGATTATTTGAATCAATATGTTATCGGTCAGGAACAGGCAAAAAAATACTTGTCGGTTGCTGTATACAATCACTATAAGCGTCTGCTTCAGCCTGTTGATGAAGACGGGGTGGAGATTGAGAAAAGTAATGTGATAATTGTTGGTCCTACTGGAACCGGCAAAACGTTGTTGGCAAAAACAATAGCGAAATTGCTTAATGTTCCGTTTGCAATTGTCGATGCAACCGTACTCACAGAGGCTGGATACGTGGGCGAAGATATTGAGAGTCTTTTGGTGCGTTTGTTGCAGGCTTGCGATTATGACGTGGCACAGGCTGAACGGGGCATCGTATTCATTGACGAGATAGACAAAATAGCAAGAAAGGGCGACAACCCGTCAATCACAAGAGACGTGAGTGGAGAAGGAGTGCAGCAAGGGCTTTTGAAGTTGCTCGAAGGCTCTGTGGTCAACGTGCCACCACAAGGCGGAAGAAAGCATCCGGAGCAAAAGATGATCGCAGTGGATACGAAGAATATCCTGTTCGTTTGCGGTGGTGCTTTCGATGGAATCGAAAAGAAGATCGCTCAACGCTTAAATACCCGTGTGGTCGGTTATTCGGCTAGTTTGGGTACGGCTACCGTAGACCGGAATAATTTACTGAAATACATCACCCCGACTGATTTGAAGTCGTTTGGCTTGATCCCGGAGATTATCGGTCGTTTACCTATCCTCACGTATCTGAATCCGCTGGATCGTGATACGCTTCGTAACATCTTGACCGAGCCGAAGAACTCCATTATCAAGCAATACGTCAAATTGTTCGAGATGGATGGCATTAAGCTGACGTTCGATGAGAAAGTCTATGAGTTTATCGTGGATAAGGCGCTTGAGTTTAAGCTGGGTGCCCGTGGGTTACGTTCAATCGTAGAAGCCGTGATGATGGACGCTATGTACAGTATGCCATCTCAAAAAGTAAAGGAACTCCATGTAACGTTGGAGTATGCGAAAGAGAAATTTGAAAAATCGGACGTGAACCGTTTACAGGTCGCGTAAACGTAGGCGGTTTACTATAAATAATACGAAGTATGGCAAAGAAGGATCATTTAACAGAAGAGCTAAATCGGCACTTTGGCTTCGGTACCTTTAAGGGGAACCAGAAGGCTATTATTGAGAATGTGCTGGCCGGGAAGGATACTTTTGTATTAATGCCGACGGGGGGAGGTAAATCCCTTTGTTATCAATTACCATCCATACTAATGGAAGGAACCGCGATCGTGATATCTCCGTTGATCGCTTTGATGAAGAATCAGGTGGATGCGATGCGGAATTTCAGTGAGGAAGATGGGGTCGCCCATTTTATCAATTCCTCTTTGAATAAGTCGGCTATCGACCAGGTGAAATCGGATATATTATCAGGACGTACCAAGTTGCTGTATGTAGCACCGGAGTCCTTGACCAAGGAAGAGAACGTGGATTTTCTGCGTCAGGTAAAGATCTCTTTCTATGCGGTGGACGAGGCGCATTGTATCTCGGAATGGGGACATGATTTCCGTCCGGAATATCGAAGAATCCGTCCGATTATCAATGAGATCGGTAAACGTCCGTTAATCGCTCTGACCGCTACCGCCACACCTAAGGTGCAGCACGATATCCAGAAGAATCTGGGTATGATAGACGCTACAGTCTTTAAATCATCCTTCAACCGCTCTAATTTGTATTATGAGGTTCGTCCGAAAGGAACGAATATAGACCGCGAGATCATTAAGTATATTAAAGCCAACGAGGGTAAATCGGGTATCGTATATTGTTTGAGCCGTAAAAAGGTGGAGGAATTTGCCGACATCTTGAAAGCCAACGGGATAAAGGCGTTGCCTTACCATGCGGGAATGGATTCGCAAGTACGTTCCGCCAATCAGGATGCCTTCCTGATGGAACAGGCGGATGTGATCGTGGCTACGATCGCTTTCGGTATGGGTATCGACAAGCCGGATGTCCGTTATGTGATTCATTACGATATCCCGAAGAGCCTAGAAGGTTATTACCAGGAAACCGGTCGTGCCGGTAGGGATGGCGGAGAAGGTCAATGTATCGCTTTCTATGCTTATAAGGACTTGCAAAAATTGGAGAAATTCATGCAAGGAAAGCCCGTGGCCGAACAGGAAATCGGCAAACAGTTGCTTTTAGAGACTGCGGCCTATGCCGAGACTTCCGTCTGCCGGAGAAAAGTGCTATTGCATTATTTCGGTGAGGAATACCTGGAAGATAATTGTGGTAATTGTGATAATTGTTTGAACCCAAAGAAGCAGGTGGAAGCGAAGGAATTGTTAAGTGCGGTACTGGAGGTTATCAGTACGTTGAAAGAAAAGTTTAAGGCAGATTATATCGTAAATATTTTGGTAGGTAACGAAACCTCCGAAATCCAAAATTACAAGCACAATGAATTAGAGGTCTTCGGTTCCGGACAGGACGAGGATGATAAAACTTGGAACGCCGTTATTCGTCAGGCTTTAATCGCTGGCTATTTAGCGAAGGATATTGAGAATTATGGTTTGCTGAAAATCACGGAAAAAGGTAAGGAGTTCATGAAGAAGCCGGTATCGTTCAAGATTACCGAGGACAATGAATTCGAGGAAGAGGAAGAGGAAGTTCCGGTTCGTGGGGGAGCCTCTTGTGCGGTAGACCCGGTTCTTTATTCCATGATGAAGGATTTGCGTAAGAAATTATCCAAGCGGTTGGAAGTTCCGCCTTTCGTGATTTTCCAAGATCCCTCTTTGGAGGCTATGGCTACTACTTATCCGATCACGTTGGACGAGTTGCAGAATATCCCGGGAGTGGGCGCTGGTAAGGCGAAACGTTATGGCAAGGAGTTCATTGAGTTGATCAAGAAACATGTAGAGGAGAACGAGATTGAGCGTCCGGAGGATTTGCGCGTACGTACGGTCGCTAATAAGTCCAAGTTGAAGGTCTCAATCATTCAGCGGATCGACCGTAAGGTGGCGCTGGACGAGATCGCGTTGACTAACGGACTTGAGTTCACCGAGCTTTTGGATGAGATCGAGGCGATCGTATATTCCGGTACACGTATCAATATCGATTATTTCTTGAATGATGTGATGGATGAGGATCATATCGAGGATATTTACGAGTATTTCAAGGACTCGGAAACCGACGGTCTGGAAGACGCCATCGAGGAATTAGGCGGTGACTATACGGAAGAGGAGATTCGCTTGGTCCGTATCAAGTTCTTGTCTGAAATGGCAAACTAATGGAAGGGTGGCCCGGTTTCACTCTAAAGAAAAAACAAATAAAGAAGCTTATTGTTCCTTCCGAAAGAGATTTATTTTTCCTTCGGAAGGAATTTTGTTTTCGTTCGGATGAAAGTTTATTTTCTTCCGAATCGAATTTTTAATTTCTCCCGTATCGATTTATTGCGTGAAAAGTCGTATATTTGCGCGCAATAATTTTTAAAGCATAAGTTCTATGTCATTTATTGCAGACAGGGTAGTTATGGATGGGTTAACGTTTGACGATGTATTGTTAATCCCAGCTTATTCGGAAGTTCTTCCTCGTAATGTCGATCTCACGACAAAGTTTTCACGTAATATCACATTGAATATACCGATGGTGTCGGCCGCTATGGATACGGTTACCGAGGCCAAGTTGGCTATCGCTATCGCCCGTGAGGGAGGTATTGGTGTGATTCATAAAAACATGACGATCGCCGAGCAGGCAAAGCAGGTCCAGACCGTTAAACGTGCGGAGAATGGAATGATCTATGATCCGGTGACTATCACGAAGGGCAAACGTGTGGCGGATGCCTTGGCAATGATGGCTGAATATAAGATTGGCGGTATTCCCGTGGTGGATGAAGGCGGGTATTTGGTTGGTATCGTGACGAACCGTGACTTGCGTTTCGAGAAGGACATGAACCGCTCTATCGACGAGGTGATGACGAAAGAGAATTTGGTCGTAACCGGACAATCTACGGATATGGAGGCCGCCGCTCAGATCCTTCAGGAACATAAGATCGAGAAGTTACCGGTGGTCGATAGCCATAATAAGTTGATCGGCTTGATTACCTATAAAGATATAACGAAAGCGAAAGAAAAACCGAAGGCTTGCAAGGATTCGAAAGGTCGTTTGCGTGTAGCTGCCGGTGTAGGCGTTACGTTCAATACCTTCGAGCGTGTAGCCGCTTTGGTGGATGCCGGGGTGGATGCTTTGGTGATCGACACGGCACATGGTCACTCAAAAGGTGTGGTGGATGTCTTGAAACAGATTAAGGCGCAATATCCGCATATTGATTGTGTGGTCGGTAATATCGCTACGGGCGAGGCTGCTAAATATTTAGTGGAAGCCGGGGCGGACGCCGTGAAGGTAGGTATCGGTCCGGGTTCGATTTGTACAACTCGTGTGATCGCTGGTGTGGGTGTTCCCCAGTTGTCGGCTATTTACGATGTGGCGAAGGCGTTGGAAGGAACTGGTGTGCCTTTGATCGCCGACGGTGGCTTGCGTTACTCCGGGGATATCGTGAAGGCGATCGCCGCTGGTGGATCTTCCGTGATGATGGGATCTCTGTTGGCGGGTGTAGAGGAGTCGCCGGGCGATACGATTATCTTCAATGGCCGAAAGTTTAAGTCTTACCGTGGAATGGGGTCGTTGGAAGCTATGCAAAAGGGGTCCAAGGATCGGTATTTCCAAGATGTGGAGGACGACGTGAAGAAGCTGGTTCCGGAGGGAATCGCTGCCCGTGTTCCGTTTAAGGGTTCTTTGTATGAGGTCATTTACCAAATGGTAGGTGGTTTACGTGCGGGAATGGGTTATTGCGGGGCTCATAATATCGAGGAGTTGCATAAAGCTCGTTTTACTCGAATCACCAATGCAGGTGTGCAAGAGAGCCATCCGCATGACGTAGCGATCACGCAAGAGGCTCCGAATTATAGCCGCGGTGAATAGTAATACAAGTTTTACGTTTTATAAAAAACACTAATTTAACGGGGTAATGTACTTTTTAAGCTGCATCTCCGTTAGATTAGTGTTATTTTTGTAAACGATATCGTGATATGGTAAAAGAAGGATTAATGAAGAAGTTGCTTGTATTATCTTTGGTATTCGCTTGTATGACAGGAAATGCACAAGTTTCGGCCGATTCGGTAGTGATGACGGTAGCCGGAAAGCAGATCCCGTTGGATGAATTTATTTTTATTGCACAAAAGAATAGCGAAGTTAATTTGTCTGACCGTAAATCCGTGAATGCATACGTGGAGTTGTTTAAGAACTTCAAGCTGAAAGTGGCGGAAGCGGAAGATTTGGGACTGGACAAGACGAAAGCGTTCAAAGATGAATTGGATAGCTATCGGGCTCAATTGACTTCAAGTTATCTGTCGGATAAGGATGGAGAGGAAGCTGCTGTACGTGCCGTATATGACCGGTATGGAGAAGTGCTGGAATTGAGTCATATTCTGTTCCGCTTGCCGCAACGTACATTATCGAAAGATACGGTTCCGGTATATCAGAAAGCGATCGAGGCCTATGAGCGTATTCAAGCGGGAGAGGATTTTGCCGCTGTCGGCAAAGAACTGAAAGATGCCGATAAGGAAAATGTCGGCTATGAATATGTACACTGTTTGCTGCCGATGCAGACGGTTAAAGCCTTTGAGAATGTCGCTTATTCGTTGCCCGTCGGTTCCGTCTCTCTGCCAGTTCGGACGACTATGGGCTTCCATATCATAAAAATACACAGTCGCAGGCGAAATCCGGGGCTGGTACGTGTAGCGCATGTCCTGATCCCGTTTGAGAAAGATTCGGTGAAGTTTGGAGAGGCTGAAACATTGGCTCGTGCGGAAGAAGTTTATCGGAAAGCGAAGGATGG
>ENA-ORNF01003453-ORNF01003453.1-human-gut-metagenome-genome-assembly--contig:-NODE-3453-length-10313-cov-3.116787_pt1 | contig 10313 bp, 5 predicted proteins | sample MGYA00242110_ERZ509012 | MGnify/ENA primary metagenome ERZ509012 (study PRJEB26280, sample SAMEA2338714) | human gut metagenome | biome: human gut; feature: human-associated habitat; material: faeces... | reverse complement strand
CATACAGTCCATTTTCGGCCGCTTTCATATAGCGTTCATCCACTGCAGTTGCTTTCTTTCCCTGTGCCAACCGCTCTTTTTTCCGCTGATACAAAGTCTTTACAATGCTCACCCATGCATGATAATCACAGGTACGGAGTGCCTCTTTGTATGTTTCCTCACGCTGTTTGTCATCCGGCACCCACAGAAGTTCAATCTGCGGTAATTCGTCAATCAGCCTCTCTGCCTCTTCTTTTGAAATCGTTCTGCGCATTATAATCTTTTCACTGTCCGTCGGAACATAAATAGTCCCATTCTTATCTCCGACCGGGGCTAAAACGTAATACAGCTTCTCTTTGTCTGCTCCCGACATATCAATATGGGTAATATCCCTGATCTGACAGACACCTTTCGCACCACACACAACATATTCTCCGATTTCAAACATTCTTCTGATTCTCCTTTCTCCAGTTTCCATTTTAAACGATAACATACAGGTAATTCTCCACCCAGTATTTTTACTATACCATTATTTTCCCCAAAAAGTCAGCAAAATAAGCGTTTTCAAATTATTTTTGTGAAAACTGCAACACATCCGTCTGTACCATATTAGACATATTTTACACAAAACGGGCGGCACAAAACTTTATGCCGCCCGTTCGTGATCCCTGATTTTTCCCTCAATGCCGATACCAGAGGATTATCGCATCTCAGGTCATGTGTCCGTATGTTTCAGGTTTTCAATTATTTAACTTTTACTTTGAATGTTACTTTCTTACCATCTGCTGTCTTAGCTGTGATCTTTACAGTTCCTGCTTTCTTAGCTGTGATCTTACCGCTCTTGCTGATGGTTGCTACTTTCTTATTTGAAGTAGTCCATGTGATCTTCTGGTTTCCGGAAGTAACTTTCTTGCCCTTTGCATCTGTTACAGTTGCTTTTACAGTTGCTTTCTTACCTTCCTTTAAGGTATAGGTCTTACCTGTTACAACCTTCTTGCCTACTTTTAATACAACTTTCTTGGTTGCCTGTTTTACAGTTACCTTAACAGTTGCTTTCTTGCCATTTGCTGTCTTAACTGTGATGGTTGCTTTACCATTTCCTTTTGCAACGATCTTACCGTTCTTATCTACAGTTGCAACTTTCTTATTGGAAGATTTCCATGTAACAGTCTTATCTGTTGTGTTTGTCGGATTTACTGTTGCTTTTACTGTCTTAGATGCACCGATAGAAGTTAAAGTTACTTTGCTTGCGCTCAGTTTTACAGAATCAGCTTTTACTGTTGAAACAGTTACTGCGATTGTTGCTGTCTTGCCGTTTGCTGTCTTAGCGGTAACATTTGCAGTTCCTTCTGCGATTGCATAAACCACACCATCAGATGTAACTTTTGCTACTGCTGTGTTGTCGGAAGACCATGTAACATTCTTATCTGCTGCATTTGCAGGAGCTACTGTTGCGCTGACCTGTCTGGATTCACCAACATTGATCTTTAATGCAGTTGTGTTTACAGTTACACCTGTTGCTGCTACTGCATTTACAGTTAATGTTCCATCTACTACTGATGTTACATCGTAGTTTTTCTGATCTTCTACAGTTGCACGGATCTTATATGTACCAACTGCTAAGTTCTTTGTTGACTGAACAACTTTTCCATCTGTACCTAATACTGCATAAGTAACTTTTGCAGTATCTTTGCCAACTAAACCTTTTACGGTTCCGTCAAGTGCTGCTTCCTGACCCTGCTCGATCGTTACATCTTTTGCAGTTACGGAAAGAGGAGCTTTTGCAACATTTACATTTGCTTTTAATGTTACCTTTGTATCTGTTGTGTAGTTTGGATCAACAACTGAAACAGCTACCTCTTTGCTTGTATAGCTTCCAGCGTCTGCTACTGTGTTATCAACAAATGCAAAATCTAACGCTGCATCAATCTCTGTGTCATTGTAAATGATCTTAGCATCGCTGAACTTCTGACCATAAGTAGCATCCTCAACTTTAAGATTCTTGGAATTTAATCCGGTGATCTCTTTCTGAGCTACTTTGATATCACCGATCTCATAGCTTGTTGTCTCTTTTCCGGCTGTAACCTCTAAGTAGATTCTGTATGTACCAGCATCTAAGTTACCAAGGCTTTCGGAAATTGTTCTTCCACTCTTGAACAGGAAAGCTTCATCTTCATTTACGGATTTCTTTGTGATGTCTTTTGCTTCACCTAAAGACGGTTTATTTGCTACTGTAGTAACCTGTTTGTAATATACACGATAAGCAGAAACATCATCTGCAGTAACCTTTGCGATAGCCTTTACATCTGCTGTAGCACCATAAGTAGCTTCCGTTTTGCTTAAGCCTAAACCTGAAGTAGTAGTATCAACTGTAATCTTAGTAGCCTCAACCGTAACTTTGTTTGTTGATTTTACCAGTTTGCTGTATGCTTCAACCTGAGCATCTGTTGCATCCGGAAGGAAATCTTTTACAGATCCTTTTACATCTGCTGTGATCTCACAATAGTATGTACCTGGGATGTCAGCAAATGTACTTGTCGTATAAGTATCAGATGTTGCACTTTTAATTGCTTCATACTTATTCGTTTTCTCATTCAGTTTATACCACTGATAAGAAACAGTATAATTAGCAGTTCCAAGTTTCTTTTCATCGTAAGATGCTTTCAGTGTAAGCGTATCTTTATCTTTAAATTTATCTGCTGTTAAATTTTCAGATTTATTTTCTGCCTTAACATCTGTTAATACAGGCTGTGTGATAGAAACGCCGCTTAAGGATACATATTTATATCCATTTGCATCTGCACCGCTTAATGTGTATACATTTTTTGCGCTGTCTTTCAGAGAATATTTTACCTGATAATTTGCAAGTGTACCGATGTTTGGTGTATCATCAGAGATTGTCTGCCATGCGCCATCTACTTTTTTCTGAATTTCGATGTCAAATTCAGTATCATTTTTTCCAGCTAAGATTTCACTTAATTTTGCTCCGGCAGCATAACTGCTCTCCAACTTACCAGTTACCGCAGAAGCATCACGATTGATCACTGCTCTGTTGATTACAACATCGTATGTCTTCTCAACTGTTTTCGTATCCCATTTTGTTTTTCCATCAACCGGTGTAAGACCAGCATCATCACTTAATGTGAAAACAATTGTCAAACCGTTTTTGATTGTCTGGGAATTTTCTGTATTGGTTTTCAAAGAAGCTACAGTTGAAGTCTTAGCTACACCGCCAACAGAATCAATTGTTTCTGATGTATCTTTAATGCTGTAAGTACCAATTGTGGTCTTTTTGTTTAATGCAGCCACATAATCTTTGTAGTAATCTTCAAGATCTCCAGCTCCCTCATAAGTAATCTCAGGAAGTTTGGAATCAAATGAAATGCTGTCTGCATTGATTCCCTCTTTTACAGCAACTTTGATCTCGCCGACTTTCTGGGTTCCGTCTGTTGTTGTTGCGGTAATTGTTACCTCTTTTCCAGCCTCTGTTTTAGAAACTGCTGTGATAACAGCTTCATTGTCACCAGTTGCTGTAACTTTTACTTTGCTGGAATCACTGGATGTCCATGTAACCTTTGCATTGGAAACAGTATCACTGCCTGATCCGGCAGCAACTTTTGCTGTCAATGCTTTCTTATCGGTGGTTGCCATCTCTACTGTAGCTGAAATAGCACCGTTTTCATCCTCAATGGAAACACCTGTAGCAAGCTGAACAACTTTAACAGATACTGTTTTTTCATATGTCTTATCTGTCTCTACTGCAGCAGTATCACTGTTATCAATGGTATATACACCGTCTGTTGCTGTGAATGTAAAGACAATCTCTTTTGTAGCTGTTGTAACTGCCTCATCTTTCACAGTCCACTTACCATATGCTTCATCTAACTTATTTGCTGTCTCAAGTGCTGCTGTTACTTCCGGAGCAGCTGTGGTATTTAAAGCAGCTCCATCTTTATTGCTAATGGTAGTAACTTCCGGCACATGAAGTCTGTTTGTTGCGATAGATGCTGCTTCGATAGTAAATGCATCAAGCGCTTTTTCTGCATAATATTCATTTTTCTCGCTTGCATGTGTGAACACTGCTTTTACTTTGTACGTCGTATCTTTCTCTGGTGCAAATACAAATGTACCATCTGCACTGGTTGCAATTGTCGTGTCAACTGCAGATTTTGTTGCAATCAACTCATAGCTTTTTACTGTAAGAGTACCATTAGTTAATTTATCCCCTTTGACAGTTGTTGTTACAGTAACTGTCGCACCTGCTTTTACTGTAGTTGCGCTTGTTTTTGTTTCTACAGTAACATCGGAAGAAGCATCCTTCTGTGCACTCTTTGTCACGTCTTCTGAATCTTCTGTTACCTCAACCTCTGCTGCTGTCTCAACCTCTTCTGTTGTTTCAACGTTTAAAGCTTCTGTTGCCGCATCCCCAGCTTCAACATTTGCTACCGGCTCTGCAAATGCTGTAACGCCGTTACCAGTTACCGCTAACGTTGCAGCCATCATTAAGGCTGTTACTTGTTTTGCCCTCATTTTTTTTCCTCACTTTCCATGTGTGTGTGTTCTTCATATGCACGTATTTTCACAGAAAATACATTATGTCTTTATGCATTTAAGACATAACCTTTCTACATATGAGTTTAGTAACATAATACAATATTTTGTTGCATCTATAATCCAAGATTATTAAGCTTTCTACGTTTTTCTTCTACGGTAGACGTTGTATAGATGCGGGTCGTTTCAATGCTCGTATGCCCTAACAGATCTGCAAGCTCTGCAAGGTTTCCATAGCGCTCCATATAGCTGATTGCGAAAAAATGCCGAAAACTATGGGGATGAACCTTTTCTTTTTTAATCCCAACCATATCCCCAAGATATGCGATCATTTTATAAACAGTGATACGGTTGATCGGATCTCCTCCTCTTCCCCGAAATATGATTCCATCATTTTCTTTTTCCTCTCTGCAAAATTTTTTTAATTCACGGATCAGAACATCCGGTAAATAAACGTCTCTGATTTTCCCTTTATTATAAACCTGCACTCTTCCGGTCTCTAATGTTTCAACTGTAATATATTGGAGCTCACTGACACGTATTCCGGTAAGTGCCAATGTCCTCATAATATAATAATATTTTTCCCTGCCACTGCGTTTTTCATAATTTAACAATTCCTGATACTCTTTCCGGCTAATGACATTTTCCACACTGCATTTTTTCTGCACTTTTAATGTCTTTATAGATGCCTGCCCGCATTCTAAATATCTTAAATATCGATTTACCGCTATAACATAAAGATTGATCGTCGCAGGAGAAAGATCCTCCTCCCGTAATTTTTCTCTGTAAAGCATCGTCCTATCTTTTGTAATTTCCTTTCCATTTAAATACCGGACAAATTTTTCTGCCTCCCTCAGATACACCTGCCTGGTCTGTTTCGAAAGTTCACTCTGCTTTAAATATTCTTCATACCCTTCAAACTGTTTCATATGACTACCTCCATTTTCCTAATAGTTTTTCCACAAAATATAAAATTATCATACAGAGGAAAATAACAAAAAAACTGCCGTTTCATGTTGGCTTCATGAAACGGCAGTCCGTCATTGTCTGCACAGTCTAAATGGGTAAAAAGACCACGCATTACCTGCTTGTCACAGGTGTTATATTAAATTAGGGAAAGGAATTAACAAAATGATTTTGTCGTAATTTTATTATCTCTGAACACGTCCGGAAGCATCTCCGCCAGCTAATTTCTTAACTTCGTCAACGCTTACCATGTTGAAGTCACCTTCGATAGAGTGTTTCAGACAGCTTGCTGCTACTGCAAACTCGATCGTAGACTGTGGATCATAGTCATTTAAGCAAGCGTAGATTAATCCGCCGCCGAAGGAATCTCCACCACCTACACGGTCAACAATGTGCATTAAGTACTCTTTTGAGAAGTAGCTCTGTCCATCTTCGTAAAGCATTGCTGCCCAACGGTTATCGTTTGCAGAGATGGATGTTCTTAATGTGATCGCTACTTTCTTGAATCCAAAGCGGTCTGTTAATTTCTGAGCAACCTCTTTGTATCCTTCTTTATTTAACTCGCCTGCAGTTACCTCTGTACCTTCAGACTTGATACCGAATACGTCGTTTGCATCTTCCTCGTTGGAGATACATACGTCTACATATTTGCAAAGTTCACCCATAACCTGGCCTGCTTTTTCTTTTGACCATAATTTATTACGGTAATTTAAGTCACAGCTTACCGTGATACCTTTTGCTTTTGCTGCTTTACAAGCCTCTAAGCAGATAGCTGCTACGTTGTCGCCAAGTGCTGGTGTGATACCTGTAAAGTGGAACCAGTCAGCTCCATCGAAAATTTTATCCCAGTCGAAATCTGCTGTTGTTGCAGTTGCGATGGAAGAACCTGCACGATCATAAACAACCTTAGAAGGTCTCTGGCTAGCTCCTTTCTCTAAGAAGTAGATACCAACACGGTCACCACCGCGAACGATGTCAGATGTGTCAACACCATACTGTCTTAACGCATTCACTCCAGCCTGTCCGATCTCATGTGCCGGAAGCTTTGTAACAAAGCTTGCATCCATACCATAGTTTGCTAAGGAAACTGCAACGTTAGCCTCTCCTCCGCCGTATGTTGCGCCGTAGGATGTAGCCTGTACAAAACGATAATATCCTTCCGGTGCAAGACGAAGCATGATCTCACCAAATGTAACAACTTTCTTTGCCATGATTTTAATCCTCCTAAAAATAATGTTTCACATTGTGAAACGTCGTTTCAAAATTTATATTTTTATTATAACACCGAAAAACAGAATGTCAAACATGTTTTTACTTTAATGCAATTTTTATAGGTTCTGTTATTTTTGTTCAAAAAAATTGTGAAATATTTGCAATTATCTCTTTTTTATTTTTGAAATATGTTATATAATACATATGTATTGGTTCATAATATAGAACTTTGTTTTGTAATATGAAACTATTGGATATGATAACACTGATTTATGTTTTCCAAAATGTTTTGCCGTAAATCAGGCATACATATATATCACACTATCTATTTTTAAGGAGGATTTTCCATGGACCGCAAATATGATGTCATCACATTAGGAGAGATTTTGCTTCGTCTTTCCACCCCGATCAACGGACGTCTTGCACAGGGCGATACTTTAATGAAACATTTAGGAGGTGCCGAGTTAAATATCGCTTCCGAGATCGGACAACTCGGCTTAAAGACAGCAATGATCTCTAAGATTCCTAACAATCTGCTCGCCGCATTCATCAAAAACCAGATGAACGCTTCCCGCGTCAGTGAAAATTACCTGATCTCCGACACAGCAGATGACAGCCGCATCGGTGTTTACTATTACGAATATGGTTCCTATCCGCGCAAACCGCGTGTCGTCTACGACAGGAAACATTCTTCCATCAATAACATCGACATCAAAGATGTGCCGGAAACCATGTTTTATAACACACGCCTGTTCCACACCAGTGGGATCACCTTAGGTCTTGGCGGCAACGCACAGAAATTTGCGATCGAATGCATCCGCAAATTCAAAGAGCAGGGAACCCTGATCTCTTTTGATGTCAACTACCGTGCCAATCTCTGGACCGGCGAGGAGGCAAGAGCCTGCATCGAACAGATTCTTCCCTTTGTAGATATCTTTTTCTGCTCCGAAGATACCGCACGCCTGACTTTCGGCAAAACAGGCACGATCGAGGAAATCCAGAAGTCTTTCTGCGAGGAATATCCTATTTCTGTGGTTGCCTCCACAGAGCGCACGGTCATCACTCCAAAGAAACACAATTTTACTTCCATTATCTATTCTGCAAAAAATGATTCTTACTACCGCGAGGAACCATACAACAACATTGATGTGGTCGACCGTATCGGAAGCGGTGACGCCTATGTTTCCGGTGCTCTCTACGGCTACTTAAAACACAAGGACTGCAGAAAAGCATTAGAATATGGAAATGCCATGGCAGCGATCAAGCACAGTGTCATCGGAGATATGATCACGACCGACCTTGAGGAGATCGACAGTATTATTGCAGAACACAAAAATACGGGGTATCATTCGGAGATGAACCGATAGAATGCACGCTCTATGAACATTCTATTGTCGTGAATTAAAAAATCGGAATATCCATATCAGTTTTCCCTGGATATTCCGGTTTGTTATTTCATTACAAGATGTTGAAGTTTGTATGCACTATTTGGTGTCAACATCTTTACATTTTCTCACATCACTTCACGGATCACACGCTCCACATTTTTGTATGCGATCTTTTCGAGTGCATCCTCACTGAACCCTGTTTTCTGCAGTGCATCAAATAATTTTTTCATATCCGTGCAGTCAGCGATCTCAAATTTTCCCTCAATCCCATCAAAATCCGTCCCGATTCCGACACACTCAATCCCGCCAACATTGACCAGACGCTTTACATGTTCACACATTGTTTCGATCCGGCTCACTTTATCCACAGGATCTGTATTTAAAAACGGTGGATAAAAATTAAGCCCCGCCACACCACCATGTTCCGCTAATACCCGTATCATATCATCCGTCAGATTTCTCGTTGCAGGAGCAAGTTCCCTGCAGTTTGAGTGTGATGCCACAAACGGGCCCCTCACAAGTTCTGCCACATCATAAAAACCCCCATCCGATAAATGGGACACATCCACAAGGATTCCAAGCTCTGCCATATATGTAACAGCTTTCCTGCCAAACGGTGTCAGTCCAAGCTGCATCCGTTCTGCCTCTTTTGCATGCGGATGACCGAAACAGTTATCATCATTCCAGGTCAGCGTAATCAGCCTGACTCCCATCTGATAAAGCTTATCGATCCGTTCCATTTTTCCATCCACAATACATCCGTTTTCAACAGTCAGAAAGGCAGAAACTTTTCCCTGCCGCCAGTTGCTCTGTAATCCTTCGTAGTTATAAGCCGGTGCAATAATGTCCGAACAGGTTTCCATGGTATTTTGGTATACTTCGTACATATCCTGCATCTGTTTCCGGATCTCTGCATCGGTATACCAGAGATTATTTTTTTCCGTATATGCCAGTCCCGGATCACTCCAGTTTTCTTCTCTTTTCTGCTGTAAAAACATGGCAAAAAACTGTGCCTTTGCGCCACACTGGTGCAGTCTTTTCGCATCCACCATCGTGTTTCTTAGTTCCCCTGCCGTCTTTTTTTGCTGTGCGGCTGCCTTCGCTAACGTATCGCAATGCATATCGATGTAATTCATGTCGGATATACCCTTTCTTTCTGATCTTTAAACCGTCACATTTTTCTTTTCGCTGCGCGGTTCTTTTAATATCATTTTATTCCGCAGCACACAAAATAGCAATCCGACGTAAATCCCGTTGACTGCCGCTAAGATCACATTTGTGGAAAAAAACGGAACTGCCACTGTATAAATTACGCCATATCCAAAATTTACCATAATATAAATTACCATCACACGCACGATCAACCCGATACTGCACGCCATCCCCAACAGAAAGCCCATTCGGTTACCCTGTAGTAGAGACTGACGCAGCGCATGGATCAAAAACCACACAAATGCTGCAACGACAAGAACACCTGCTATGATCCCAAAATAACAAAATATATTTCCCAGCAAATATTCGCCATCCGATCCTGTCCCCTGCATCAGAAATGTCCGGTTTCCAAACAGGCTGTATCGAGCAACCGCATCTTTTATCATTCTGTTCTGATATCCAAATTCACCTGTATGCGTAAGCCTGGCGAGCACATAGCCGCTTGGCAGAAACGTATACTTATAAAAGAAAGCCACACCAGCCCCCAGAATACCAGCCACAAGCAATGCCAGCTCTACAAGGTATTTTTTCTTTTCGTTTCCAAATATTCCACGAAGCACAGATGCCACCAGCAGGAACAGACAGACCACGGCATTTTCCACAACCGCCCCATTACTCTTCGGCAGTGAAATGAGCCCTGCTGCTAATACCATAAACGGGATAATGATCCAGCCGGCTGATTTTAAAATTCCCCGAAATCCCTGTCCCCGGTACTGATAAATAATTCCCGCAAAGATCACTGGCAGCAGCACCTGTACACTGTAACTTGCCAGCAGCGCTGTCTGATAGTTTCCAAGGATGCCGCCCGACCACACCAGACACAGGCAGATCATATACAAAGCATATACCGCACGGATATGCAAAAACAGCCATGTGTAATCGAAATACATGATCACAAAGATCATTGCAAAACTGACACCATTTATCACAAGTAATGATCTAAGCTGTTCTGCCTGTGATGCCCCACCTTCTGTTTTTCCGGAAATAACAACTGACATGAGTATA
>ENA-ORNF01003452-ORNF01003452.1-human-gut-metagenome-genome-assembly--contig:-NODE-3452-length-10313-cov-5.779197_pt1 | contig 10313 bp, 9 predicted proteins | sample MGYA00242110_ERZ509012 | MGnify/ENA primary metagenome ERZ509012 (study PRJEB26280, sample SAMEA2338714) | human gut metagenome | biome: human gut; feature: human-associated habitat; material: faeces... | reverse complement strand
GTATCGTGGAGCAGCAGAAAAAGATGGGCGCCTCCTGCGACTGGAGCCGTGACCGCTTCACCATGGACGAGGGCTGCTCCCGCGCCGTGCGCGAGACCTTCTGCGAGCTGTACGAGAAGGGCCTGATCTACAAGGGCAGCCGCATCATCAACTGGTGCCCCCACTGCCTGACGGCCCTGTCTGACGCCGAGGTGGAGTACACCGATAAGCCCGGCAATCTGTGGTATATCCGTTACCCCCTGTCGGACGGCAGCGGTGACATCGTGATCGCCACCACCCGCCCGGAGACCATGTTCGGCGATACCGGCGTGGCGGTGAACCCGGAGGACGAGAAATTCAAGCACCTGATCGGCAAGACCTGCATCCTGCCCATTATGAACCGCGAGATCCCCATCGTGGGCGACGATTACTGCGAGATAGGCTTCGGTACCGGCGCCGTGAAGATGACCCCCGCCCATGACCCCAACGACTTCGAGGTGGGCCTGCGGCACAATCTGGAGGTCATCCGCTGCATCAGCGACGACGGCACCATGAACGAGAACGCCGGCAAATACGAGGGAATGGACCGCTACGCCTGCCGCAAGGCGGTGATGGCCGATCTGGAGACGCAGGGCTACCTGGTCAAGACCGAACCGTACAGCCACAACGTGGGCACCTGCTACCGCTGCCACAACGATGTGGAGCCCCTGATCTCCGCCCAGTGGTTCGTGAAGATGGCGCCCCTGGCCAAGGAGGCCATCCGTGTGGTGGAGGACGGCACCATCAAGTTCGTGCCTGAGCGCTTCACCAAGACCTATATCAACTGGATGGAGAACGTCCACGACTGGTGTATCTCCCGCCAGCTGTGGTGGGGCCACCAGATTCCCGCATGGTACTGCGACGAGTGCGGCCACATCAATGTCAGCCGTGAGGATCCCACCAAGTGCGAAAAGTGCGGCTGCACGCACCTGACCCGCGAGGAGGACGTGCTGGACACCTGGTTCAGCTCCGCTCTGTGGCCCTTCTCCACCCTGGGTTGGCCCGACACCGATGCGCCCGACCTGAAGTACTGGTATCCCACCTCCGTCATGGTCACCGGCTACGACATTATCTTCTTCTGGGTGGCCCGCATGATCTTCTCCGGCATGGAGCAGATGAAGAAGGAGCCCTTCAAGACCGTGTTCATCCACGGCCTTGTCCGTGATGACAAGGGCCGCAAGATGTCCAAGTCCTTGGGCAACGGAATCGACCCCCTTGAGATGGCCGAGAAGTACGGCGCGGATGCTCTGCGCTTCAACCTGATCACCGGCAACAGCCCCGGCAATGATATGCGTTTCTTCGTGGAGAAGTGCGAAGCCATGCGTAACTTTGCCAACAAAATCTGGAATGCCAGCCGCTTCGTCATGATGAACTTGTCCATCGACAAGGTCGAGCTGCCCGAGAAGCTGGAGCTGGAGGACAAATGGATCCTCAGCAAGCTGAATACCCTGATCCGCGAGGTCACCGACAATCTGGAGGCCTACGAGCTGGGCGTGGCATCCGCCAAAATCTACGACTTCATCTGGGACACCTACTGCGACTGGTATATCGAGCTGACCAAGACCCGCCTGAACGGCGAGGATGCGCAGGCAAAGCAGGCCGCCGAGAATGTGCTGTGCTATGTGCTGCTGCGTATCCTGGAGCTGCTGCACCCGTTCATGCCCTTCATCACCGAGGAGATCTGGCAGGCGCTGCCCCACGAGGGCCGGTACCTCATCTCCGCCGAGTGGCCGGAGTATCAGGACGCGCTGCACTTCCCGGAGGCCGAGGCCGCTATGGAGGCCGTCAAGGACGCCATCTCCGCCATCCGCGCCCGTCGCGCCGAGATGAACGTGCCGCCCAGCCGCAAGGCCCAGGTCATCATTGTGACGGCGCAGCCGGAGAACTATCAGCTGGGCGCACACTTCATCACCCGCATGGCCTATGCCAGCGAGCTGACGGTGCTGACTGCCGCGCCTGCCGACCTGACCGGCATGGTGACCGTCGCCACTCACGACGCCACGGTGTATATGCCCATGGCGGAGCTGGTGGACATCGCCAAGGAGCTGGAGCGCATCGCCGCCGAGCGCAAAAAGGCGGAGGAGAACCTCCGGCGCATCGAGGCCAAGCTGGCCAACGAGTCCTTCACCTCTCGTGCCCCGGAGAACGTGGTCAACGCAGAGCGCGAAAAGGCCGAAAAGGCCCGGGCGCTTATCGCCAAGCTGGATGACTCCGCTGCGGCGATGAAGCTGTAAAGCCATTGTGCTTCACAGTTATTCTGATGTAAAAACGAAAGCAAAGCCCAGCCCGCCGTGTGCAGGACCGGACAAACAAAAAAGACGCCTTTCGGCGTCTTTTTTGTTTGTTCGCAAACGGAAATATGCGCTATATACACGGCTCGCTCGCTGTGCTGGATCGACCGCCGTTCCGGCACCGAAAAACATGGTGCTTTCCAAAATTTTTCGCCCTTCTGACGGGTTTCGACAAATTCCGCGCGTCGGATAGTCTATAATCAACGCAGAACATCGAACCGCGGAGTTTTTTCTGGCAGGGACGGCCTGCGGCACACACCAAAGAAAAAGGAGTGTTCAAATGGAAGTATCGGCAAAACACGAAGGCCAAACGCTGACATTCTTTCTGGTCGGCGAGTTGGACCACCATGGGGCAAAAGGACTGCTGGAAAATCTGGAGCGCGAGATCGAGCGGACGCTGCCACTGTCGCTGGTGCTGGATTTTTCCGGCGTCACATTTATGGACAGCTCCGGCATCGCCGTGGCGCTGCGGGGTTGGCAGCGGATGCGGGAGCTGGGCGGCGCCGTAACGCTGTATCATGTGGCGCAGCAGCCAAGAAAGGTGTTCGAAGCATCGGGCGTCGGACGCATGGTGACGATCGTTTGAGGAGGGAGTACATAATATGACACGAGCTGAAAACTACGTGACACTGGAATTCCTGAGCCGCAGCAGCAACGAGGGGTTTGCGCGGGTGGCGGCGGCAGGCTTTGCCGCCCAACTGGACCCCACACTGGATGAGCTGGGGGACATCAAGACTGCCGTCAGCGAGGCGGTGACCAACGCCATCGTCCACGCCTATCCGGATCAGTTGGGTAAGGTGGTGATGAAGCTGAAGATATTGAAAGGGGGGATGCTGGAGATCACGATCCGCGACTGGGGGCGCGGTATCGAAAATGTGGAGCAGGCCCGCCGTCCCATGTATACCACCGGCGGCAGCGAGCGCAGCGGCATGGGCTTTACGATTATGGAGAGCTTCACGGATCGGTTGGTAGTGCGGTCTGTTCCGGGAAAGGGGACCACAGTGCAGATGCGTAAACGGATCGCGCCGCGGCTGGCGGTACGATGAGCGACCGGCTGGCACTGCTGGAACGGGCCCAGCAGGGCGATGACCGGGCAGAGGCGCAGCTGCTGACGGAGAACTCGGGATTGATCTGGTCCATCGTCCGTCGTTACAATGGTTGCGGTGTGGAGACGGATGACCTGTATCAGTTGGGGTGCATCGGCTTTGTAAAGGCTGTAAAGGGGTTTGACCTCACATACGGGACGCAGTTTTCCACCTATGCCGTGCCGAAAATCGCCGGCGAGATACGTCGGTTCCTCCGGGATGACGGTCCGGTAAAAGTGGGCCGCACCATGCGGGAAAAGGGGCAGACACTTTGGGCGGCACGGGAACGGCTGCAAGGGCGTCTGGGCTGTGAGCCAAAGCTGTCACAGCTGGCAGCGGAGACCGGCATGACACCGGAGGAGATCGCCGCCGTGGATCTGGCGCTGATCGCACCGGACTCTCTGCAGCAGGAGACCGCGGAGGGCCTGACGCTGGAGTCCACACTATGTGCCGAGGAGCCCAGCGTCTCTCTGGTGGAGCGTATCGCCCTGCGGGACGCCATCGACGCACTGCCGGAGAAAGAACGGAAAACCATTCTCCTGCGCTTTTTCAAGGGGTTGACGCAGGAGCAGACCGCCCGCATCTTACAGGTATCGCAGGTCCAGGTCTCGCGGCTGGAGCGCCGCAGCCTGCAAAAGCTGCGGGACCTGCTGGCAGAGGAGTGACTTCGGGCAGAGACGGCGTAAAAAGGGAGGCGTCTCGACAGCAGCGCGATTTCGAATGTAAAATGGATCAGGACAGAGGGGGCTCTATTGCGGAACGCTCATCCCGTTATCGGCGGGATGGGCGTTCCCTCGTAACGGAAAGGTGAAACGCGTTTCCGGCAGATGTCTCTCAGCCGTCCGTTCCGGAGGCACCAGGCAGATTCGGCAAGGCGCCCTGCTCTTTTTCGTATTCCAAAGGCAAAAACTCCGTCATGGTCCCCCGATACCGTTTCGGCATAAACGTGTTCTGGCACCGGGGATTTTCGCGCTCCCGAATGGCGACGCTTTGGAAAAACTGTTTCCACAGCGAGCGAAAGTACAATTCGTCCTCCCCTGGCAGGACAGGCTGGAAGTTCTCGATCTGCGTAATGCGGGATCTACCGTTGGCGTACAACAGCAGTTCCCGATGGGTGCGGTCGTAGATAAAAAACTGCTCGTTGGCGTAGCGCTGGCAAAAATGGCCGCGCAGCAGCGGCAGCACACGGTTTTTCGGTTCGATCTCCGCGCCCAGTGTACCACCGTAGTCCGAAAACCGCACAAAACCGCGCAGTTTTTCCAGCTCGCCGTTCATATGGCGGATGGCGCGATACAGCGGATAGCAGGCCGGGTCGGATAGATCGCGCATAAAGCCGGGTCCCTCCGCCAGCAGCTTCCTGATGAAGGCATACAGATGAAGCTCCTTGTCCGGCAGACACGTTAAAAAGCCGCGGCGCACCACGGCCAGCGCTTTGCCGGACCGGGCGGCGATACCGCGGCTGACCCGCTGACTGTACGCCGGCTTGGTGACCACGGTGCGAACCTCATAGAGGGAGAGGGGGTCTTCGTCGCAGCAGAACGCGGCGGGGGCCTCCTTGTACACATAGCTCTCATATACGCAGCACAGAAAACCATCAAGGCTGCCATCATATTGATAAATCACGTCATTCATACGGCTTCTCCTACCGGATCAAAGAGAGACAGCTGTGCAGCCTGGTCCGAAGGCAGCGTATCGCGCTCCAGTCGTTCCAGCTGCAAGGGCAGCGTAGCAGGGGAGAAGTACAGTCCCTCCGGTATCCGCCCGCCGCAGGTAATAAAGTACTGCGCCCGTTTCAGCACCACGCCCAGCTTTTTCAGGTCCTCAAAGCGTAGGGTACCGCCGCAGCGCCGTGCCGATACGATGCGCCGCGCACTGGTGGGGCCGATTCCGGGAACGCGCAGCAGCGTCTCCAGATCCGCCCGCATGACCTCGACAGGGAACTGGTCCAGATGCCGCAGCGCCCAGCTGCACTTGGGGTCCAGCCGTGGGTCAAAGTCCGGGTGGGCGTCATCCAGCAGCTCGGCGGCCTGAAAACCGTAAAACCGCAGGAGCCAGTCCGCCTGGTACAGGCGATGCTCCCGCAGCAGAGGCGGTTTGGTGTCCAGGGATGGCAGAAGACTGTTCTCCACCACCGGCACATATGCGGAATAGAATACGCGCTTCAGCCTGTACTTGCGATATAGTGACTCCGTCAGGTGCAGAATGTGCCGGTCGCTGTCGTCGGTAGCGCCCACGATCAGCTGTGTGCTCTGCCCCGCCGGGGCAAACACCGGTGCGTGCCGGTACTTCACCAGCTCCGCCTTGCTCTGTGCTGCACCGTCGCGGATCAGTCCCATCGGGCGCAGGATCGCCTCCCGGGTCTTATCCGGGGCCAGCGCCTGCAAACCCTGCTGACTGGGCAGCTCGATGTTCACACTGAGCCGGTCGGCCAGCAGTCCCAGCTGATGCACCAGCTCCGGCGCCGCACCGGGGATAGCTTTGGCGTGGATGTAACCGTTGAAACGATACTTCTCCCGCAAGATACGCAGGGCACGGATCATCTGCTCCATGGTGTAGTCCGGATCGCGCAGTACGCCGCTGGAGAGGAACAGACCTTCTATGTAATTCCGCCGAAAGAAGCCGATGGTCAGTTCCGCCAGTTCACGGGGCGTGAAGGCGGCGCGGCGCGTATCATTGCTGCGTCGGTTAACGCAGTACTTGCAGTCGTACACGCAGGCGTTGCTCATCAGGACCTTCAGCAGCGTGATGCACCTCCCATCGGCCGAAAAGCTGTGACAGCAGCCGGCGATGGAAGAGGAGGTATTGCCGATCATACCCGGCCGAAAGCCGCGGCGCACGCCGCTGGACGTACACGCTGCGTCGTATTTGGCCGCATCCGACAATATCGCCAGCTTGTCCAGCAGCTCCATGCTTTTATGCCATGCGGCGGCGCCGGGGCGCCGGCCTGTCAATACAGTCGATGAGCCGCAGTACATTGGCGGCGATGGAACCCGCGCCCAGCAGCGTGATAATGAGACCAAAAGTTGTCATAGTTGTGTCCTCCTTGCTCGAACTGTTGTTCTGGTAATAGTATAAATCGAACAAGCGTTCTTGTCAAGCGAAATCGAACAAAAATTCTATAAATTTCATTTGCGGTTGACCGGGCGCGGAAGTTGTATTAAAATGAGAGCAACGAACGAGAAAGACGAGGCCCCTCTATGACGGATCTGGAAAAACGCTTTATCAAGGCCCGGCGCGATGCGATCGCGGTGGATTATCAGAATTTGAACGACTGCCAGCGCCAGGGCGTGCTGGCCACGGAGGGGCCGCTGCTTCTGTTGGCGGGCGCTGGCTCCGGTAAGACGACCGTGCTGATTCACCGGGTGGCCAATCTGCTGCGGTATGGTCGTGGCAGTGATACCGAGGAGATACCGATTCCCATCAGCGAGGACGAGGTATCGTTTCTGGAGCAGTATGCCACGGTGCCGGATCCGGCACAGCGCGCCCTTGTGGAGTATCTCTGCGCGGTGGAACCGGCCCGTCCCTGGGAGGTGCTGGCTATCACCTTCACCAACAAGGCTGCTAACGAGCTGAAGGATCGCCTGGGTCGGATGCTGGGGGAGGAGGCTGCCGCCGATGTGTGGGCGTCCACGTTCCACTCTGCCTGTGTGCGTATCCTGCGGCGTGATATCGACCGCATCGGTTTTGACCGCAGCTTTACCATCTATGACACGGATGACAGCAAGCGTGTGGTCAAGGACATCCTCAAGGAGCTGGGGCTGGAGGAAAAGTCGTTTCCGCCCCGCGAGGTGCAGTCGGTCATCTCCCGCGCCAAGAACGATATGCAGTCGCCGGAGGAATTCCTGGAACAGTGGCAATCGATCAACGATTGGCGTAAAATCAGAATCGGTAAAGTATATGCGCTTTATAACAAAAAGCTCCGTGAGGCCAATGCGCTGGACTTTGATGACCTGCTGTGGCACACGGTGCGCCTGCTGCAGACGGCGCCGGACGTGCGGGAGTACTACCAGCGGAAGTTCCGCTATGTCCTCATTGACGAATATCAGGACACCAACGCGCTGCAATACGAGCTGGCCAAGCTGCTGACGGGCCCCGCCCGGAACATCTGTGTGGTAGGTGACGACGACCAGAGCATTTACCGCTTCCGGGGTGCGGATATCACCAATATCCTCAGCTTTGAACGGCAGTTCAAGGGGGCGCGGGTCATTCGGCTGGAACAGAATTATCGCTCCACGCAGAACATTCTGGACGCGGCAAACGCGGTCATTCGCAACAACCAGGGCCGCAAGGGCAAGACCCTGTGGACGGAGAACGGCTGCGGCGAGCTGGTGACGGTAAAGACCACCTTCAACGAGAGCGACGAGGCCAACTTTGTCCTGGGGCAGATCATGATGTACTACCGCCGGGGCGGCAGCTGGGGTGACTGTGCGGTGCTGTACCGTACCAACGCCCAGTCCAACGCGCTGGAATACGCCTGCAAGCGCAGCGGCATCCCCTATAAGATCTACGGTGGTCTGAAGTTCTTTGACCGGGCCGAGGTCAAGGATATGCTTGCCTATCTGTGCTTCATCAACAACCCCACGGACGATCTGCGCCTGCGGCGCATCGTCAACGTTCCCGCCCGCAAGATCGGCCAGGCCACCGTGGACAAGGCCCAGATTATTGCCACACAGCACGGCCTGACGCTCTACGACGTATTCCGCCGTGCGGAGGAATTCCCCGAGCTGAAAAATGCGGCTGGCAAGCTGAAAGCCTTTACAGATATGATCGAGGAAATGCGCCGCCGCCTGCCGGAGAGTGAGCTGCCGGAGTTCTACGATTACGTCTGCGAGCGAAGCGGCTACACGCCCGCCCTGCGGGAGAAGGACGATATGGAGAGCCGGGGCCGGCTGGAGAACGTGCAGGAGCTGCGCTCCAGCATCCTGGCCTACCTGGAAAACGCCGAGGGCGCGGAGACGAGTCTCTCCGGCTTCCTGGATGAGATCGCGCTGTACACCGACCTGGACAGCCGGGTGGACGGCGACAACTGCGTGACCATGATGACCATGCACGCCGCCAAGGGCCTGGAATTCCCCCAGGTATTTGTGGTGGGCATGGAGGAGGGGCTTTTCCCCGGAAATCGCGCCATGGGCGATGGCGACGAGATGGAGGAGGAGCGCCGGCTGTGCTATGTGGCCATGACCCGCGCCAAAGAGAAGCTGACGCTGACCAACGCCCGCCAGCGCACGCTGTACGGTAAAACAACACCCTGTATGCCCTCCCGGTTCCTCAGTGAGATCCCGGAGGACAACATGGAGTGGCTGTCCAAGCCGGTGCCCCGCAGCGACGCCTGGGAGGACTCTCGGGACGATGATGGCTGCGCTTACGGTTACGGCGGCTATACACGTCAGGGTACCACAGCACCGACGCGCCGCGAGGTGCCTGCCGCGTCTCGTCCCGGCTCGCTGCATACGGCCAGAACGGCGGCAAAAGCACCGTCTACCGCCTCTTACATACAGCTACAGGCAGGGGAGACGGTGGAGCACGATGCTTTCGGCAGAGGCCTGGTGCTCTCCGTGCGGCCTATGGGCGGCGATGCACTGCTGGAGGTAGCCTTCGATACGGTGGGTACCAAGAAGCTTATGCTGAAGGCCGCCTCCCATCATTTGAAGAAGGTGTAAAGCAAAGTAATTTTATAAATACGGAAGGAGAACGGATATGGGGTTTTGGTTCGGCTTTGACACAGGGTTCGACATCATGCGGGTGTTTGTTTTCGCGATATTTGCCATCGTCATCGTCTGCTTCATTGCCTTAGCGGTAAAAGGCATTGGCACCTGGCACAAGAACAACAACTCTCCGCGCCTGACGGTGCAGGCGGCTGTTGTCGCCAAGCGGCAGAATACCGATGTGCACCACCACAGCAATAACAATGGCGGTATGCACACCAGCACCTCCACTCACTATTACGTAACGTTCCAGTTTGACAGCGGCGACCGGCTTGAGCTGCACGTTCCCGGAAGGGAATACGGCATGATGGCGGAGGGCGACGTGGGCGATCTGACGTTCCAGGGTACCCGTTACCTGGGCTTTGACCGGCACACCGCAGGGGCCGTTCCCGAGGCCGGACCCGTCACAGCAGAGGATGTCCCGCCGCGGTACACGGAGAAGAAAAGCTGGGACCCGGAGCTGTGAAAGGGTGGGGTATATATGACATATTGGAAATGCTTGCTCTGTGCGGTGTGTATCCTGCTGCCGCTCTGCTTTGCCGCAGGCTGCGCGGCATTCCCGAAGGCAGACGACCCACCGGAGCCGCCGCAGGAAACCGTGGATACGCCTGCGGAGCCGGATATCCCCGTTGTTCCTGCACCGGAGCCGGAACCGGCGGAGGACGCACTGGTGGATGTGTGTACCTACCTTCCCGGCGTCTATGCCGACCTCCGCTACGCCACGGAGAACAATTTCACCGGACAGGTGATCTACGATTTTACCCAGCCCCAGCTGCGCTATGGCACATTGAAAAAGCTGGCACAGGCGCAGGAAATGCTGGCTGAGCGGGACTTGGCGCTGAAGATCTGGGATGCCTACCGCCCCATCAGCGCACAGTTCCGCCTGTGGGAGGTGTGCCCCGATCCGCAGTATGTGGCCGATCCCACAAAGGGCTATTCCGGACATAGCCGGGGCAACACGGTGGACGTCACGCTGGTGTCCGCCGATGGTTCGCCCGTTCCCATGCCCACGGATTTTGACGATTTCACCGCCATGGCGGACAGGGATTACAGTGATGTGTCCGACACGGCAGCTTATGACAATGTCCGCCTGTTGGAGGACACCATGGTGTCCTGCGGTTTTCGGCCATACAGCGCCGAATGGTGGCACTTTACCGATACCACAGATTACCCCGTGGTGGAAGAATAAGCGGGTATACGCCTGCCACGGCAGG
>ENA-ORNF01003442-ORNF01003442.1-human-gut-metagenome-genome-assembly--contig:-NODE-3442-length-10335-cov-3.054183_pt1 | contig 10335 bp, 8 predicted proteins | sample MGYA00242110_ERZ509012 | MGnify/ENA primary metagenome ERZ509012 (study PRJEB26280, sample SAMEA2338714) | human gut metagenome | biome: human gut; feature: human-associated habitat; material: faeces... | reverse complement strand
CTACCACTACGATCGTGATCGGAATATTCACGCTCACCATGAATAATAATGTTCCCAGAATCGTGATCACGCCGGTAAAAAACTGGGTAAATCCCATCAACAATCCATCTGCAAACTGATCTACATCCGCAATGACACGACTTACGATCTCGCCATAGGAGTGAGCATCGACATATTTCAAAGGCAGTATCTCAATCTTTTCAAATGCTTTCTCTCTGACATCCCGGATCGTATTGTAGGTGATCTTATTGTTGCACACATTCATCAGCCATTGACAGACAGCTGTGATCAGTATCACAACTCCCATCGTACGAAGCACTGCAAAGATTCCATCAAAATCTACATTTCCCTTTGAGAGGATACAGTCAATGGCACGTCCTGTCAGGATCGGAATATAAAGTGTCAACGCCACGGTCACTGCCGCAAGGAGAATGGAACTGCCCAGATATGCCCAATATCGTTTGATATAACGCAATACCTTTCTTATCGTTGTTTTCTGCTGTTTTGTCACTATCTTTTTCATGCCTGTTCACCTCCCGCAGCTTTTTTAAACTGGGAATAGTAAATCTCCTGATAAACCTCGCAGTTTCGTAACAGTTCTTCATTGGTTCCCATTCCTGCCACTGCACCATCGTCAAGAACGATGATCTTGTCTGCCTGCTGAATGGATGCCGCACGCTGGGAAACAATAAATACCGTCGGGTTTCCGTCCATCTCACGGATTGCCTTGCGCAATGCCGCATCTGTTGCGAAGTCAAGTGCGGATGCACTGTCATCCAGGATCAAAATCTCCGGTTTGCGGACCAGCGCACGCGCGATCGTCAGACGCTGTCTCTGTCCACCGGACAAATTTTTACCGCCCTGCTCGATCACAAAATCAAGACCGCCCTCTTTGGTATCGACAAACTCTTTCGCCTGTGCGATCTCCAGTGCACGGTTCATCTCTTCCTCGGTCGCATCTGCATTGCCCCATGCCAGGTTTTCACGGATGCTTCCCTTAAATAATACCGCTTTCTGTAATACCGCTCCTGTTTTCTCACGGAGTTCTGCGATCGGGTAATCTCTGACATCCCGTCCATCGACTAACACTCTTCCCTTTGTGACGTCATAGAAACGCGGGATCAGATTGACAATGGATGACTTTCCGGAACCGGTACCTCCGATGATACCGATCGTCTGCCCTTTTTCTGCAGTAAAATCAATATCGGTCAGCGATTCATCTCCGGCTCCTGCATAGGTTAAGCTGACATGCTCAAACGCAACCGCACAGTCAGATGAAGATGCTTCTGTTTTTTCAAAAGAAGGTGTCTCTTTTAAAGAAGATTCCAGTTCAAATACCGACTGGATACGATTTCCACAGGCAATTGATTTATTAATATTAATGATCAGGTTTGCCAGTTTTACAAGTTCTACTAATATCTGTGACATATAGTTGATCAGCGCAACAACTTCACCCTGCGTGATAAAACCATTGTCCACGCGGATTGCTCCCACCCATACGAGTGCCACGATCGCACCGTTTACGATCACATAGGTAAACGGGTTCATCAAGGCAGATATCTTTCCTACGTAGATCTGCGCTCTTGTCAGAATATCGTTGTTCTCGTTGAAATGTTCGATCTCACTCTCTTCTTTATTGAATGCACGGATCACCCTGCTTCCAGTCAGATTCTCTCTTGTAATGCCAAGCACCTGATCCAGGGCTCCCTGCACTTTCTTATATAGCGGTATACTCACTAACATCACGCCAAATACCACCACTGAAAGCAGTGGGATGGCCACCACGAAGATCAAAGCTGCTTTTACATCAATAGTAAATGCCATGATCATCGCACCAAACACGATAAACGGCGAACGGAGGAACAGACGTAACACAAGGTTGACACCATTCTGCACCTGATTGACATCACTCGTCATCCTTGTGATCATTGTGGAAGTTCCAACGGTATCCATTTCCGAAAAAGACAATTTTTCAATGTGTGCAAACAGTCCGTGGCGAAGCCCTGTTGCAAATCCAACTGCTGCCTTTGCTGCAAAATACTGTGCTGTGATCGAGCAGACCAGACCGATCACTGCCAACAGGATCAGAATCAGACACATTTTTAAAATATATGGTTTGTCTGAATACGCAACACCATGGTCAATGATCGCCGCCATAACGAGCGGAACGATCAACTCAAAAGATGCCTCCAATAATTTAAAGAGAGGTCCTAGAACACTCTCTTTTTTGTAATCCTTTAAATATATTAACAACTTTCTCATTTTTCTTTGTGCCCCTTTAATTTCTGCATCCCCACAATGATGACTCCGCCGATCACAAATGCGATAACAGAAAATTCATGCAATGTCATTGCAGGCTGCGGAACTTCCAAAGAAGTCGGACCCATGATCACCGCATAGACAGATCCCAACATCAATCCGATGATCAGATAGATCGTCTGTGCCCTGAATTTTTCCAGTGCCTTCCGGATTACCTTCACAACACTGAACGCTCCCACGATTACGCCACATCCAAATAAAAATACCGGAAGGACACAGGAAAAATCTAAATGTAAGATATCCTTGATCGCTGTTACGATTGGAAGATAGAGTCCCATGATCAAAAGCAGGGTCGATCCTGAAATACCAGGAAGTACCATTGCTGAGATTGTGATCATTCCGGCAATAAAAATAAAAATACCATATCCTGCTGTAATATGTTCCAGATCAACACCATTTCCACCGCCAGTCGGATTGAAATAAGTGATCGCCGTTACGATTACAATCCCTAAGATGATAAACAGTACCGCTGCTTTTTTTCCCATCAGACACTCTTTTTCTTCCATGAATACGATCGGGATCGCAAAAATGATAAACCCAATGAACAGCGAACTGATGATATAAATATGACTTTCAAATACACTTGCCAGAATCAACATTGCAAGAACAAAACCACATACCCATCCAATTCCAAGTTTAATCAAAAAACACAGTGCAGCCTTCTTTTTCTCTTTATCGCCAGTCAGCAGATCATCGATCGAATCAATAAACTGGTCATAAAATCCCAGCAAAAATGCAACCGTACCACCGGAAACACCCGGTACGCTGTCTGCCAGTGCCATACAAAAGCCTCGGATAAACTGTATTATCATAGTAGTTGTAATCTCCATTCTCTGTTATTATTCCATATATTTGTCCAACTGATACGAAACATCCAATACATTTCCAAGCAGTGACTTGGTATTTGCTGCATTGTCCAGGTTTTTCACACTCAGTTCTGCTGCCTGCACGGAGGATGCTGTCACTTCTTCTGTCGTTGCAGATAACTGCATAATGTTTTCTACGATCTGATTGTTGGCATCGGATAAACCATTTAACATATGGTCGATCTCTCCAATGTCGTCGATCAACTGCTCTACATTCTGGTTCATGGCATCAAAGCTCTCGGAAGCTGCTGCGATCATTCCATCCTGTGCACTTGCAGCCTCAACAGAACGCTCTACTGCATTTCCTGCTGCCTGTGCATTATCAGAAAGCTCGCCTAAGATATCTGCGATATGTTCGGTCTCCTGTCTGGTCTTCTCTGCCAGCTGGCGGATCTCATCTGCAACAACGGCAAATCCTTTTCCGGCCTCACCTGCTCTTGCGCTCTCAATCGAAGCATTCAATGCAAGCAGATTGGTCTGGCTTGAAATTGAGAAGATCGTATCTGCAATGCTCTTTACTGCATTGGTACGCTCCTGTAGCTGTCTCATGGAGTCTGCAACCTCGGAGTTGGTCTGTGTAATGACCTCGGACTGATGTTTCAGCTCGTCCATCATACGTGCACTCTGGTTATTTAACTCTGTAGAATGTTTTGCCACTTCCACCATCTTCTGGGAACGCTCTAATGTCACACCAATGGAATCCTGAATACTCTGTGTCATCGTCGTCTGAGTCTGAATATTTTCCGCTGTATTTAAAGTACTGTCTGAAATATCTTTCATGGCACCATTTACCACACCGGTCGAATCGTTTAGATTGGTTACGATGCTCATTGCATTCTCGGTTCCTTTTCTCACTTCCTCCGCAACAGAAAGAACATCCTCTAACATTTTCTGCTGTTTTTCTTCTTTTTCTTCAAGACTGCCAATCGTGTCCTGATTAAACTTGTACGCATTCATGGTTGTCAGATAAACCACGGTCAAAAGGAGGCAGACTGCAAAAGTTGCACAGAGCTGATCCAGTGCATCATCTCCCGTATAAGCATGCATCACAGAAATCTTTAAGAGTGTCACTAAAATACTCAGTGCTCCCATTGCAACGCCGGAAATTGCTGCAAATTTTTTGTCAAAAAACAGGATACATCCTACAAACGGAATTACAGCCATAAATTTTACATAATAGTTATCAAATGCATATGTCATCAGAAATGTAACAAACATCAGACCTGCCAGTGCCACATATCTGGTTTTGGGATCCGTTGCATTCCTCTTATTTAAGATAATGACGATCGCACTCGCGATCACAATGATCGTTGCTATCATCGACGTATAGCCAACGGTACGAACCCCTCTCATACAGGCAATTCCTACAATTCCCAATACAAACACATAAAAAACAACAAATCCCAGTGTCAGAAACGTATTTGCGCGTTTTGTCTGTTCTTCTACGTCAGCATATCGAAACTTTTTTTCTTCCATTTTTTTTCCTTTCTCTTACTGTGTTTTTCAACTGCACTATAATAAATCCGCATTTATCATATCATAATCTCTGTTCAACGAACAGTCCTCACTTTCAAAAAATTTTTTCCCGGTAAGGTTTCCTTGCAGAAGTACAGATTTCGTCACGCAGTTTCCACAGGCAGTAAAGATTTGGGATTGCCATAAAAGAATTGAACAGATCTGACAGTCCCCACACCAGATCAAGCGATACGACTGCCCCCAAATACACAAACAAAAGGTAACCGATCCGGTACAGCCGCCTGCCCCGCTCCCCTAAAAGATATTCTGCCGCACATTCTCCATAGACATTCCATCCGATGATTGTGGCAAACGCAAAAAGTACCAGAGAGACAGACAGGATCTGCTCTCCTGCAAAAGGCAGCTGCCGGAATGCCACAAAGCACAGGCGGTCCGGTGGCACATTTAAATATGCTTCCTCATGAGAAAGCATACTGCTGACCGAAGCGATCCCCGTGACTGCACACATCACCACGGTATCCCAGAATGGGCCTGTCATGGAAACAAGGCCCTGTCTGACCGGGGATTTTGTCTCCGATACCGCTGCCGTCATCGGAATGGATCCAAGCCCAGCCTCATTGGTGAAAAGTCCACGCGAGATCCCCATTCTCATTGCAATCATAAAAGCAGAGCCTGTAAGTCCTCCTCCAGCTGCCGGAAGGGTAAGAGCCGACTCAAAGATGACTTTTACCGCCATGCCGAGCCACCTGTAATTTAATCCTAAAAGAAGCAGACAGCCTCCAAAATAAAATGTACTCATAGCTGGAACCAGCCATGTGCAGACCTTTGCGATCTGGTTTCTGCCGCCCATGATCACGAGTCCTGCAAGGAGTACCGTCACAAGTCCAATTCCCTGTGCAGGCATCGGGATCTGTTCTTTGATGGCGATACAGATTGAATGTGCCTGCACACTGCTTCCGATCCCAAAAGATGCACAAATTGTAAAAACCGAGAATGCCACAGCCATTCCTTTTTTCCCCAATACCCTCTCTAATACATACATCGGACCGCCAAGATAAGTTCCATTTTTTCTCTTCACGCGATAGTTCACTGCCAGAAAACATTCCCCATAGCAGGTCGCGATCCCTAAAAATCCGGTCAGCCAGCACCAGAACACCGCCCCGGGACCGCCCAGTGCGATCGCCGTAGAGATCCCCACGATATTTCCGGTCCCAATCGTCGCTGCAAGTGCCGTTGCAAGCGCAGTAAATCCCTGCCGCTCTCCGGTTATACTGAGTTTTATGCCAAGCGGGATCTTCCGCTGTATCACACCGGAACCAAATGTAAAATAAAGATGTGTTCCCAGTAAAAGGAACAGCATCGGAAAACTCCAGATATATTCCTGTAAGAATGCAATATAATAGCTGACCATCTCCATCCGCACACATCCTCCGCATAGCAAAATATGTGTTTCTTTTTATATTTATTCCTATAAATAATAAATCTTGTCTCTTTATATAGTAGATTTTTCCTATTTTTTCTGATATAATTTAGTATAATAACGTAATAAAGCACTACAACATAAGGAGGTACAAATGAAACGAAAACTAATATATCTGCTCGCTCTCTGTGCTGTAACTCTTTTCTGCGGCTGTGGGGAAACGCAAACCATTGACGATTATGCAACCAATGAAGGTTACGAAACCAGCTCTTCATCGTCAAAAGTATCCTCTTCCAACGGGTCGGATGCTATGGCAGCCTCCGGCATCCCTAAAGACGAGATCAAAGTTGGAGTTCTCCATCTGTCCGACCCTGCAGAGGGAAGCGGTTACTCCTACACGCACGACCTTGGTATTCAGGGTATGCAGGAAAATCTTGGGCTTTCCTCTGACCAGATCATCCGAAAGATCAATGTCGATGACTCTGATGCAGATGCAACACGCACCGCCATTCAGGAATGCATTGATGAGGGCTGTAACATCATCTTTACCACCAGTTGGGGATATATGGATGTGACAGAAGAAATGGCATCTGAATATCCAGATATCTATTTCTGTCACGGAACCGGCTATAAGAGCAATGGCAAAAATTTTACCAACTATTTCGGTCGGATCTATCAGGCTCGTTACCTGAGCGGTATTGTCGCCGGTATGAATACTTCTTCCAATAAGATCGGCTATGTTGCTGCGCAGGATTCCTCGAATTCTGAGGTGACCGGCGGTATTGATGCCTTTGCCATCGGTGTTGCCTCCGTCAATCCGGATGCAACCATCTATGTCAAAGTTACCAACAGCTGGTATGACCCGGATGCCGAGAGGGCGGCTTCCGAAACACTCCTTTCGATGGGGTGTGATGTCATGGCGCAGCACTGTGATACCGCTTATCCACAGACGATGGCGCAGGATGCCGGTGTTTATGGGATCGGCTACAACTCGGATATGCAAAAAGAAACTCCAGACTCCTGTCTGACCAGTGTAATCTGGAACTGGAGTGCCTATTATACTTATGCTGTCCAGAGTGTCATTGATGGCACCTGGGACGGTCAAAACTATTACGGCGGCATGGCAGACGGTCTGGTTGGTATTACTTCTCTTGCAGACTTCTGTGCCGAGGGAACACAGGAAAAAGTGGATGAAGCAAAGGCCGGGATCTTATCCGGTTCCCTTAATGTTTTTGATGGCAAGTTAGAAACAAACACAGGTGAAACCATTGGAAGTGACGGTTCTACCTTAGATGATGCGACTATCACAGGCGGCATCAACTGGTATTACAAAAATGTTTCCATTGTAGAGTAAAGGGGGGAGAATATTATGAATACACGATTTACATTGCGCAAAAAGATGCTGGTATTGACCGTATTACCGATCTTTGTTCTCGGTATCTTAGTGATTTTTCTCTCTCTGACTGTGGTAAAAAATGCCATGGTAAGCGAGATTGAGGATGCCTTACGGAGTGCCGCTACCGCCACCTTTGCTGCTTATGACCAGAATTCCGGTTCCTATATTGAGGCTGCAAACGGCGATATCTGGAAAGGAAGTTACAACATTTCCAAATCCGAGAGTATTGTAGACAGTATTAAAGAAAAATCCGGCATGGAAGTCACATTTTTTTATGGAAACCGCCGTATCATGACATCTGCAGTTGATGCTAATGGTAACCGTATCCTTGGTTCTCCTGCCGGAGATAAGATTGTAGAGACCGTGCTAAACAACGGCGAAGAATATTTCAGCCATGCAGTTTCCATTGATGGAACCATCTTTTATGGCTACTATACACCTGTCTATCAAGATGGCACTGCTTCGCCGATTGGCATGATATTTATAGGTGCCAATAAGCAAAAAAAAGATGCCACTGTACACCGTATCATTTATACCATGATCGCATGTACGGTTTCCCTGATGGTATTGTGTATTATCATCTCCGTTTTCTACTCCGGTTCTATCTCCAGGTCGTTAAAGAAAAGTATTGGTGTGGTTCAGGCGGTTGCTGCAGGCAACTTAAAAACTTCAATTGATAAACATTTGTTAAAGAAAGATGACGAGGTTGGTGACCTTTCCCGTGCCATTCTGCAGTTACAACAGGAAATGACCCAGAGTCTCGAATCGATCGCAGACAACAGCAAAGCTGTTCTGGCTGCTTCCGGTGCCTTAGAAGGCACAGCGCGGAATACAACCTCTTCGATCCGTGAAGTTGAAAATGCCGTAACCAGCATTGCACAGAGTGCTTCCCTGCAGGCTCAGATTTCCGGTACTGCTTCCGATAATGTTGCAGAGATGGGCAAACGGATTGAGCAGACCTCCCTTGAAATGGAAGAAATGAAGTCCGGTGCCTCTGCGATGAAGGAAGCAGAAGAAAAAAATGCTGATACAATACGTAAACTGTTAGACAGCAATGATGAAGTACAGACCCTGATCCGTGAGATTGCCACGCAGACCAGCCAGACCAATGAGTCCGCACAAAAGATCAAAGAGGCAACCGATATCATTGCTTCTATCGCAGATGAAACCAGCCTCTTAAGTCTCAATGCAAGCATTGAAGCTGCCCGTGCCGGAGAAAATGGAAAAGGCTTCGCTGTCGTTGCTGATCAGATTCAGAAACTGGCAACCCAGTCAAATGAATCCAGTCAGCGCATTGATGAGATCATCCATCAGCTGATCGCTGACTCTGATAAGACCGTAGAAACCATGGGAAAAGTAATTGAAACGATCTCTGCACAGACCGAACATATGCAGCAGACCGAAGCCATGACACAGGAAGTTATGGAAAAGATCGACAGTTCCCTGACCAGCCTCTCTGTAATTGAAAACAGCGTTATGTATCTGGATCAGAGCAGAAATGAGATCATCAAGACCGTGACAGAATTATCTGATATTGCCAAACAGAATGCTGCCACCACACAGGAAGTATGTGCAACCGTAAATGTGGTGACAGAAGGGTTCAGCCAGGTAGAAGGAAGTACCGAAGGTTTAAAATCCATCGCTGATGGACTGGAAGTAAGCGTAGAGCACTTCAACGTCTGAACATCATAAGAAAACTGATCAGCAGCAATCCACAGGAAAACCATATCATGTGGATGCCAAAATGAGCGGAGAGGTTTCCACCAATTCCTGCACCTACTGCAAAGATAAATATGATTGCAAAGTAGTGCATGGACTGGCGGAACTGCTCCGGTTTTTTTTCTCTTAAATAAACGGACAATGCCGCTGTTCCGCTTCTTAAGTTTCCGATGCACATCGTACTCGCATACGCATATCCGTTGACCTTCCGGAACGTCTGCACCTGCATCGCACAGGCAAATGACACCAGTACGGTAGCCACCATATTAAACTCCTTCGGAATAAATCCCACCGCAAACAGGATCAGGATCTCTGCCAGTATAATGCCCTGTCTCCAATGCAGTCTCCTTGCATCCTTGTAATGATACTGTATCTGTTCCGCAATAAAAACGCCCAGCGTAAATGCCACCAATGGAAGCAGGTACCGCACTCCTGCCATCCACTCCCCCGTCATAAAATGCTGGCTCATCAGCACCACATTACCGGTCTGCGCATTGGAAAAGACTTCATCTCTGGTGTTGTAAGTATACGCATCCTGAAATCCACCGGACAATGCTAAAAATGCACTGTTACAGAATGCTTCTGACATCTGCCTCTGTTTTTTTGTCTCCATCTGCCCCGCATCTCCTTTTCTTTTCGTAAAATCTCATGGGTATTATACTACTTATCGGGGAGTTTGCAAGGGGATGATTTTAGTTCATAGCTCAAAGTTCCATTTTCTACTTTATAATGAAATTCACTTATTTCATCTTCCAGAAACACCCTCAACATGTCCTAATTTTTATTGACATATCTTAACTTTACCCGCTGTTGATCTGTTTGAACAGGTCACTTAGGTAAAAACATCATAACAACCACATAAAGACCTGAAAAAGCACTGAAGCTGACAAAAGTTCAATGGGTTCAGTGCTTTTCTTGTGTTCAGTGCTGTTTTTCATAAGCAGGGTGGCAAATGGGTGGCAATCCGGCATTTTCGACACCCTAAAAACCTTGAAAATGCTTATTTTATGCGTGTCAACAGGCACACTGTCTCACAATTCCCTTGAACTTTTGTAAGTTCATCTGCTAATGCCTCAATTAAAGCCTGCTTTGATACTTCTTAGGTTGACGGCTAGATACGCATTAGAGATGTCTCCATC
>ENA-ORNF01003439-ORNF01003439.1-human-gut-metagenome-genome-assembly--contig:-NODE-3439-length-10338-cov-2.592531_pt1 | contig 10338 bp, 10 predicted proteins | sample MGYA00242110_ERZ509012 | MGnify/ENA primary metagenome ERZ509012 (study PRJEB26280, sample SAMEA2338714) | human gut metagenome | biome: human gut; feature: human-associated habitat; material: faeces... | reverse complement strand
AGGCTTCACTCCCCAATAAAGTTTCAGGTCACTGGGCAAGACTTCTTTTGCCACGGCAGAAGTGATATAGCGATTGACGGTAGCCGTATCACGCCAACTGGCATAACCCACTACACATCCCATAGGGCCTTGAGCCAATTGCAGCACAGAAGCCAAAGGATGGTTCTTCATAGCCTGTTCGTCCACAGCAGCCCCAGCCTTCTCTGCCGGAGTTCCGCTATTTCCCTTCAGAGCCGCAGCCAAATCCTTCACAGGAGCTTTCTTCGTAGAATCCGTAGCGTCCACTTTTTCAGCCGGTGTCAATTCAGCCATTGCCGTAGTGTCTGCCTTAACCGTATCGGTTTCTGCAGTCGCAGCATGCTCTGCCGCCAAACGTGTATCCAATGTAGCCAGGAATGGGATAATCTCTTCCGTATTATAGGTTTCCCAAAACTCCAGATTTGCACTACCTTGCAACAATTTACGCACACGTTCCGGTTCTTTCACACCCGGAAGTTCAACCAGAATACGACCGGCAGTTTCCAGACGCTGGATGTTCGGAGACACCACGCCGAAACGGTCGATACGGGTACGCAATACGTTAAATGAATTATCGATTGCACTCTTCAGTTCTTCCTTCAACACGGCGATTACCTGTGCGTCCGAGCTCTGCGGAGTGATTTTGTCTTTCAATTCGAAAGTACTGAAAATAGCGGATAAACGGGCGCCATTATCTAACTTCTTATACTCTTCTGCAAATAGATCAATAAAGTCCTTCTGACTTGTAGCCTGATTTTCATAAGCCAGGTCCAATGCTTTATTGAAGTTCTCGTCCTGATTGTTGTTCGAAAGCGAGCGAATCACATCGGCCACATTCAATTCCAGAACGACGTTCATACCGCCCTTCAAGTCGAGGCCGAGGCTTATTTGCATTTCCTGGCACTGCTTGAAAGTGTAAGCGCCGAGCCATACTTTTTCGTTTTTAATCGAATCGAGGTACATTTGGCCGGCTTCTTCTCCCATTGCCGCAGCCTTGTCTTCGTAGTGCTGCGTAACAAACGAGAAAGAGAGGTAATAGACGCATATCAGCGTAAGCAGCACGGCTATTACCTTTATGAATCCTTTGTTTTGCATGTTAATGATTTTTATATTTTATTTTTATTAATCTGTAAATTAGCTTGCAAATATACGTATTTTTTGATATTCGCCTTGTTTTTCGGCTATTTATTTGGTTTTACGCTTCAAGAATGCGTATATTGGGTAGTGGTCGGAGTGTTTTATGGAGCGGTCTACGGTTGCTCCGAACGGTTTCCAGTGTTTTGAGCAGAAAATATGGTCTATCCGCACGAACATGCCGTCGCGGTTGAATGAAAAGCCCGGTCCTATGCCGCTTGCCTTGTATGCGTCGCTCAGGGCCGTCGAAATTTCGCGCCGCGGGTAAGATATTGGCGAGTCGTTGAAATCGCCGCACAATATAATCGGGTATTCCTTGTTCCGTTCTATGTACTGCATTATGCTGTCGGTCTGTGTGCTGCGCACGCGTGCCGCCGCGCTGAGTTTTCTTACCAGTGAGAATACCGTTGTCTTGGCTCCGTCCTGCTGTTCTCCCTTTACGAGGCTTTTGTAGTTCTCGCGGTCGGTTTTCGTAAGGTTGTCCGATTGCAGGTGGCAGTTGATAACGTGTATCGTGTCGTCTCTGCTCAGTGCTATTTTGAATATTCCCACGCAGTTCGTTTCGCTGATTATCGGAAGGCTCATCTTTTCCACAATGGGATAGCGCGAGAAACACCGCAGCAGCGACACGGCGGTGTTATTGTCGAGTGTGGCGATGTACGGGTAGCGTTTACGCAACTGTTTCTCGGCGTTTTTCCAGCCTTTGTAGTATTCACCTTCCTGTATGCATACGATGTCGGCTTCCGACGAAAGGATGTAATCCGTGATGTGTTTCCCCGTTGCGGTGTCGCCCGAGCCGGCGGCAAAGTTCATTGTGTTGTACGAAAGTACCTTGAGGCAGCCTTTCGGTGCTGGTTGCGGAATGTTTACCGGGCAGTAGGCCTGTACGTCGCTTATGCAGCACACAAAGCCGGCCAGCGGCAATATTGCGCGCTTCGACCTCATTATCAGCCAGCCCAGGAGCGCCGCGGCGTTGCCTGCTGCAAAGATGGGAAAGCAAAGCCCCAACACGTCGAGCCACCCGTGCTTTTCGGGCGGGATGTGGGCAGAATACGCACTTATCCACAGGAGCGCAACGGTTGCTATGGTGGCTCCTGTGGCGAGGTGAAGCATGATTTTACCTATACTTTTAAGCATTATCGGTTGCTTGCGTCGAACAGCTTTCGCTTTTCCTCGTTTGTCAGGCTTTCGTATCCCGATTTTTTTATTTTTTCTAATATCCTGTCGATTTCTTGTTGTTTTTCGTTTTTCCTTTCGTTGTATTCGTAGTCGTCACGCCGGTTGTCGTAGCCGCGCAGGTGTGCGTCGTTGGGGCGCTCGTTGCGGTTTTGCATGGCTTCGTTGAATTTGTTGCGCATGCGTTTGAAGAATCCGTCGCGCGGCGGGTTGTAGTTTTCCCAGCCCGTGAAGCCGCTGCGCCTTGCTCCCTGCCTGCGCCAGTGGCGTATGATGAAGTAGCCGAACACCATGCCGCCCAGGTGGGCAAAGTGCGCAACGTTGCCGTTGGTGGCGAACGACGAGAACAGTTCGATTGCCGCAACCACCACTACGAAGTACTTCGCTTTGAGCGGTATGGGAATAGGGAATATTATAAGCGTTTCGTTGGGGAACGTCATTCCGAATGCCAGCAGCACGGCGTAGCATGCGCCCGACGCTCCTATCGTGGTCCACATGTTCAGGTAGTCGCCCATCGGAATCATTGCCGCTCCGGTGTTCACATACTCGTAGTTTGCGAGCCCCTCCACGTAATATTCCCCCAGCTGCCATATTTCCTGCGTCAGGCCCGCGCCTATTCCGCAGAGCATGTAGAAGGCAAAGAACTTGCGCGGCCCCCAAACGCTTTCCATTGTGCGCCCGAACATCCACAGGGCGAACATGTTGAAAAAGATGTGCGACCAGCCCCCGTGCATGAACATGTAGGTCACGAGTTGGTACAGGGCAAAGTCGTCGGCCTTGAAAAAGTGCAGTCCCAGCGCGCTGTCGAGGTCAATGCCGTAGTTCCTCAATACCATTGCGGCCAGGAACATTATGACATTGATTATTATAAGGTTCTTTGTGATAGGTGGGGTCTTGAACATAGTTTTCGATGTATGCGGGGCTGTGATAATAAAAAAAGCGTATCGGGCCGGAACATGGTTGCATGTCCGCCCGGCCTCCGGCTTGCAAAGATACGCTTTTTGCATGATAAATTCAAAATCGGCAATTTATTTTGTGGAATCCGCCCCGGGCGGCATACATTATTATATATAGTATTGTGCCATGCAGCGAGATGGATGTCGTATTCGGCAAAAGACGGTGAAAACCGGAGCGGTAAAACGGCGTTTCCCGGGCCGGAAAATTGAAAACTAAAATTCAGCGCGTTAACCCCATGTGGGAGCAAATAAAAAATATGTCCGACATATTTTGAATTATGTCAGACATATTTTGAAATACAAGGCACATATTTTTCCGTCTCTGAAAACCCGTTCCGAAAATGCCCCGAAAGTGCAGACAAATTCCGACGCGCCGGTTTCGTGCCTGCCGGACGCTGTGTTTATACCCTCATGCCTGCCGGTTCCCGGGCTACAGGCTCTTGCCTAATTCGTAGGCCTGGCGCGGAAAATCCGTGTCGTTCACCGCCCCGGCCGTCCATACGCCCGGTGCGACAATTTCGCCCACGCTTGTCCAGCCCAGGTATTTCATCAGCGTGCGGTAATGCAGCAGCATGGGCTCGGCTTCCTCTTTTGCCGTGTCGGCGAAGGTGAGCATGAAGGCCGCTTTCTTGGGCGCACCCTTTATCTGGCCGTTAATGGCATAGAAACGGTCGATTACACGTTTCATCTGTGCCGATATTCCGAAGTAATACATCGGTGTGGCGAACACCACCATGTCGGCCTCCACGAGGTGCGGGCGCAGCTCGCTGAAATCGTCGTCGATAATGCACGGGCCGTCCATGCCGCAGCGGTTGCAGGCGCGGCACGGCCCGACGTTCTTGAATGCGCAGTCAAAGCGGAACACTTCGTGCCCCTTCTCCTCCGCGCCTTTTATGAACTGCCCGGCCAGGCAGGCGGAGTTCCCGCTTTTGCGGGGGCTTCCGGTCAATACTGTTATCTTCATCCTGTTCGTGTCTTTGTTTCCGTTGTCGATGTGTTTGAAAGCCTGCACCAGTCCTGTCCCGCCCACTGCGGTGCCGAGGGCTGCCAGTGCCGACTTTCTCAGGAAATCGCGTCGTTCCATGGTGCGTGCGGTCTTGTTTTTGACGGGTTAAGGTTACAGGGACGCAGGCGGTGTTTACTTGTACGATTCGGCGTAAACACGCACGATGTCCTCGTCGCTCATCTGCACGCGGTCGCTTGTGAACATCACTCCCATTACATCGCGTGTGTTGCGCATGAGCGTCTCGAACTCGCCGGGCTGTATGCCGTAGTCCGACATCTTCAGGTCGGCCACTCCGCATGCCTCCTGCAGGCGGGCGAGGGCGGTGAGGAAGTCTTCGGCCTTAGTTGCTTCGGGCATTCCCATTGCCTGCGCCATGCGTATGAAGCGGTCGTCGCATGCATGGTGTTCCACAAAGTATTTATAATATGCCTTGCTTACCATGATAAGTCCGGCGCCGTGGGGCAGGGCCGGGTGATAGGCCGAGAGTGCGTGTTCCAGCGCGTGCTCGCTCGTTATCAGCGTAAGGCACATTACTACGCCCGAAAGCGTGTTTCCCCAAGCCACATGCGTGCGCGCTTCCATGTCGTTGCCGTCCTTTACTGCGCGAGGCAGGTATTTCGCAATGTTCTCGATAGCCGTGAGTGCGTACATGTCGCTCATCAGGTTAGCCCCGCGGGCTATGTATCCTTCGGTGCTGTGGAACAGTGCGTCGAAACCCTGGTAGGCAGTGAATGCGGGCGGCACGGTGGCCATGAGTTCGGGGTCGACTATGGAAAGCGCGGGGAACAGCAGGGCGTCGCCTATGAATGCTTTCTCGAAAGTGTTTTCCTTGGTTATCACGCCCGAGTTGTCTGTCTCCGAACCGGTGCCGGCCGTGGTTGTTATGGCTATGATGGGCAGCGGTTTTACGGTAATGGGCTTTCCCTTGCCCGAGCCTACGGGCACGTAGTCCCACAGTTCGCCTTCGTTGGTGGCCATGAGCGCTATGCCTTTGGTGCAGTCCATCACGCTGCCTCCGCCGAGCGCCACGAGGAAGTCGCAGCCGCTCTCGCGCGCCATGGCCGCGCCGGCGTTTACGTTGTCCACGGTCGGGTTGGGCATTACGCCGTCGAACACGGAGGTCTCCACTCCGGCCTTGTGCAGCTGTTCCTCTGTGCGCGCCAGGTAGCCGTTTGCGCGGGTTGACTTGCCGTTCGATATTACTATCATGGCGCGTTTGCCCGGCATGGGCTGTTCGCTAAGCTTGTTCAGCATTCCCGCCCCGAACATTACGCGGGTGGGGACATACATGTCGTAAGAAAGGTTTGTTTCCATATTCTGAAAGTTTTTAGTGTTGTTTGTTTCTTGTCCGTAACGGCCGTTATGCGGCTTGTGCCCTCCGGGTGTATTCCCGTCGGGGCGGAACGGGCTGCGGCGGCCGCCTTGTATGTTTGCAAAATTAATGCCTTACGCCGATAAAACATGTAACAAAACTATCGACGGTTGTGCCAATTTTACGGAAAATCGCTTTTGCCGGTCGTTTTTGTCCGTATTGGGCAGGTAGCTCCCGAATGCAGGCAAAAATAGGTCGGAGAAAATTCAAAATATGTCCGACCTATTTTGAATTATGTGCCTTGTATTTTTTCCTTGCTCCGTGAAGCGTGGAACGCCAGTCCTGTTTTAACGGAAATCCCGCGTCCGCTTTTTAACATCCCGCGCCAGCTTGTAAGCTGTGTCGTAACACTTCGAGGCGTGGTTAATCCGTAACATAGGTTTTCATTGGTGAGTTACTTTTAAATATAATCATGCCAATGCTGCATAAGTGTTATTTTGACAGGATGAAATAGAATAACTAAGTTCTTTCATCTTAGTATTATCCGATTTAGTATATTTGCATATAAGTTTTAAGTATGAGGCTTTTATGACACAATATGAAGCAATAATAGAAGCATTGAAAAATGCAGGAGGAGTTGCGACTTTAGGGCAATTGTATTCAGATGTTTTAAAGATTCCTGGTTGTAAATGGAAATCAAAGACACCCTTTGCCAGCATTAGGTGTACACTGCAGCGTAAGCCAGCATTTTATAAGATAAGACCGGGTTTATACGGGCTGGTTGACATGCGAAAATCGATAGAAAGCCGTGGTATAATGGTAGAGACCCCAAAAAACAAAAATTCTTCAGACATATCGATTTTCAATCATTCATATTTCCAAGGTTTGCTCTTATTGATAGGAAATATGAAGAACATGAAAACTTTTGTGCCGAACCAGGATAAGAACCGTAAATTCTATGACGGGAGAAAACTCGGCGAATTGGCAACACTGCACGAACAGCCGAATTATTCATACGATTCTTTCGTAAAAAGAAGTTCTACCATTGACACAATATGGTTTGGCGAACGGAAAATGCCGCATTCGTTCTTTGAGATAGAACATTCCACGGACATTCAAAATTCTTTGTTGAAATTTAATGACCTACAAGATTTTTATGTGCGTATGGTAATAGTGGCGGATTCCAATAGGAAAGAAGAGTTTAAAGCTAAAATGAATTATAGCTCATTCGATGAATTAAGAAAAAATAACCGAGTAAACTTTTTGAGCTATAGTACCCTTACAAAGCAGTATGAGCAGGAGTTAGAAAAGCAGAAGTACGAACTTGTTTTATAAAGGCTTTGTTGCCGGGAGCGTGACGCAGTGGCGCACCCCGGCGGACGGGCGTTTTTTGTCTGCATTTAACAATCGGGCAAAGCCCTTTATTCATGCGGGTTTGCGAGGGGCAGAAAATATGTCCGAGAAAATTCAAAATATGTCCGACCTTTTTTGAATTATGTGCCTTGTATTTTTTATTTGCTCAGAGAGGGGTAAAAAACACTTTTCACGTTTTAACACTTTGCCCCGCTCCGGATTCCGGCTTCGGTATGGCGTGTGCGTTTAAACCGTTGCAGACCGGCAAAACGTGTTTTTTTACGAAAAAAACTCGCTTGCCATGTCACAAATCGCGGTTATGTTTCGTATTATAGTCAGAAGAACGGAATTTTAAAACATAAAAAAAACTATACAGCAATGAAAACATTAATGACATCAGCGGCCGCGATACTCATGACGGCAGGCGTATTAGCCTCGTGCTCCACGGGCAAGGCAAGCGCAACGGTTAACGACGCCGCAACGGCAGCAATCGGCGCCACCGCAACGCCCAAGACACTCAACCTGAAAGACTTCAACGCCATAGACAACGCGAGCGTGATAACCGTGGTCTACACCGAAGGCAGCAGCTACAGCGTGCGCGTTGAAGAACGCGGCGAAGTGCCCAGCATTATAACCAAGGAAGGCAGGACGCTCAATGTTAAACGCGCCGAGGGCGATTCGGAAAAGAAAACCGATACGTATCTTTACATCACCGCCCCGGAAATAGCCTCAATAAGCAACGGCGGGGTAATGAAGCTCGAGGCCGCCGCGATGAAAAGCAGCGACTTCAGCTTAGAAAACCGGGGCGTGTTCACCCTCACGGCAAAAGACATGGCCTGCACCGCTTTCAACCTCGACAACGCGGGAGTGTTCAACTCCGAGGCGGGAATCAAGGCCGACAAGGTGGAACTCACCAACAACGGCGTGATGAAAGGAAGCAGCAACGTGAAAGGCGGCGACCTCACGCTGAGTAACAACGGCGTGGGCAACCTCGACATAACTTTCAAAGGTAACGACATGAAATTAACCTGTGGAGGCACGGGCAGCATAAACGCCGACGTGGACTGCAAAAGCGTGGAAGCCTCGAACAACGGCCCTTGCGGCATAACAATAAAAGGACGTGCGGACGTGCACAAAATACAAAGCAACAAGTGGGTGGGGAAGATAGATGTTTCCAACCTCGGCAAGTAACACCCTGCGGCAGCCACGTACGGCCTGCACGCACAAATAAATATTTGACAATGAAATCATTCGCTATACTGACTTCTCTTATGCTGGCGCACGCCGCAAGCCTCGCCGCGCAAGCGAACCACCCTGCGCCTGCGGCGGGGGACGGCAAACCGGCATATATCGAAACCCTGAATTACAAAGGCTTCACCGGCGTGCACAACAGCGGGAACGTGGATGTAATATACACCGCGGGCAAGGAATATTCCGTCACCGTCGAAGAGCGCGGCACGGCCCGCAGCACGGTAAGGCTCGAAGAGGGGACGATAACCGTGTCCTCCCCCGCGAGCGGCGGCGACGCCGAAGGCAAGTGCGTAACCACGCTGCGCATAACGGCTCCCGCGCTCGAAACGTTGGAGAACTACGGCAACATGCAGCTCACGTGCGGAGGCAATCAGCCCGGCACCTTTGAGATAGAGAACTACGGCAACATGCAGCTCACGTGCGGAGGCAATCAGCCCGGCACCCTTGAGATAGAGAACTACGGCAACATGCAACTCACGTGCGGAGGCAATCAGTCCGGCACCCTTGCGATAGAGAACTACGGCAACATGTCTTTTGCAGCCGACAGCCTTTCGGCCGACAGAGTGTTGCTCGAAAACAGCGGAAACATAAAGGCGGACGTTTCCAAACTCCACGTGCGCGGCTTCGTCGTCGAAAACAACGGAATGCTTGACGGCCGGATAACAGCCGAGGCACAGACGCTTGACTTTGAGAATAACGGAAAGAGTACGCTCGAAGCCGATTACAAAGGCGGGAAAGCCACCGTAAGGAATTGCGGCGACAGCAAACTGTCGCTGCGCGTGGACTGCGAAACGCTCAATGCCAACAACAGCGGCCTGAGCGAGATGACCTTTTCGGGCACTGCCGACAATGTGCGCATTGACGGCGCGGGCAGGTCGAAGGTAAACGTTTCACAACTCAATAACTTTTAACCTAAAGGCGTACACGGTTACCGCCACATCCCACACGTCCGGCATGATGACCCGAGAACAGTTTGAACACGAGACAATGACGCTTCGTCCCCGCCTTGTGGCCATAGCCGAGGGCATAACCGGCAGCCGCGACGAGGCCGAAGACACCGTGCAGGACGTGCTGTTGAAGCTGTGGGGCATGATCGGGGAACTGAACCCGCCCATCGAGGCGTTTGCATGCGTGGTGACGCGCCATGCCGCCTTAGACCGCCTGCGCGCAGCCGGCACGCGACGTGAGCAACGGCTCACACCGGCCGACGACCGCGCCGTCGAAAATAGTGCCGACCCGAGGGCGGAACGCATGTTCGAGGTAATGGCCACGCTGCCCGACATGCAACGGGCGGTGTTGCGCATGCGCCTGGCCGAGAGCATGGAATTTAACGAGATAGCGCGGCTTTTGCATACCTCGGAGCAGAATGTGCGCCAGATATTGAGCCGCGCGCGCAAAGCCGTAATGAAAAAATACACCGGTAAATGAGAATAGTAAAATCCATATTCACAAAACGCAGGACGCAGGAACTGCAACGGCTCGTAGACCGTTACTTAGAGGGCGGAACAACGCTCGACGAGGAGCGGCAGCTGTTTCGCGCGTTTGCTTCGGGGCGCTATCCCGCCGAGCTCGAGGAATACTCCAAGCCCGAAAGCTGGGTCGATGTCTGCAAGCCCAAGGAGGGCTGAAAAGAGGAGGGAGACCATATGCAGATCCGCATTGCCAAGTCGCAGCGGGAGGACAAGACGGCGTATGTCGCCGTGCGCGCCGGTGAGATGACCGGCTTCGCCGCCGTCCGCTACGATCTGCGCAGCCTGCTGCGCTATGCCGGCGTCACGCTCGCCGCGCTCATCGCGCTCCGACGGCTGCTGCGCATCTGACCGATACCGAAAAAGGCTCCGACGGCGGTCGGAGCCTTTCCGCTGCCGTGCGCAAGGCTTGACAAGCAGGGCGAAACACCGTAGAATATATATTTGTCAATACACCCGCCGCGCGGCAGGGAACGGTTCCTGTTGGCCGTCCGGCGGCAGAAAAAGAGGAGAAAACAACATGGCACAGGACAAGAAGGTTGAACAGATCACCAACATGGAGGACGATTTCGCCCAATGGTATACCGACATCTGCCGCAAGGCGGAGCTGGTCGAGTACGCCAGCGTCAAGGGCTTCACGATCCTGCGTCCCTACGGCTACGC
>ENA-ORNF01003438-ORNF01003438.1-human-gut-metagenome-genome-assembly--contig:-NODE-3438-length-10338-cov-3.624720_pt1 | contig 10338 bp, 10 predicted proteins | sample MGYA00242110_ERZ509012 | MGnify/ENA primary metagenome ERZ509012 (study PRJEB26280, sample SAMEA2338714) | human gut metagenome | biome: human gut; feature: human-associated habitat; material: faeces... | reverse complement strand
CAAGTATTACAATCACTGCTAAAAGTTCTATTAATGTAAAACCTTTGTTTTTCATTTTTTCAACTCCTCTATTCTAATTCATTTTAGCATACCACCAAATAACTGGTCAATTATAAAAAAAGAACTAGTAACCTAGTTCTCTTGTAAAATTTGATTTAACTTTTCAATTGCTTCATTTTTCATAGCAGGAACTCCTTCCAATCTATATGGAATTCCTAATTTTTTATATTTTTCAACACCATATAAATGATATGGAAGTAATTCTACACGTTCTACATTTTTTATTGTTTTTATAAATTTTTTTAACTGTAAAATATAATCTTCTGTATCATTAATTCCTGGTACAATCACTTGTCTTAACCATAATTTTTTATTCATTTTTTGACATAAGTCTAAAAATTTTAAATATGATTTGATTGGTTGTCCTACCATTTTGACATATGAATCATTATTTAATGCTTTAATGTCTAAAATCACTAAATCTGTATATCTTAATATTTCTTGATGAAGTTCTTCCTTAATTCCTACACCAGATGTATCAAGACAAGTATGAATATTTTCTTGTTTACAAAGCTTTAAACATTCTAATAAAAACTCTGGCTGACAAAGAGGATCACCTCCTGAAAAAGTGACACCACCTTCATCACCAAAATAGTTTTTATATCTTTTTATTTTTGCTACTAATTCTTCTGGCGTTGTTAAATTTTTATCTTCCATATTCCAAGTCTCTGGATTATGACAAAATAGACAACGTAATTTACACCCTTGCATAAATACAACATAACGAATTCCTGGGCCATCTACTAAGCCCATTGTTTCAACTGAATCAATACTACCTTTTACCATTATTATATAGTCTCATGGAATGTTCTATTGATTACTTCTAATTGTTGTTCTTTACTAAGGCGATTGAAATGAACTGCATACCCACTAACACGAATTGTAAGAGTAGGATATTTATCTGGATGATCCATTGCATCAATTAACGTATCTCTATTAAATACATTTACGTTTAAATGATGAGCACCTTGTTTAAAATAACCATCTAAAAGTGCTACCAATTTCTTAATACGTTCTTTTTCATCTTTACCAAGTGCATTTGGAACAATAGAGAACGTATTAGAAATTCCATCTTGGCATACATCTCTATATTCTATTTTAGCAACTGAGTTTAAAGATGCTAAAGCACCACTTGAATCTCTTCCATGCATTGGATTAGCTCCTGGTGCAAAGGCAACTCCCGCTTTTCTTCCATCAGGTGTAGCACCTGTTTTTTTACCATATACTACATTAGAAGTAATAGTAAGTACAGATAATGTATGATGAGCATTTCTATATAATTCATGTTTCTTTAATTCTGAAATAAATTTTTCAGTTAAGTCAACAGCAATACAATCCACTCTATCATCATCATTTCCATATTTTGGATAATCTCCTTCGATTTCAAAATCTGTTGTAATTCCATCTTCATCACGAATTGGTTTTACTTTAGCATATTTAATTGCTGATAAGCTATCTACTGCAACACTAAGTCCAGCAACACCAAAAGCCATAAGTCTTTCTACATTTGTATCATGTAAAGCCATTTGTGATTTTTCATATGCATATTTATCATGCATGTAATGAATTGTATTCATTGCATCTACATAAATTTTAGCTACTTTTTCTAATACTTTATAATATGCAGTTTTTACTTCATCATAGTCTAAAACTTCGCTTGTGATTTTTGGAACATCTTTTAAAACTAGTGTTTTTTTCATTTCATCAACACCACCATTAATTGCATATAATAGTGATTTTGCTAAATTACAACGTGCTCCAAAATATTGCATTTGTTTTCCTACCTTCATAGCAGATACACAACAAGCAATGGCATAATCATCACCATAAATTGGTCTCATTAAATCATCACTTTCATATTGTAATGCATCTGTTTCAATTGACATTTTTGCACAATAATCTTTCCATGCTTCTGGAAGTTCTCTACTCCATAAAACTGTCATATTTGGTTCTGGAGCAGGTCCTAGATTAGTAAGTGTATGTAAATATCTAAAAGATGTTTTAGTAACAAGTGTTCTTCCATCTTCAGCCATTCCACCTAATGATTCTGTAACCCATGTTGGATCTCCAGCAAATAAGTCATTATATTCTGGTGTTCTTAAGTGACGTGCAATACGAAGTTTAATAATAAACTGATCAATAATTTCTTGAGCAGATATTTCATCTAATGTTCCTTCTTGTAAATCTCTTTCAATATAAATATCTAAGAATGTAGAAGTACGTCCTAAACTCATAGCCGCACCATTATTTTCTTTAATAGCAGCTAAATATCCAAAATATAACCATTGAGCAGCTTCTTGCGCATTAGTAGCAGGTTTTGATATATCAAAACCATATTTACTTGCCATTGATTTAATTTCTTCTAAGGCATTGATTTGCTCTGTTAATTCTTCTCTCATACGAATTACAGAAGAAGTTTTTTCTACATCATCAAGTTGACTTTGATCATATTTTTTACCCTCTATTAAACGATCAATTCCATAAAGAGCAATACGTCGATAATCACCAATAATTCTACCTCTTCCATATGCATCTGGAAGACCTGTTAATAATCCAGCATGACGAGCTGCACGAATATCAGGTGTATAAGCGTCGAATACTCCTTGATTATGCGTTTTACGATATTTTGTAAAAATTTCTTTCATTTGTGGATCAATTTCATATCCATAAGCATTTAAAGAACTTTCTACCATACGAATTCCACCCCATGGATTGCAAATTCTTTTTAATGCTTCATCTGTTTGAAGTCCAACAATCACTTCATCATCTTTTGAAATATATCCAGGATTATATGCATCAATACCTGATATTGTTTTTGTATCAACATCATATATTCCTTTATCAAGTTCTATTTTCATTTTTTCTTCTAGTATATTCCATACTTTTTTTGTCTTTTCAGTACTACTAGCTAAAAATGATTCATCACCAGTATATGAAGTAACGTTACTCATAATAAAGTCACGTACATCAATAGTATTTTTCCATTTTTCTCCTTTAAAATTTCTCCATGCTTCCATAATTCTAACCTCCTTTAGTATTCTTTTATAGTATAACACAAAATATAAAATCATGCATATTTATTCAAATATTATGTCATTTCATTTACAACATATTACGATTGAATCATGTCGATAAATTCTTGTTCTGATAAAATTGGAACATTTAATTCTAATGCTTTTTGATATTTACTTCCAGGATTTTCTCCAACAATCACAGCCCCCGTTTTTTTACTAACACTACTAGACCATGTTCCTCCTAAACTTTCAATCTTTTCTTGTGCCTCATCTCTTGTCATAGTTTCTAAACTACCTGTTAATACAAAACTTTTACCTGCTAATGGTAAATTAGTCGAAATCGCTCCTAAATATTTCATATTTAATCCTAATTCTTTCAAATTGGTTAATAAATTTTGATTTGTTTCATTTTTAAAATATTTTATAATACTTTTTGCTATTGTACTTCCAATATCTTTAATTTCAATTAATTCTTCTAATGTAGCACTTTGTAATTTTTCCATTGTTATATAATGAGTTGCTAAAATTTTAGCAGTCTTTGCTCCTACATGACGGATTCCTAAAGCAAAAAGTAAACGTTCTAAAGAGTTTTTCTTGCTGTTTTCTATACTAGTCAGTAAATTATTGATACTTTTTTCACCAAAGCCTTCTAATTCCATAAGTTCTTGTTTCTTTTCATATAAATGATAAAAATCATCAAAAGTATTCAAATACCCCATATTATAAAAATCTTCGACAATATTATCACCAAATCCCTCGATATTCATTGCATTACGTGATACAAAATGAATTAAACTTTCAATTCTTTTGGCATCACAATGTGGATTTACACAATAATATGCAGATTCTTCTTCTTTTCGGACAAGAGGTTCATGACAAATTGGACATTCTTTGGCCATAACAAATGGAATTTCAGTACCATCACGCCTCATAACTTCTGGTCCTATTACTTCTGGTATCACATCTCCAGCTTTTTTTATCTTTACTGTATCTCCTATTCGAATATCTTTTCCAATTACATAATCTTCATTATGTAATGTTGTTTTAGAAATTACAGACCCCATTAATAAAACCGGCTCTAAAATAGCGTTAGGTACTACTTGACCAGTACGACCTACTGTGAACTTAATATCTTTTAATTTGGTAAGAACAATCATCGCTGGAAATTTATAGGCAGTTGCCCATTTTGGATATTTTACTGTATATCCACATTTTTCTTGATCATCTAATCCATTTACCTTAATAACAATTCCATCTATTTCATATGTTAAGCTTTCTCTTTTTTCCGTCCATTTTTCAATATAATCTAAAAGTTCATGTAAATTTGACACTAACTGAATATTAGGATTTACAGTAAACCCTAATTTTTCTAAAAACTTTAATGAGTCATAATGTGTATTCAACCCATAATCTTTAGCATTTGGAATATGATACATAAAACTTGATAAATTTCTACTCGCCGCAATACTACTATCCAATTGTCTTACACTTCCTGCTGCAGCATTACGTGGATTTGCAAATGGTTCTTGATGATTTTTTTTACGTGTTTCATTTAACGCTTCAAATGATTTTTTAGGCATATAAATTTCACCACGTACTTCAATATCAATCTTTTCTTTTAATCGAAGAGGAATATTACGAATTGTTTTTACATTATGCGTAATATCTTCTCCAACTACTCCATCTCCTCTTGTTGCACCACGTACCAGCTCACCATTTTTATAAAGTAAAGAAACAGATAATCCATCTATTTTTAATTCACAAACATAACTAGGATTTGGTACAATTTTTTTCACTTTTTCATCAAAATGAACAATTTCACTTTCATTAAACACATTGCTAAGTGACAGCATTGGAATTTCATGACGTACTTTTTGAAAATCATCAATCACTTCCCCACCTACACGTACAGTTGGAGAATCACTACGTACCAATTCTGGATACTTTTCTTCTAAACTAACTAGTTCATGTAAATAATTATCATATTCTTGATCAGTAATGGTTGGTTTATCTAAAGTATGATATTCATAACTTGCTTTATTTAATAATTCTACTAATTCATCTATATGTTTTTTCACATCTTGATTCATGACTATCACCATATTTATTATATCATGTATCTATTATATTATAAAAAAATAGTTAAATAAATTTAACTATTTTTCCCATAAATGATTTGGATAACTTCCTTCTTGAACTAATTTGTGAATAGATTGTTTCACTGCTTCTGTATCTTCCTTATAAGTAACTCCATACCATTTTGCAAAAGTAGGTATTGCTTTTACAAAAGCATATTTATCACGAATCATATCCATTACAGAATCAGGAATTAAATATTCACAAGTCAATAATTGTTCTTGATTTTTTTGATAAAAATCATAAAAATGATTCTCTAAATATTCAAAAACATCAGGTTGAAATACAAACATATTCATAGAAACTGGAGTATCTTCATGCAATGTCATCACATCACTTCCATCTAATGGAGTTGCAATAATGTTACTATTCTTTCTTTCAATAGAACTTTCAATGATTTGTACAAGACCTTCATCTTCTACTTTACAAACTCCACGCTTCACTGATCCATTTTCTGTTAATGTATTAGCAACATGATAAGTAATTACTGCATATTCATTTGGTTTTTGTCTATTCATAAAACTAGATGCCTGTAAATATGCGTCACTACCATAAAAATCATCTGCGTTGATTGTAATAAATGGTTCATGTATAACATGACGTGCTGCTAAAATTGCATGTGTAGTTCCTAATGGTTTTACACGTTCACTTGGAAAAACAATGTTATTAGGAACATCATTGATATCTTGGAAAACATATTCAACAGGAATTTTACCTTCTACTCTTTTTCCAATTGTTTCTTTAAAAATTTCAAAATTTTCTTTTTTAATTACAAATACTACTTTAGTAAACCCTGCTTTAATTGCATCATAAATAGAGTAATCAATCATAAATTCTCCATTTGGTCCAACAGGTTCAATTTGTTTTAATCCTCCAAAGCGACTTCCCATTCCTGCCGCTAAAATTAATAAAGTTTTATCTTTCATTTTTATTTCTCCTTTTGTAATGATGAATAAGTCCAAAAAAAGACTAATGCTCCAATTCCAAAAATTGCAAACCAAACAAGAGGGTTATCTCCATGCTCTTGCATAAAATTTTGTACTGGTTTCATTAAATTATTTAATCCTTCTTCAATTTTTATAATATACATATCTCTATACTCCCTTCTTTTGTATACTTTTATGTCCTTTTAATAATTTTTTAATACCATATGGATGAGGAAAAGCAATGGTTAAAATTGATTTATCTACACCTACTACTACACCTTCACCAAATTGATTATGAATAATGTGATCACCAATTTGATATTCAGCATTTTTATCCACTAAAGTTTCTTTCTTTGGGAAGAAACGGAATAATTCTTTCTTTTCTTCTACGTCTTTATCAAGATAACTAGCATCTATTTCATCAATAAATCGACTTGGTGGATTTTGACTTTCCATACCATATATTGTTCGACGTCTTGCGTTCACCAACCATAAACTTTTTTTAGCTCTGGTAATGGCCACATAACAAAGTCTTCTTTCTTCTTCTAAATCTTCCGGATTCATAAATGAATTATTATGTGGAAATATTCCTTCCTCCATACCGATTAAAAATACATAATCAAACTCTAGTCCTTTAGCTGAATGAACAGTCATCAAAGTTACAACATGATTATTATTTTTATGTTCTTCAACATCTGAAACTAAACTGATTTCCATTAAGAATTCTTCTAACGAAACAATCCCATTATTTTCTTCAAAACTCTTTGTAATTGTTTTAAATTCTTCGAGGTTTTCTAATCGAATATCTGCTTCCATTGACTTTTCGTTCACTAATTCTTGCTTCATGCCAGATTTAATCAATATTTCTTCTACCAACTCTGTTAATGATAAATTTTGTTCACGAATAATCAAATCCTCAATCATATGTTTGAAAGCTAATTCCTTTCCAGAATTAATCACCTCAAAAATAGATTTTCCTTGTTCATTTGCTTTTTCTGTTAAATTTTCAATTGTTTTTGCACCAATTCCTCTTTTTGGAGAATTAATAATACGAAGTAAGCTAACATCATCATGTTGATTATAAATTAATTTCATATATGAAATTAAATCTTTAATTTCTTTTCTATTATAGAAGTAAAAGCTTCCTACTACTTTATATGGAATATTTTTATATTTTATTTCATATATAGCAAGTTTTAATAAACTTAAATCTATTTTTGATATTCTGTCGATTTTCCAATCAGCCTTTAGATTTTTTTCTATTAATTCTTGTATTTCTTCTATATGTTCATTTATTCCAAAAATTGCATCTTTTATATATTCTTTTGCTTCTTCTGAAGTTATATTATTGTTTTCAAAAAACAACTGCATATCTTCATCATTTATTTCTTTTTGTATTTCTATTTGATATAGTAGTTTGAATGCTAATTCTCTTGTTTGTGATCTATTCATAAATTCCTCCATAAAGCTTATTATAGTTTATCTATATACGATTTTAATTTTTCTTTTACTAATTCTTTATTGTGTTGAACGTAGTTTCCTAATAAAATTCCTGCAATTACTATTAGAATAATTATTACTGCTTTATGAAGATTTAATAATAAAGCAATTATTGCTACTATTCCTCCAATTATTGCACCTCTATAATTAATTAGAAATTGTTTAACTTTTTCCATAACTCAACATCCCTTATTCTTTAATTTGTGGTTCTTTCTTTACACTTATATTTTTTACTCTTATGTTTACTTCTGTAACATCTAAGTCTAATGATTTTTTTATTGCATCTTTTACATTGCTTTGTAATTTAGCAGACAAATCTTTAATTACAGCATCTGGATGTACAGATAATGTAATATATATTTTAATGTGGCTTTCTTCATCTACTTCTACTTTTGTCATAACTGTTTCTGCACTGTCAAAGGATTTTATAACTGTATTTGCTAGGCTTTCTATTGTATCTCTTGATACTAATAATTTACCATTGTCATTTTCTAATAATATTCCTTCTTTGCCACTGCTTGTACTTTTTGAATCAGAATTTAAAAAGATACACTTTATAGCTAATAATATTAATACTATTGATACTACTAATGTTATTCTTGAAGCAAGTTCTCCTGTTATTATATTTTCAACTGCCTGTACTATTAATTCTAATTCTAACCATCCTGATATTGCTAAAATTAAAGCTAATCCTTCTAATAATATTAATGTAGCAAATGCTACTAATCCAACTTTATCTAAAAACTTCATATGTTACCATATCCTTTCTTTTTTTACTTGGGTCGCAAAAGTTGCGACCCTTATATGTTTATTCTTGTGTCTCTTCAACTTCTTCATTTTTCTCATCTTTTCTTTTTTCTGCAATGTTTATCCCTTGTATATGAATATTTACGCTTGATACATTTAGTCCTGTCATTGTTTCTACTGCTTTTTTTACTCTGTTTTGAATTTCAAAAGCTACATCTGGAATTCTTACTCCATATTCAGCTATAATGTTTACATCTATTTTTGTTTCCTTATCTCCTACTTCAACTTTAATTCCTTTTGTTAAGCCTTTTTTACCAAAAATTTCTGTAATGCCTCCTGCCATGCCATAAACTCCTGGTACTTCTGAAACTGCAACTCCTGCGATTGAAGCTACAACATCATTTGCTATTTTTATGCTTTCATCATTTTCTGCGACAATTTCTGTATTATTTTCTGTGCTTAAGTTTTTTTCTTCTTCCACTTTTGTACCTCCTTCAATTAAAAAATTGATATACTTCTCATCTATACAAGTATATCAATTTATGCTTGATTTTACAACTATTTTTTGGAAAATTTTTAATATATTTTTATGCTCTTAATTCTGCTCCTAAAATTGTTTGTAATTCCTTAGTAATTGCTTCCATTGTGTTTTTAATTTCGTCATCTGTTAAGGTTCTATCTTGTGCTCTGAAAATTAACTCATACGCTACGCTCTTTTTATTTTCACCTAGTTTATCGCTTCTATACACATCAAAAAGCTCTGCTCTTTCTAGAATGTTCTTTGCTTTTTTAGAAATTACACTTTCGATTTGACCAACTTCAACATCTTCATCTACTACTAATGCTATATCTCTTTCTACTGCTGGATATTTTGGTATTGGAGTATATTTTTTATTTGATTTTCCATATTTTGCAAATTTCTCTAAATCTAATACTGCATAATATACCTTTTCATTAATTCCATAGTTTTCTAAAACTTCTGGATGAACTTCTCCAAAACTTGCTATACTGTCTTTTCCTATTAGTATTTTTGCACTTTTCCCTGGATGTAAGTTTAAAGCATTTTCTCTCTCAATTTGATACCTTGCTATATTTGAAACCTGTAATATGTTTTCAATTATTCCTTTAACTATATAGAAATCTGCATTTTTTCCATATATTGCAAATGCAATTTGCTCTGTTTCTACTGGTAGTTCGTTTTGTTTAATGTTGTTTTTTTTATCTACATAGGTTTTACCTATTTCAAATAATGCTACATCTTTGTTCTTTTTGTTGTAGTTTGTTGCTATAGATTGCATTACTGTTGGCATCATTGATGTTCTCATTAAAGAATATTCCTCTCCTAATGGATTCTTTATTTTAATTGTATTTTTGCTATCCAATTTGCATTTTTCAAAATCTTTTTTGGTAAGGATGTTTGAAATCCTTTCCTCAATTGCGTTAAGCTCATCTTGCCACTCTTGCTTGCTAAGCTCTAATTTAAGAGTTTCGGCATATTTATCACCTTTTTTTATCTCAAGAGCCTTATTGTATTGCTTTGTAATTTTATCAATATTCATATGGTTACTCTTTTAATAAATCTTTGATATATTCATAAACCTTGGTATAACTCAATGCTTCTGCCTGACAATCTCTACAGAACTTTAAGGTTTCGTCCATTCGAACTTTATATGTAGAATTAGTCAAACTTGTTTGAAGCAAGGCCTTGAACTTATGAATATCAGACTCGTCAATTGAAGTTTCTTTTGCAGGATGCAATTTTGCATCAATGACATTTTGAACTTCTGATCTTGGCGTCAAATATCTAGCATACTGTGTCCAACACCAATCACCATCATATCTTTGTGGCTGACCATTAGGCTTAAGATCAGAAAGGTTAATAACGTGAGTTCGAAATAAAAATAAATATATTTCACTTATAATTAGAAACATAGCGATAAAAGTATTAAATTTAT
>ENA-ORNF01003433-ORNF01003433.1-human-gut-metagenome-genome-assembly--contig:-NODE-3433-length-10347-cov-6.526720_pt1 | contig 10347 bp, 10 predicted proteins | sample MGYA00242110_ERZ509012 | MGnify/ENA primary metagenome ERZ509012 (study PRJEB26280, sample SAMEA2338714) | human gut metagenome | biome: human gut; feature: human-associated habitat; material: faeces... | reverse complement strand
GCTCTCCGGCGGTGAGGCGCAGCGAGTGAAGCTCGCAGCCGAGCTTTCGCGCCGCAGCACGGGCTCGACGGTGTATATCCTCGACGAGCCGACGACCGGCCTGCACATGGCCGATGTGCATAAGCTTCTGAGCATTATAGATAAGCTTGCCGACGCTGGAAACACCGTCGTCATAATCGAGCACAATCTCGATGTCATAAAAACCGCAGACTATATAATAGATCTCGGCCCGGAGGGCGGCGACGGCGGCGGAACGCTCGTCTTTGCCGGAACTCCCGAGGAATGCGCTGCGTGCGCGGACAGCTACACGGGGCAGTTTCTTAAAAAGATACTTTAACAAATGCGCTCTCTCTGCCGTAAAATGATACGGGAGGGGATCAGATGACGTTATATATTGCCGTGGGCTTTTCTGCGGCGGCTGTGCTTTGGCTCATCATATGGTCGGTGAAGGGTCTGCTGCTCACGCCGGTGAGACTCGGAAAAAATACGGATGCGGACATCGTTCTGCATATACGCGGCGCAGAGCCGACGATAGAGTACACACTTCGCAGTCTGATGTGGCTGCGGGAAAACGGCACGCTCCGTTCGGATATTTCCATTAATGCAAGGAGCATTGACGACGAAACGCGAAGCGTTCTGCGGCGCTTTGCCGCGCAATACAGATGCATAAGCTTTACAGAGGAATGACTTGATGATGCAGGAATTAAGCGAAATTAACGGAACAGTCTCGGCCGTAATATTCAGAAACGACGAAAACGGCTACGGCGTTGTGAAGCTTGAGCTTGACAGCGGCGAGAAAGTCACGGCTGTCGGATGCCTGCCGTACATAGCTCCGGGTGAGATGCTCTCGGCCGAGGGAGCGTGGATGACCCATGCACAGCACGGCAGACAGTTCAAGATCGAGCAGTGCAGCCGTTTGCTGCCGACATCGGCTGAGGCCATATATGAGTATCTAGCGGGAGGCACGGTGCGCGGCATAGGCCCGGCAACGGCAGCGCTTATCGTTGACCGCTTCGGCGATAAGGCACTTGACGTCCTTGAGATGCAGTCGGAAAAGCTTGCCGAAATCAAGGGGATCAGCAGCTCAAAGGCAAAGGACATAAGCGCAGGCTTCAAAAAACAGGCCGGAGTGCGCCGCCTGACGGAGTTCTTGTGCTCGTACGGCATCCAGCCGGTCTTCGCTCTGCGCATGTTCAAGTTCTACGGCAATTCCGCTATAGAGGTAGTGCACGAAAATCCATATATACTTGCGTCTTCACATATCGGAGCAAGCTTTGCCGAGGCGGACTCGCTCGCATTGGCGCTCGGACTTGACGGCGACAGCCTGAATCGAGTTTGTGCCGCTGTGGTATTTGAACTTGTGCACAATTCCGGCAACGGTCACTGCTTCATCCCGCGAGGAAAGCTCACTATGGCTACCTCGCAGCTCATAGGTGTTGCACATGAGCTCGTTGAGGATGCGGTCGATAAGCTTGCCGAGACGGGGGAGATCGTATGCTGTACCGTTGCCGGGCTCGATGCCTGCTATCTTGCTCCGCTTTATGAGGCCGAGACCTACACTGCAAACAGGATCAAATCCATGTGCAGGGCAAAGGCTGAGAGAAAGGTTGACATAACATCAATCGTCTTGCGCCTTGAGGCCGCGAACGATATTGAATATGCCCCCATGCAGCGCGAGGCGATAGCCCTCGCCGCGCAGAACCGCATGCTTGTCATAACCGGCGGCCCCGGAACAGGAAAAACAACGATACTCAAGGCCGTGCTTGCACTGTACGACGAGCTTGAGCTTGAAACATACCTTGCCGCACCTACGGGACGCGCCGCCAAGCGCATGAGTGAGCTGTGCGGGACGGAGGCATCGACTATCCACCGCATGCTCGGCGCGAAAATGTCCGAGGACGGCGAGACTGTCGTGTTCGGCAAGGACGAGGAGGATAAGCTCGCCTGTGACGCACTTATAATCGACGAGTGCTCGATGGTTGACATAACACTTATGCACGCTATACTCAAGGCGCTTAAGCCCGACTGCCGCATTTTGCTCGTGGGAGACGCCGATCAGCTGCCTTCGGTCGGGCCGGGCAACGTTTTTTCGGACATTATCCGCAGCGGCGTTGTGCCGACAGTGCATCTTACGGAGATTTTCCGCCAGAAGGCCGATAGCCGCATAGTGCGCAACGCGCATATGATAGACAGGGGAGAGCACCCGGATTTTAACGAAAACAGCGGCGATTTTTTCCGACTGCGCAGAATGCAGGGCGGCTCATGCGTCGATACGATAGTTGAGCTGTGCAAAAAGCGATTGCCGGAAAACATGAAGATACCCTCAAATCAGATACAGGTGCTTTCGCCCAGCCGTAAGGGCGAAACGGGCACGGTAAACCTCAATAAATGCCTTCAGGCGGCACTCAACCCGCCCGATGAAGGTAAAAAGGAAAAGCTCTTCGGCGAAACGGTTTTTCGCGTCGGAGACAGGGTCATTCAGATAAAGAACAACTACGATATCGCTTGGAAGGACAAGCTCGGTAAGAGCGGCATGGGCATTTATAACGGAGATATCGGAACAATCGTCGAGATAGACACGGTATCTGAATATTTAAAGGTTGACTATGATGATAGGACAGCCCTCTACGGCTTTGAGATGCTCAACGAGCTTGAGCATGCATGGGCACTGACGGTCCACAAATCACAGGGCAGCGAGTACAGGGCAGTCATACTCTCGCTCAACCCGGTTGCACAGCTGCTATTGACGCGCAGTGTGCTGTATACCGCCGTGACGCGTGCAAAGGAACTTCTCATAATGGTGGGAGATGATAATGTGGCTCATCGCATGATAGACAATCACAAGCAGTCGCGCCGATACAGCGCGCTGAGGATAAGGCTTACCGATGAAAATCCTTGATTATATAGCGCACCTGCTGTACCCGTGGAAATGCGTTTTCTGTGACAGCGTGCTCAAGGATACGGATATATGCCGCGAGTGTGCGCAAAAGCTTCCGTTTACAAAGGGCGACAGCATAGTGCGGCGCTTTGCGTTTATGGATAAATGTGTTTCGCCGCTGTATTACAAGGACAATGTCCGCGAATCGATCCACCGATACAAATTCGGCGGCTGCGCGGCCTACAGCAGACGTTACGGCCTCATAGTGTCCGATTGTGTCGAAAATAATCTTGATTGCGGCGGTGTTGATGTGATATCATGGATACCGCTAAGCAGAAAGCGCCTGCGGTACAGGGGCTACGATCAGGCGCGGCTCATCGCAGAGGAGATTGCGAAGAATACCGGACTGCAGTGCAGACAGCTTCTCAGAAAAATAAAGGACAACGGTGCGCAGTCGTTAACGCGTGACGCAAAGCAGCGCCGCGATAATGTCGCCGGGGTGTACGCTCTGTGCGAAAAAACCGACGTTTCGGGTATGCGCATATTGCTTGTTGATGATGTTGTAACGACGGGCTCGACAATGAGCGAAGCCGCACGAGTACTGCGCAGGGCCGGAGCGAAGGCTGTTTACGGTGCATCTCTTGCCCGGCATGAAGATTAGCATAATTGGATAGAATTATATATAAACATCGCCGTGAAATGCTTTTCGCGGCAGATCGGAGCGTTGTATGGTCATATACGAAAGAGATATAGCAGTTGATATGGGAACGTCAAATACCCTTGTTTTCTCTCAGGGCAAGGGGCTTGTTCTGCGCGAGCCTACGGTCGTCGCGGTCGATAAGGTCAAGGATAAGATGCTCAAGATAGGTGAGGAGGCTAAAAAGACGCTCGGTCGTACACCGGCAAACGTTGTCGCCATCCACCCGATACGAGCCGGCGTTATATCCGATTACGATATGTCCGCTCTCATGCTGCGCGAGCTTGTCAGCAGAATAACCTCCTTCAGCCTTTTTAAGCCGAGGATACTAATGTGTGTGCCAAGCAGCATAACCGGCGTTGAGGAGCGAGCCGTCATTGATGCCGCGATTGAGGCCGGAGCGCGCAGAGTGTATCTCGTTGAGACCGCCGTTGCAACGGCTATCGGAGCCGGTGTCGATATTAAAAAGCCCGACGGACACATGGTCGTCGATATCGGCGGCGGAACGACCGATATCGCGGTCGTATCCATGGGCGGCGTTGCCGAGTGCGAGTCGATAAAAATAGCCGGCAGCAGCTTTGACGAGGCAATAATCCGCTACATCAAGAAAAAGCACAATATGCTCATCGGCGCTATGACCGCCGAAGAGGTTAAGATAAATATCGGAGGCGTGTATCCGCGCTCTGATGTACCGGAGAGTATGGAGGTCAAGGGCCGCGATCTTATAAAGGGACTGCCCAAGACCGTGAGCGTGACCGCGGAAGAGCTCGTCGACGTTCTGCGCGAGCCTGCACGGCTCATTCTTGAAAACGTCCACGCCGTGCTTGAGCGCACTCCGCCCGAACTCATCGGTGACCTCGGAGTAAACGGAATGATCCTCTCCGGCGGCGGCAGCATGCTCTACGGCATCGACCGCATGCTTGAAGACAGCACGCACATAAGAACGATGATCGTTGACGATCCTCTTGCTTGCGCAGCTCACGGCGCCGGCAAGCTCCTGACAAAGCTCGACACAATGCAGGACGGTATGATGAATTTCCTGCGCAACCGCGAGATGAGAAACTGATACTAAAAAACACCGCTCGGATGAGCGGTGTTTTTGATCAGTTGATGTATTTGTCGATTGCGGTGTTGAGCTCTTCGATGAAGGTATCGTCGCCGGTCTCGACCGCGTCGGTGATGCAATGCTCAAGGTGATCCTTGAGTATAACGCGAGCCGTGCTGCTCAGGGCGGATCTTACGGCCGCAAGCTGAATGAGAACGTCCGTGCAGTCGCGCTCGTCCTCGACCATGCGCTTTACGGACTCAAGATGCCCTATTGCGCGTGACAGTCTGTTTATAACGGCCTTGCTCTGCGTATGTGTGTGTGAATGGTTGTGGTGCGGATGCTCGTGCGCCTCGTGCTCCGAGATATCGTCGCAGGGCTTTACCTCGTGGCAGTGGAGTATTCCGTCGCCGTGATCGTGGTAAAACCCGTCGTCAGGTCTGTGCATTTTTCCCCTCCAAAATTTTTGCGTTTTAACTATAATACTTCAACTGAGCGCCAAAAGCAACAAAAACAGCCGGACGGAAACCCGTCCGGCTTGAATTATTCGTTTTTACAGCTTATCGACAGCTTCTTTTATGGCCTTTATAGCTATCTTGCCGCCACGCTTTGCCATACCGGCTATTAGGTGCGGGGCAATCTTCTCAACCTTGGGCGATACGAATTCATCGACCCAAACAAGCTTTATCGCGTCGAACTTACACTTTGTGGTACAAATACCGCAGCCAACGCAGCGCAGCTCATCGAGCACGACCGCGCCGCAGCCGAGGCAGCGCTCGGTCTCCCTCTTCATCTGCTCCTCGGTGAAAGTTCCGCGCAGATCGTCCATGGTTTTCTTTGCCTTCGCGGCGCTCGCGTCGTTGGTCTTCTGCCGTGGGGTCGCGTCGTATCCGCCAAGTGCGAGTGCCGCCTTCGTTTTATCCAGCGAGGTGAAAACGCGTCTGTCGCGGCCGAGATTCTGAGTCTGGCCGGGGTGTACGTAGCGGTGTATCGAAACGGCACCCTCCTTGCCTGCTGCAATGGCATGGATGACGAACGCAGGCCCTGTTACAACGTCGCCGCCCGCGAAGACGTCGGGCTCGCCTGTCTGATAAGACAGCTCATCAACCTTGACGCAGCCCTTTTTGTCGAGCTTCATAGCTCCCTTGTCGATGCCGCCCCAGTCGATTACCTGACCGATTGCACCGATGACGTTGTCGACCTCAATAGTCTCAAATTCGCCGGTGGGGACCGGTGCGCATCTGCCGGAGGCGTCGGGTGCGCCAAGCTCCATCTTTTCAAGCTTGAGCGCCTTGACCCGTCCGTTCTCGCCGATGATCTCAACAGGGGAGGAGAGCAGCTTGAGCTTCATACCCTCGCTCAGAGCATCCTCGATCTCCTCAGGGTCGGCTTTCAGCTCATCTCTGCCGCGGCGGTATATAAGCGTAACCTCCTTTGCGCCGAGCCTTATTGCACTGCGCGCAACGTCGACGGAGACATTGCCGCCGCCGATGACAGCGACGCGCTCACCGAGCTTAATTGCATTGCCGGTAAGCGTCGAGCGCAGAAAGTCGATGCCGCCGTAAACTCCGTCAAGCTCCTCGCCGGGTATGCCTATCGGAGCGCTCTTCTGTGCACCGATGGCCATGTAGAACGCCTTATAGCCCTGAGCTCTGAGCTCATCAAGGCTTACATCCTTACCGACCTCAATGCCTGTCTTAAATTCAACGCCCAGCTCCCGTAGCACTTCGATCTCGGACAGAACGACGTCCTTTTCAAGTCTGAACGTGGGAATACCCATGGTCATCATGCCGCCCAGGGTATCTTCCTTTTCGAACACGGTAACGGGGTAACCCTTTACCGCGAGGTAATACGCGCAGCTAAGACCTGCTGGGCCCGCGCCGATGACGGCGATCTTCTGCGGATACATCTTGCCGATCTGATTGACCATCTTGGGAACAAATCTGTGCTCTGACTTCATATCCTGCTCTGCTATAAACTTCTTTATATCGTCGATGGCGATGGGGTCGTCTATATCGCCGCGAGTGCATGCGTCCTCGCAGAATTTCGGACATACGCGGCCGCAGATAGCGGGGAAGGGATTCTCCTTCTTTATAAGCTCAAGAGCCTCCTGATATCTGCCCTGAGCTGCCAGCTTTATATAGCCTTGAACGGCGATATGAGCAGGGCAATTGGTCTTACACGGCGCGGTGCCGGTCTCAACAACGTTTTCACGGTTTTCACGCCAGTTTTCATTCCAGTGCTCCTTCGACCAGATCTTATCATCGGGCGCTTCGGAATGACTTATCTTCAAGGGCTCTGTCGAGCACAGCTTCTGACCGAGACGCAGAGCGTTCATCTGACAGTTTTCAACACACTGACCGCAGGCGACGCACTTGTCTTTATCGACCTGAGCGCGGTAGTTGGATTTCATTATCGTTGAGGTGTTGAACAGTCGACCGCCGCGCAGCGACAGACAGGAGCACTCGCAGCAGTTGCATATGCCGCCGACCTCACCTGTACCGTCGGTATTGGAGAGCTCATGTATAAGGCCGTTTTCTTCTGCTCTTTGCAGTATCTCATATGCCTCCTGCTTTGTTATTTCACGGCCGTGTCCGGTCTTTAAGTGGAAATCCGCCGCCTTATTGAGCATGATGCACATATCTTCTTCAAGATGACCGCAGCCCTCACCCATGATTCTGCGCGTGCGCCGGCATGAGCAGTCGGTAACGGCGATCTTCCACGCGCCCTCTATGTATTTGCTCAGCTGATCGGACGATACAGCGTGACGGTTGAGGTCAATGGACTGCTGTACGGGGATAACGCGCATAACGCCCATGCCGCGCGGCAGGTTAGGAGTCATGAGCTTCATGTTTTTAAGCGTGTATTCGTCAAAGCAGCGGGCTATCTCCGGGTGAGCCTCGACCTGCTCCTTATTGCCGACCATCATTTCCATTATGCCCGGTACCCAGCACGGCATCGTGTAGTACTCGATGCCGTCGTCGGGGCTGGTATATATGACGACGACGCCCTCGTTGCCGAGCTCCCACAGAAGCTTCCTCGTCACCTCGGGAGGCTTTCCGCATCTTTTTGATATTTCCTCAAGCGTAAGGCTGTGGCGCACCTTACATGCCAGCGCAACCTCAGCCTGCTCGTCCGTTACCACCTCGGCCAGTATGCGGTACTCGGGATCGGAGGGGACGTTGGGTATGCCGGTTCGTGCTTCAAGAGTTATCTTGTTTGCAAGCGCAAGTATTTTGGGTCTGAATGCCATAGTGTTGCTCCTTCCTTTACTTTAATGCACATTTTGTATAAACAGCCATGTGTTAAGGATATCACCTTTTGCGTATTTGTCAATACGGACGCCGGAATGAAGATAAAATTTATATAATTTGTACATGCAATGATTAAATATAATGCTACGAGGTGATTTTATGCTTGGAATGTCGCTGGCTATGCTGCTTGGCGGCGTGCTGCTTATGCTAAGACTCTCACCCGGCGGCTCGTTTCCGAGCCCACTTTCGGCGGAGGAGGAACGGAGATATCTTGTATTGTGGCAGGGAGGGGACATGGCGGCAAGAAATGTGCTTGTTGAGCACAATCTACGGCTCGTAGCGCACATCATCAAAAAATACTATACTCAGACAAATGATATAGAAGACCTGATATCCATAGGAACAATAGGACTGATAAAGGGAATAAACACATATAAGCCCGACCGCGGCATCCGCCTTGCAACTTACACTTCAAGATGCATAGAAAATGCAATACTATCACAACGGAAGAAACGGCCTTGCAGGTGGCGGAACGGACGCCTTTTGAGGCAAAATGGCGCCTGCTGGCGAGAGTGGGAGTCCGCTGCTATATTCTGATTTCCAATGTATCGGGTGCGGTAAAAGTAGCCCCGCTCCAGATTCTTCAGTTTCCGGTGGTGCTGCCGCACAAGTTTCAGGACGCAGAAAAGTTCAATTTGCAGTTCCCGGACTTCTCGGAAATCACCGAAACAGCGGACAAGCTGCGCTGGCTTCGCTACCAGAAAGGACTGCGGCAGAGAGACGTTGCAGACTACGCCGGGATAGACCGGAGTACCTATGTCCACTACGAAGAATACGGAAAAGACCTCTATCTGCCGGAGCACATGGAGAAAATCGCGCAGCTTTTTGAAGTGCCGGTCGATACGCTTCTGGATGACTACAATCTATTTCTGAGGAATGGTCAGGGTGAGCAGATCAAGGCGATCCGAACGAAACTGGGGCTGACGCAAAAACAATATGCGGACAAGCTGGGCGTCAGTCTTGGAAATCTCAAGCATTGGGAGCAAAACCGTAAGCAGATTTTCAAATCCACATGGGAGAAGTATTTCAAGCAGACATAACCATAGCAGTAAACGAGCAGACCGGCTGTTGAGGCTGGTCTGACCGTTTGCTATGTATTATTGCTGCGCTTTCAGATGCTTCACGGCGGCGTCTACCAGCTCCAGCTTCTGCTCCGTGGAGCAGGGCAGCTTCTGGATGGATTTCAGCGCCTGCTCGGACTGGAACTTCGCCAGCTCCTGCCCAAGCTCCTGCCGAGCCTGCTTTGATTTCGGGAAGATCAGAAATACTTCCATGGCTGCCCTCCTTTCCAGAGCGTTTTCTGCTTCAATCTATGCGTGCGTTCCGACTGCTATGTAGACAAATAGAACTCGATTTCGCGGCCGCGAGGGAAATCGTATTGCCGCGCGGCTTTAGCGGTGCGGGAAGGCTTGCCATTCAAGGGCTTTTCGCCCCCAAATTGTCTACGCCCGACCGCCGTTTGCGGGCGGATTTTGCCTTCTGCTGGCGGTGAACCTCTTTGGCGCAGGTTGGGCAGTATTTTGCCCTCCCGGAGCGGGCGAGATAGCCCCGGCCGCAGACTTCGCAGCGGCGAAGTTTTTTCGGGCTGAGGATGGCCTGTTCCAGCTTCGGCTGCTGGGGCAGCACGGCGCGGCGAAACCACCGGCAAAGCAGACTTCGGGAGATGTGTTGCGGACAGACGCCGTCCAACAGCAGACAGTCGCCATCCAAGAAGTTACAGCAGCGCTTTGTAAGACCGCGCACGCTGCGGAGCTGTCCTGGCGTCAAGCGGAAGAGCGTGCCATCCGGCAGCCGCTCGATGGGGTCAAGCTTGTGCATCTTCGTCCTCCCTTGTGATGAGTTTTGCATCTGACGGATAGTTCAGCGTAATGAGGGCGGGTTTGCCCAGCCCTTGTTTTCTGCGAATGATCAAGCCGCTGTACTCCAGCTCCCGGAAGATCCGCGTGGCGCTCTGACGGCTGCGGTGGAGTTTGGTTTGCGCCTGTTCCAAGGTGAAGTACAGCCGAATCGTGCCGTCCGGCTCGACGTAGCCGTTCTGCCGGGAAATGCTTGCTCTGTCCAGCAGCAGCGCATAGAGCACCTTGGCGTCGTTGCTGATGTCCCGCAGGGCTTCATCTTGGAGAAGGAACCTTGGAAGCGGCACATAGGACGCCGCCGGGCTCTGCGTCGTGAGCTTGCAAAAAGTTTTCATCTGACCTCCTGTCCCATCCATCAATCCATCCATTTTTGTGTTGATTGATTGATAGATTGATTCTCTTGTATCTTGATTTATTTCTTATTAGTTAGAGGATGAATTTCAGCCCCGATGGAGGGCACGAAAACCGTCGTCCTGAAATCCGGTTGTGGTACGCTCCGGAGCGTCAACTAGTCCACCGTCCGAAAAACCGGTGACGGAAAACCCACACATGGAAAA
>ENA-ORNF01003426-ORNF01003426.1-human-gut-metagenome-genome-assembly--contig:-NODE-3426-length-10369-cov-5.814815_pt1 | contig 10369 bp, 8 predicted proteins | sample MGYA00242110_ERZ509012 | MGnify/ENA primary metagenome ERZ509012 (study PRJEB26280, sample SAMEA2338714) | human gut metagenome | biome: human gut; feature: human-associated habitat; material: faeces... | reverse complement strand
CGCTGCATCCATGGCATCATTCATCTCATTGAGGACCACGCCAAGACAGCTGGCATCCCGGTGCGTTTTGCCGCCACGAAGCTGGTGGAGGGCGACCACCGTGTGCTGGAGGCGCTGGCGCTGGATCCCATGATGCGGCAGCTCTGCGAGGAGGGCATAGAACCGTATTACTACGACGTGCTGCTGCCCTACGACGCTTCCTACAGCGATATGGTGCGCAAGGACGAGCTTTATACCTACTACCGGGACATCGATTATGACGGGAAAACGCTGGGTGCCATTAATGATGCGGTGGATATCTTTAAGCTGGGGAGAAACCTGCATATCTGGTACAGCAAGTATGAGAGTGGAGATCCCTCTGTTGATTGGGATGATACGTCATGGCGGTATACTCAAAGGCACGGCGATGAATATACCTACCACTGGCTTGAATGCGACAGCAGGGCGGAGGGCCTTAACAATCTGAAATTTTCAACGTGGAAAGAAAAGTGGACCGTGGACGGAGTAAGATGGCCCACGGATATCCATGGTGTCAGACAGTATCGGGCGGCCTATACGCAGGGTATCTGCAAAAGCGTATGGATCAGTGAGGGAGACGCTGTGTATGTCGCCGATGACTACCGGGACGGCATGATATATGGGAGCGTATGTCTGGAAAACGGCGAGGTCACCCTCCGCACCGGAGACGGGCGCTATGAGACGACATTTCCCGTTGTCAACGGGAGGGCGCAGCCGGGAACGGATGTAGAGGTCGAAATGCGATCCGATGAAAACGGCAATGTCTACGCATCGGCGCTGCTCTGGCATACGCCGGACGGGGAGACGCTTCGGATAGGGCTGCAAACGCACTGGGGGCAATCTGCCGATGCGTCCAATGCGGAAGAGCTGTATCATATTATCGTGCTGGAGCGTATGAGCATAGAATGATCCCAATAGACTGCCCGGAGGCTTCGCCGGATCAAACGGACCAATAAAAAATATTCCCTTAGGCCAACTGGCCTAAGGGAATATTTTTTATCCGAAATAGGCCACCAGCAGATCCGTGACCACGCCGTAGCTCTTGCTGCCGTCCGTATCGCCGTTACTCTTGAGGAAGCCGTCATACACGGTGTCTGAGACCTTTGAGACGACGCCGCGGAACTGCGCCCAGTAGGCGTTGTCCGCCCGCAGGTCGGCCACCACCGTGTCCGGCAGTGCGTCCCGTATGGTCTGCCACGCCTCCCGGTCGGCGCTGTACAGGGCGTTGGACAGATACCCGAACCCCGTCAGCCAGCCGGAGTAGCGGTACCCTGCGTCCTCTGACCGGACAGCGGCCAGTATGCCGATGAAATTGCACTCCTCCTCCGCCGTGACGCCCCGCTGGTGCGCCAGCTCATGGCATACAGTGGCCGGCAGAAAGGCCGCCGGACTGTCCATGTTGACGTTCGGCTCGCCGGTGAAGGGGAAGTAGAACCCGGTGAAGCGCAGGGCACTCAGCGCCCGGGAGCAGGCGAAGCCCTTGGCACCGCCCGTTTCCGCCCGCAGGAACGGGAACTCGCCGCAGAGCACATCCAGCGCGGAGGCGCTCCGGTTCAGCACCGCCTGCCGGTCCAGCGTGCAGACACCGCTTTCATCTCTGGGGACGTCATCGGCGCAGGCGGCCAGATTGCCGGCAAAATAGGCCGTTACCTCCGCCAGCGTCTCCGCCGTGGAAGGCCGGGCATGGATGCCGCTTTTCTCCTGGAAGCTGTCGGTATTGTACCCGATGCCCCAGGTGAGGCAAAAGCCGGCGTACACCGTCAGCACGGCGCAGAGGGCGGTGAGCGTCAGGCGCAGGGCCATGCCCCAACGGCGGCCCCGCGCGGCGATGATGCGCCGGGGCACATTGGCCAGCCACAGTATGGCGCAGAACACCGCCGTCAAGATCAGGACCTCACCTACGGAGAGCGTCAACCTCCCACACAGCCGCCCCAGCCACTGCTCCGCCGGCAGCACGGCGCCGTACCACAGCCAGTTCATGGCCGCGCGGCTGGTGCGCAGGACGAAATACGCGGCAAAGAACACCGCCAGCGCAATACACCAGCGGCACAGGGCGCGGCGGCTCATAGGGGCAGGGCCCTGCCGGTGAAGCACATGACGCAGTGGGCGCGGACGATGACCTTGCCGGTCTCGTCGGTCATCTCGGCGGAGCAGAAGGCCAGCTTGCCGCCCAGCCGGTCCACCCGGCCCACGGTGGTCAGGGTGCTGCCGGCGGCCGCGGCGGACAGGTAATCGATGGGGGCGTTCACGGTGACCACCATCTCCTGCCGCAGCGTCATAATGGCCATGCCCATGGCCACATCGCACAGCGAGAACAGGATGCCGCCGTGGGCGCCGCCCCAGCGGTTCAGACTTTCGGTGTGCATGGGCAGCGTTACGGTGGCGGTGCCGTCATCCAGGTCGGTGGTCCGCATAAAGTTGTGGGCGAGAAACGGCTCCTGGTCGTTGCCGAAGACCATCAGCTTATCGTAGAGGTCTTTTGTCATGGGGGGTGCTCCTTTCAAAGAAAAGGCAGGCGGGCTGCGTGCCCGCCTGCCTGCTATATCACGCGGGGTCTTCGGGTTCGGGAGCGGGCGTATCCTCCGGCGGGGAATCCTTGGCCCGACCCACATAGGCGTAGGCCTCGGTGGGCATATTCCGCTTCCGCAGCCGGCGGTCCATCAGGAATTTCAGCAGTTCCTGTATGCAGGCGAACACCGGCACGCCGATGAACATACCCAGCACGCCGGCGAAGCCGCCGCCCACCAGGATGGCCACGATGACCCAGAAGCTGGAGATGCCCGTGGCGTCGCCCAGAATTTTGGGCCCCAGGATGTTGCCGTCAAATTGCTGGAGGATCACGATGAAGATCACGAACACCAGACATTGCCTGGGGCTGACCAGCAGGATCAGGAATGCCGACGGCACCGCGCCCAGGAAGGGCCCGAAGAAGGGGATCACGTTGGTCACGCCCACCACCACGCTGACCAGCGGGGTGTAGGGCATTTTCAGGATGGAGCAGCAGATAAAGCACAGGATGCCGATGATGAGGGAGTCCAGCAGCTTGCCGCGGACAAAGCCGGAGAAGATGGCGTTCACCCGCCGCGTGCCGCGCATGACCGCGTCGGCATTTTCCTCCGGCAGCGCGGCGTAGACCGCCTTGCAGCAGCGGGCCAGGCTCTTTTCCTTCATGCCCATCAGATAGATGGACACGATGATGCCCACGATCAGGTCAAAGGCAAAGCCCACTGCCCCGCGGATGCCGCTCCAGATACCGTTGGTCAGCGGCACAATGGCCTTCTGGGCCCAGGGCAGCACCTTGTCGGTCAAAAAGGCCATGCCGTCGGTATAGCGCTCGGTGATAAGTCCCGCCAGCCAGACACCGATCCCACTGTCGCTCTCCAGCAGGTCGTTGGCCCAGCGATAGACCTTGCGGTAGTAGGACTCGGCGTTGTTGATGAGGGTGGTCACGCTGTCCACCACCTGGGGCACCAGCACGCTCATCAGCAGATACAGCAGGAAGATGACCACGGCCTCGGTCAGCAGGATGCTCACCAGCCGCAGCACGCCTGACGGCTGCTTCAGCTCTTTTTTGAAGAGCTTTTTCCACAGCGCCGCGATGGCCCGTTCCAGACAGGACATGATGGGCGTCAGCAGATAGGCGATGGCAAAGCCGTACAGCACCGGCGCCAGGATGGATGCCAGCTTGGACACGAACTGCTGCAGCGTTCCCGCCTGATAGAAGGTGTCGTAGAACACCAGAACGGCACATACGGTCAAAAAGGCCGTCAGTCCCCATTTGAAATACTGCGTTCGCTTCATGGCAGGACCTCCCACTGCTGTTTTTTCTATCATACCCGTATGCGCGGCGTTTTGCAACAATTTTCGAACACAAACACCCGCGGCGGAATGTGTATTGCAATCCCGCCGCAACTGTGGTATCATACTCGGACAACCCCGCGCAAAATGCGAGAATTACGATGGTATGGAAGGGTGTTCCTATGAAAAAGCTCTTGTTTATCGTCAATCCCCGTGCGGGAAAGACAAAATCCCGCGCCCCGCTGTTCGATGCCGTGGCGCAGTTCTCTCGTGCTGGCTATCTGGTACGGGTCTATATCACCGAGGCGGGCGGCCAGGCCCGCGATATCACCGCACGGTGGGGCGGACAGTACGACATGGTGGTCTGTGCCGGAGGCGACGGCACGCTGAACGAGACGCTGTCCGGGCTTATGCAGCTGGAGCAGCGGCCCCTGCTGGGCTATCTGCCCTGCGGCAGCACCAACGACTTTGCCATGAGCCTGCATCTTCACACCATGCTGCCCGCCGCGGCGGAGGCGGCCGCCACCGGCACGCCCTGCCCCCTGGACGTGGGGCGGCACAACGACCGCTATTTCGCCTATGTGGCCTCCTTTGGGGCCTTTACCCGGTCCTCCTACTCCGCCACTCAGGCAGCCAAGAATGCTCTGGGTCATTTTGCCTACATTCTGGAGGGGCTGGGCGATCTGGACTCCCTGCGGCCCTACCGCTGCGCGGTGGATGCCGATGGTGAGCGCTTTGAGGGGGAGTTCATTTTCGGTGCTGTGTGCAATTCCACCTCCCTGGGCGGCCTGGTGAAGCTGGATCCCTCCCGTGTACGGATGGACGACGGAAAATTCGAACTGCTGCTGCTCCGTATGCCAAAGACGGCACTGGATCTGCAGAACCTCATTACCGCCATGACCCGTATGCAGTACGACTATCCCGGCGTGATACTGCGCCATGTCCGGCGCGTTACCCTGACCACCGAGGAGAACCTCCCCTGGTCCCTGGACGGTGAATACTGCCCCAGTGCGCCCCGCGTGGAGATCGAAAACCTCCCCGCTGCCATCCAGCTGGTCCGCTGAGGCCGAAACAAGTTGAAAAGACCCGCCATCGGCGGGTCTTTTTCTATACACGCTGCAATTGTGCGGTGAAAATATACGGATCGCGATCAGAAGGACACCATCTCCGGGTCCGGCTTGGTGGTGGCGGCGATGGAGGTGACGTACAGCACGGGGCCTTCGCCCTGATAGGCGTCACAGGCCTCCTTCTTCACTGTGGCGTGTATCTTCACCCACTGCTTGTCCTTATACTGCTCCAGCCCTTCGCCGCGGCACACCAGGGCCAGGAACTGCATATCCTTGTCGCAGCACACCATGGCGAAGCGTCCCGGGCAGTGCACGCCCTTGAACTTTTTGGAGTGGCACATCAGCGCCTTGAAGGACACCTCCACGCCCTCGTAGCGTCCCGGGTTGTCCATCATGTCCACATACCAGATGCCGTAGTCCTCGTCCGGCACCTCCAGCTTGCCGCCGGTCAGGTCGAAGGGCGACATCTCCGGCGTGACGTACTCCTCGCTGGTGCCGTCCTCGTTTTCCAGGTAGATATCCGCCCGACGGTTGGCCATCCGAAGGTTGCGGCTGCGAAGCTGGGCGCGCAGCTGCTCATTGCAGCGGTTGAAGATCAGCATATCGCAGTTGGTGATCTTCTCCATCATCAGCTGCCCCATGTTCTTCAGATACATCTCGAAGGTCGTGGCGTCCACCAGGCACATGATCTGATAGAGTATCCAGTTGGCGGGCAGTCCCTCGCGGTACAGCTTCTCCATGCTCCACATGCCGTTGTACTCCACGATGACCTGCTTGGGCCGGTACTGCTTTTCCAGCTTTTTCAGAAAGTCGGGCGTCAGTTGGTCCTCGTCCTCCACGGTATAGGTGAATACGTTGCCCAGTACCTTGGGGTCATAGCCGTTTTCGCCCTCCTCGCAGCACAGCAGCAGCGTCCGGTCCTCGGCGGCGAAGCCGTCCCGCAGGATGCCGTTGATGAACTCGGTCTTGCCGGCGTCCAGAAATCCGGCAATAAGATAAACAGGAATATCCATGTCAGCCGCTCCTTACAGTCCGAACAGCTGAGAGAGTTTATCCTCTTTCAGCTGGGAGCCGATCACACAGATACGGCCGGTGTAGTCCGCCGGACCGCGCCGCACCTGGTGCTCCTCGGGCACAAAGTCATAGTGCAGCCACTGGCCGCCGTCGGCGGCAGCCACGATACCCTTGGCCCGCAGGATCGCGCCGTATTCGCCGCTGTCCAGCGCCGTCAGGATGTGCTCCAGCTCCGCTTCGGAGTAGGCCTTCACCGTCTCCGTACCCCAGCTGGTGAATACCTCGTCGGCGTGATGATGGTGATGGTGGCAGCCGCAGTGGGGATCATCGCATTCCTCGCCGTCGTGGTGATGGTGGTGATGATCGTGGTCATGCTCATCCTCATCGTGGTGATGATGGCAGCAGTGCTCATGGTCGTGGTCGTCGTCATCGTCACCGTCGTCATCATGGTCATGGTGATGGCAGCAATGGTCATGATCGTGCTCATCCTCGTCATGGTGGTGATGGTGGTGCTCATGCTCGTGCTCCGCCTCATCCGCCTCGTGCTCAGCGCGCATATGCGCCAGCAGCTCGTCCGCCAGAGAGACCTTCTCGATGGCGCTGAGGATGGTCATGCCGTCCAGCTGGTCCCAGGGTGTGGTGAGAATGGCGGCATTGGGGTTCTTCTCCCGCAGCAGCGCCACGGCGGCCTCCAGCTTCTCCTGGCTCAGCCGTTGGGTGCGGGAGAGGATGATGGTACCGGCGGATTCGATCTGGTTGTTGTAGAACTCGCCGAAATTCTTCATGTATATCTTGACCTTGGTGGCGTCCGCTACGGTCACAAAGCTGTTCAGCTTCATGTCCGGTACGTCCTTCACGGTGTTCTCCACCGCCACGATCACGTCGCTGAGCTTGCCCACACCGCTGGGCTCGATGAGGATGCGGTCAGGGTGGAACTGCTCATGTACGTCCTTCAGCGCCTTGTTGAAGTCGCCCACCAGAGAGCAGCAGATGCACCCGGAGGACATTTCACTGATCTGCACGCCGGAGTCCTTCAGGAACCCACCGTCAATGCTGATCTCGCCGAACTCGTTTTCGATCAGTACCAGCTTCTCGCCGGGGAAGGCCTCGGCCAGCAGCTTCTTGATAAGGGTCGTCTTACCTGCGCCCAAGAATCCGGAAACGATGTCGATCTTTGTCATAGAAAAAACCTTCTTTTCTCTGCCGCCCACTGCGGCGTAAATTTTGTTCCGTGCCCCGCGTTCGCCGTTCAGAGGACGAAAAAAGGGGGCGGGGACGTTTTTCACCTATATAATATCCCATTTTTTGAAAAATGCAAGTCCTGCCGGTAAAAACCGCGTGGCGGACATCCTGTGCCCGCCGCGCTTTTGTCATTCGCCGATCCGGTTTAGGATCAGCTGGCTCAGCGATGCGGCCAGTGCCCGGTCATACCGCCGCGTTTCCACGGTGCCGTCCATCTGTCCGTCCTCATCCGCCCGGCCGCTTTCGTTGTGGCCGCCGTTCAGGTCATCTTTGGCGCTGCCGGTGTCCGTGCCGTTGGTGTCCGGCTGTGTGGTGATGCTGCCGTTGGGTGTGGTGTCCGGCGCGTTGCCGTTTGTCTTGTCGTCTGCCGCGCCGCAGGCCGCCAGCGTCACCGCCAGCATCACTGCCGCCGCCAGTGCAGCGAGTCGATCTGTCATATCTTTTTCCTCCTTTTCCCATGTGCGTCGGCCGAACCGCGCAAAAACACGCGCACATGCGCGGAGAACAGCCGCCGCCAAACGTAGGTTTTGCCGCGGGCGGTTTTATAGCCCCGACACTTTTTGCCTTTTGCATCATTTGTACAGGAGAAGCCGTATCTTTTGTGGCGGAAGTATTGCATTTTCCGAAAAACCATGATATGATTTTTTCTACCTCAGCGATGGGTAAATGTTTGATTACGAACCGTGTTATTTGCTTAGGACATAACGACTTGAACATAGATGGAGGACGATATATCATGCAGAAGCTGGAAAAGCAGTATCATATCCACTGCGCCGAAGGCGACGTGGGCCGCTATGTTATTCTTCCCGGCGACCCCGGCCGCTGTGAAAAGATCGCCGAGCTGTTCGACGACGCGCATTTTGTTTCTCAGAACCGCGAGTACACCATCTATACCGGTACGCTGCTGGGGGAGAAGGTCTCTGTCTGCTCCACCGGTATCGGCGGGCCCTCCGCCTCCATCGCCATGGAGGAGCTGCACAACATCGGCGCTGACACGTTTATCCGCGTAGGGACCTGCGGCGGAATCGAGCTGGATGTCCGCAGCGGCGACGTGGTGGTCGCCACCGGCGCGATTCGCTTTGAGCATACCAGCCGGGAATATGCCCCCATCGAGTACCCCGCGGTGGCGAACTTCGAGGTCACTACCGCGCTGGTCCAGGCGGCCAAGGCGCTGGGCAAGCGTACCCAGGTAGGCGTCGTTCAGTGCAAGGACGCGTTCTATGGCCAGCACAGCCCCGAGCGTATGCCTGTATCCTATGAGCTGCTCAACAAATGGGAGGCCTGGAAGCGCCTGCACGTCAAGGCCAGTGAAATGGAGTCCGCCGCCCTCTTTGTGGTGGCTGATGCCCTGAACTGCCGCTGCGGCAGCTGCTTCCATGTGGTCTGGAACCAGGAGCGTGAAAAGGCCGGCTTGGACCAGGATATGAGCGAGGACACCACCTCCGCCGTTCAGGTGGGAGTGGAGGCCCTGAAGCGGCTCATTCAGGCCGATCGCGCGGCCCAATAAGCTTCCCTGAAAAAAGCGCCCCCTGTCATGCGCCCCCGGATGCGGACGGAAAGCTGACCTGCCCCGGTCGGTACCCCATGCGGCTATCTCATCAGCATCGTGTCAGTTATACCCCGGCTGACGCAGCCTCCTGAGAACAGAAGGAGGCACCCCCACCTCCTTGCCCTCGGCCACGCCGGGGGCGCTTTTTTGACTGGCATCTGAAAAAATTTCAGAAGACCTGACAAAAAGTCTTGTTTTTCCCGTTAAAAAGCGTTAAGATGATGCTTGCGCCGGAGGGCGTGCAGCATTTTACAAAGGAGAAAATCACATGGAGCGTATCTTTCATCTGAAAGAGAACGGCACCTCCGTCAAAACGGAGATCCTGGCCGGTCTCACCACATTCATGACGATGGCCTACATCATCGCCCTGAACCCCAACCTGCTGACCAACTTTGCCGTGGGCACACCCCTGTGGAACGGTGTGTTCCTGGCCACCTGCATCGCCAGCGCCATCGGCACCGTGGTCATGGCCTTCCTCGCGAACAAGCCCTTTGTCATGGCGCCCGGTATGGGGCTTAACAGCTTCTTTGCCGTCATCGCCGGCAATGTGGCCGCCATGCTGAACACTGACTACACCAGCGCCTTCCAGGCGGTGCTGTGCATCATTCTGGTGGAGGGCATCGTTTTCCTGCTGCTGAGCATTTTTAACATTCGTGATAAGATCGTCACCGCTATCCCTCTGGGCGTCCGTCTGGGTATCGGTCCCGCCATCGGCCTTATGCTGATGAACATCGGCCTGGGCTCCAACGTGGGAATCTATGCCGAGGGCAATGGCTATACCTCCCCCTTCTATGTCATGCGCGACTTCTTCGGCGCCATGACCCCCAGCGTGATCAAGGACCACATGGGTGCCGAGTACAGCCAGATGGTGCTGACGGTCGTCACCATGTTCATCGGTCTGTTTGTCATCATCCTGCTGGCCAAGAAGGGCGTCAAGGCCGCCGTGCTGGTGGGTATGCTGGTAGCTTCCGTGATCTACTGGGCCGGCTGCTTCATCTTCCTGGGTACCAACCCCTTTGCCTCGCTGGAGGGCGCGTCCTTCCTGCCGCCTTTCCACGACATAGTGGAGACCACGCTGTTCAAGTTTGACTTCGCTGATTTCTTCAACATCGGTTGGTTCACGGCGATCAGCCTGATCATCACCTTTTGCATGATCGATATGTTCGACACCATCGGCACCCTGGTGGGTACGGCCTCCCGCGCCGGCATGACCGACAAGGACGGCAATATGCCCAACATGAAGGAGGCCCTGCTGTCCGATGCCGTGGGCACCGTGGCCGGCGCCTGCTGCGGCACCTCCACCGTTACGACGTTCGTTGAATCTTCAGCAGGTATCTCGGCAGGCGCAAGAACAGGTTTCTCGTCGCTTATCCCGGCAGGCTTGTTCCTTATCGCAATGTTCCTTAGCCCGCTTACCACAATCATTCCTAGCGCGGCAACCGCATCGGCTTTGATTTTTGTCGGCGTATTGATGCTTGGAAACGTGAAGGATATCGACTTTAAAGACCTTACGGTTTCTATCCCTGCATTCCTTGTTATCATTATGATGCCGCTTACTTACTCGATTTCAAACGGTATCGGTATCGGACTTATTGCTTACACAATCATTAAGTTCTTCACCGTTATCTTTGGCGGCGCAGAAAAGATTAAGGCTTATTATGGCGTAACGAAAGACGAAGGA
>ENA-ORNF01003425-ORNF01003425.1-human-gut-metagenome-genome-assembly--contig:-NODE-3425-length-10371-cov-2.540617_pt1 | contig 10371 bp, 9 predicted proteins | sample MGYA00242110_ERZ509012 | MGnify/ENA primary metagenome ERZ509012 (study PRJEB26280, sample SAMEA2338714) | human gut metagenome | biome: human gut; feature: human-associated habitat; material: faeces... | reverse complement strand
CATAAAAAAAGTCGCCTCCTTTTCGCACTTTTACGAGTACGACAAGCGGTGACTGTACACTTACCCGTGTGTGTCCTGATGTTTGCACACGGTCGTTTCCACTCTTACAGGTGGACTTAATTGTGGGTACAGTGACTTGTCGCCAGTTTCTTTAACTTGACATTCGCTCCACGGAAAACCCGCTGTTTCTCAGCGGCAACCTCGCGCTTCAACGCTATCAATGTCACAACAGTTGTTAGTATACAAGAAAGCACGCGAAAAATCAAGGTTTTTTTTTATTTTTTTCGATTTATCCGTTTTTATGCAAAAAGAGAAATACAGGGGTGCCGTGTTGTGCACTTTTCCTATATTTCTCTCTTTTTTGACGTTTTCCAACTATTCAGAGCCCCATCTCGATTCCGCTGCGCTGCATCTCGATGTGGCTTCTTGCCATATGAACAAAAAGAAAAGAACGTTCATTCATGCAAGCATGATTCGCGTTCTTTTCTTTTCGTTCGCATGGCTCTGAATAGTTACAGAATGTCGGAATAATCTAAGATTGTGATGCCGGTTGCAGGATCTTCAATGACTTTCGGGTCATCTCCGGCTGCGTGGGCCTTCTGGAGAAGTTCTTCCGCCGTGTAAACCGGCATGGCAAGTTCGATCGGCTCGGACGGTTCCGGTTCCGGCTCTTCGATGGTTTCTTCAAACTCTTCGATTTCTTCCACAGTTCCCGGCTCTGCAGATTCCGTTTCTTCAGTTTCTTCTGTCACTTCTTCCGCTGTTTCTTCTGCGGCAGCTTCTTCGACAATTTCCGTTTCTTCCACGGCTTCCGGAATTTCTTCGGTTTCTTCTCCTCTTACAAGGTTCTGCAGATCGACGGTATGAAAGGACACCTGCTCCGTTCCTTCTTCTTCCAGATCCGGAATTTCAAATTCGTCCTGTTTCTCTTCTTCTGCCGTTTTCTGGTCGGCTGCTCTCAACTGTTCGGTCATTTCCTGTTCTTCCCGTTTCTTTTTTTCTTCCAGGGCAGCTTTCTTTCTGCTGCGAAGCTCTTCGGACGCTTTCTCATCGTCCTCGTCTTCGTCTTCTTCCTCTTCTTCCTCATCCTCTTCTTCATCACGTTTCCATACCTCGGAAAGTATGAACAGAATGACCAGAAACAGAATGGCAAGTCCGATGATCATGATTCCCTCTCTGCTCTGCGCCGCCATCGACAGAAAGCCGATCACCGGAATCGTGACGATCACTTTGCTCACGGTTTCTCTCACGGTAATTTCCGTTGTGTCTCCACTGATCACATTTTTTACGGATGCGGTTCCGGCAGCGGTGTCGAGGGACTGTATCGTATAGATATACTTTCCGGAATTGTCATCAACCAGGATTTTGTCTCCCGTCGCAACCGATGACGTATCTGTCTTCTTTGCGTACGTGACAGCGCCGCGGGAAATGTTGGTATTTCCCATCCCGTCTGAGACAAGTGTCGTGATGCCGGCAAACGGCGGAATCACCAGTGCGCCTGCTGACAGGATTGCAAGCAGAAGCAGCGTATTCACAATTACCTTCAGTAATTTTGACATATTCAATTCTCCTTGTATTCTCAGTCTTTGCCCCCTATTATAACCCCTTTTCTTCGATTATGCAAGAAAACGTTACGCATCGTGTCCCGGCCGCCCGGTTCCGCGTGTCGAATTTTTCGATTTTTTCTTGAAGATCTGTCCTGTTTCTTCTATACTATATACATAACCAAAGGGGGAATACTTTCATATGAATACACTGATCAAAACCATCGAAGATCTTTCCCTGAACGCATGGCCGTCTCACCAGATCGAGCTGTACGACGGATGGATTCTTCGTTTTTCTTATTTTTATACACACCGGACCAACAGCGTCGAGCAGATCGGGCCGTCCACGATTCCGGTGGAAGAAAAAGTGCAGTACTGTGAGGAGATCTACCGTCGCTGGGGTACACCGGCAATTTTCAAGATCAGTCCGCTTGTCAATCCCGGCTTTGATGCAATGCTCGCCAACCGCGGCTATGTAGTCCAGCACACGACGCACGTCATGACAATGGATCTGGCGAACTTTGCCAAAAAGGATCCTGCCGTTGCCGTGATCGTCAGCAGCTTTATCCCGCCGAAATGGATTGACAGCCTCTTTGCTTTAAAGAGCACGACGAACGTGATGCACCGCATGGTCGTTCCTTCGATGTACCGCGCCATTCCAAAAGAAACCATCTGTACCTCCATCCAGGATGAAACCGGAACGATCGTTGCCACCGGCCTTGGCATCCGCGACCGCGATTACGTCGGTGTCTATGCCATCCATGTGCATCCTGCGTACCGCCACCGCCACTACGCTTCCTCGATCTGCCGCACAATCCTCTCCGAGGGAATCCGGCTCGGTGCAACGAAAGCGTATCTTCAGGTTGTCGAGGGAAACACGCCTGCGATCACACTGTATGAATCGCTCGGTTTTTCCTATCTCTATACCTACTGGTTCCGCGCGAAGAACGTGGTCTGATTTTCGTCTGATTTCGCATAAAAAAGCATAGCAAAACGGCATGTCAAAATTTTCTGACATGCCGTTTTGCTCTATGTTTATGCTATAAGTGCAGTAAGATTATTCAGCAGAAGGACTGCTTAAATATTTTTCAACGCCGTCCATGGCTTCGCTCTCGTCTTTTCCGTTTGCGGTCACGGTAACTTCCTCGCCATTGTCCAGACCAAGTGTCATCATACCCATAATGCTCTTCGCATTTACTTTTTTTCTGCCGCTCTCGACGTAGATTTCACTTTCGTACTGGCTCGCTACCTGTACCAGCATGGCAACTGGTCTCGCCTCCAGGCCGCTTGAAAGACGAATTGTGATTGGTTTCTTAATCATAATACTTCTCCTCCTTGTTTCCTTCGCAAATCTTCTGCAATCTCTTTTAGTTTCCTTAATCTATGATTAACTCCGGATTTACCAACAACCGGCGTTAACATCTTGCCCAGTTCCAGAAGCGATGCTTCCGGGTATTGTAAGCGGAGCCTTGCCATCTGCTCCAGCGGTTCCGGCAGAGAAGAAAAGCCTATGGTTTCTTCGATATACCGGATATCTTCGATCTGGCGGATCGCCGCGCTGACCGTTTTGTTGATGTTGGCAGTTTCACAGTTCACCTTTCGGTTGACACTGCCGCGCATTTCTTTTAAGATCCGCACGTTTTCCAGATTCATAAGTGCGATGTTGGCTTCCATGATGCCAAGCATCTCCACAATCTGTGCGCCTTCTTTCATATAAACCACATGGTGGTTTTTCCGGAGAACGATCCGTGCATCAATTCCAAAGCTTTTCAGAAGTTCCTGCACCTGTTCTGCTCTCGGCGCATCGGGGCAGACAATTTCGAGATGGTAAAACCGGTTGGGATCGCTGATGGAACCGGACGCTAAAAATGCGCCCCGTAGAAATGCCCGTTTGCAGCACTGACGCTGTACCACAACAGCCGGAATCGGCATTGTTAACTGCCGGTCTGTCTCGTGTAACTTCACTGCCTGCAGAATCTGACGGGTTTCTTCCCTGTCATTTACGCGGATCAGATACGTATTTTCCTTCTGATTCAGCTTAACTGCAAGCTCTGCCTCTATATTAAATGTTTTTTTCAATAAAGTAAAGTACTTTCTTGCCACATACGCATTCTCTGTCTGAATCCGTATCGTCCCGTCCTTCTCGGAAATCTGTCCGCAGAGTGACAGGATCGCCGCTGTTTCCGCAATCTGGCAGTGGCGTGCCGTCGGAAGATGTCTCGATAATTCCTCTTTTACCTCGCTTGAGAATGACATCCTTCCACCTCTAAATTCCTTTTCGGATGGCGTCTTTTTCCAGATCCCGGTGCTCAATCCGGATTCCATAGTCCTTCGCGTTGGAAAGACGCCGGTACAGCTCGTTGGCAAGGGTTACGGAACGGTGTTTTCCGCCGGTGCAGCCGATGCTGATAATGAGCTGATGCTTGCCCTCGGAAATATAATTCGGAATCAGAAAACGGATCATATCCTCTAATTTTTCCGCAAACACCTGCGCTGTCTCAAATCCCATCACATAATCCCGCACCGGAGCATCGTTGCCGGAGAGCGGGCGCATGCCTTCTACGTAGTAGGGATTCGGCAGGAACCGCACATCGAAAACAAGGTCCGAATCCGCCGGGATTCCGTATTTGAATCCAAATGAGAGCACGGTAATCATCAGATTTTTGAATTTCTGATCCTGCACGAAAATCTTATCGAGCTCCGCTTTCAGCTCTCTTGTGAGAAGCTGGCTCGTATCGAGAATGTAGTCCGCATCTTTTTTCAGGAACTCAAGTGCTTTGCGCTCTTTTCTAATTCCCTCATCCACCCGTCCAAGGCCTGCCAGTGGGTGCGTTCTTCTCGTCTCTTTGTATCGTTTGACCAGCACGTCATCGGACGCGTCCAGAAACAGGATCTCATAGCAGATTCCGTTGATGCTCATCCACTCCAGAACATTCTGCAGGTCCGGGAGCGCCTGGCCGCTTCGGATATCGATTCCGACTGCCACTTTCTGGATTTCTCCGGAAGTACCGTCGGCGGTAAGCTGTGCAAATTTTTCAACCAGCGGGATCGGAAGGTTATCGACGCAGAAATATTCCGCGTCCTCCAGCATTTTCAACGCTGTACTTTTTCCCGCACCGGACATGCCGGTCACAATTACAAAACGCATGTTTTTTCTCCTTTGGTGGATAACGAAAATCAGAATTCCCCGAGGAACTGGATTTCCGGCTCAAGCTGTACGCCAAACTGTTCTTTTACTTTTGCCTGGATCTGACGGATCAGTTCCATCACATCCGATGCGGTTGCACCACCTGCATTGATCAGAAAGCCGCAGTGTTTTTCCGATACTTTTGCACCGCCGACTGCATAGCCGGAAAGTCCGGCATCCATCACAAGCTTGCCTGCGAAATAGCCTTCCGGCCGCTTGAATGCGCTGCCGGCGCTCGGATACTCGAGCGGCTGTTTCTCTACCCGCTTGTTTTTCAATTCCTGCATACGGGCAAGAATTTCTTCTTTATCTCCCGGAACAAGCATAAGTTCTGCTCCAAGTACGACGTAGCCTCTGTCTTTGATGACGCTGGCACGGTAGCCGAAGCCGAGCTCTTCTTTTTCCAGTTTCCGGATCTCACCTTCTCTTGTGAGTACAGTGACATTCTGTACAATATCCTTCATCTCTCCGCCGTAGGCTCCCGCGTTCATACGGACGCCGCCGCCTAAAGTTCCAGGGATTCCGGAGGCAAACTCCATACCGGAAAGACCGGCTTCTCTTGCCGCCCGGCTGATGGATACGAGCATGCTTCCGGCTTTCGCCCGGATTCTGTTTCCTTCCACTTCGATTCCCTGAAAGTTTTTGTAAACCGAAAGAATCACACCGTGGTAGCCCTCGTCACTTACAACGAGATTGCTGCCGTTTCCGGTGACGAACCACGGGATCTCTTTTTCTTCGCAGAGAGCCACGATTTTTCTAATTTCTTCTTCTGTATGAGGAGCGACGAAATAATCTGCCGGACCGCCCACACGGAAGGTCGTATGATTTTTCATCGGTTCTGCGGTCTGTACCGCATCTTCCCCTGCAATTGCATAAAGTTCTCTGACAATCTCTTCTTTGATCACGATTTTTACCCTTTGCCGCATCTGCGGCCGAACATTTCATTACGAATTACTACGAATTACAGATTATACTTTTTAGACGCGAAAGCAGCCGACATCCCTCACTTCTTCGTTCGTTCTGCCAGCCGCTGTTTTTCTTCTTCGTCTGCCCGCCTTTTTGCAGGCTCACGGGGTATTCTACCACGAACCCTCAAAAAGTGCAACGAACTTTTTCGTTCCGGCTCTTTTTTCTATCAGATCTTCCGGATTGGTATCATTTCCTACATCAGACAGTCTTTTCCATGGATTCTCGCCGGGGTGACAAGCACCATCTGATTCATGAGATTTTCTTCTGAAAGAACGGCAACGCGCAGATATTCTCTCGTGTGTCCCGTCCAGTAATGGACGCCGTCGATCTCGACTTCTTCTTCCATGAGCACTTCCAGCTCTTTTCCGAGGAAGCCTTCCATATATTCCTGTCTCCGTCTCTCGTCCAGTTCCAGCAGAACGTGGCTGCGCTTCGTCTTCTCCTGCTCCGGAATCTGGCCTGTCATCGCTGCGGCGCGGGTGCCTTCTCTTCTCGAATACTTGAAGATGTGAGTCTCGAAGAAATGAATGTCCTCGACAAAGGCGCGCGACTCTTCAAACTCCTCCTCACTCTCCTGCGGGAAACCGACAATCACATCGGTCGTCAGCGCCGGATTTCCATATACCTTACGCAGAAGATCGCATTTGTGTTTGTATTCTTCTGCGGTATATTTCCGGTTCATCCGCTTCAGTGTTCCATTGCTTCCGCTCTGCAGCGAAAGATGGAAATGCGGGCACACCTTCGGCATTGCGGCGATCGCCTCTGCAAACTCTTCGGTGATGATGCCCGGCTCCAGGGATCCGAGACGGATTCTTCTGATGCCGTCCACTGCATCAACAGCACGGATGAGATCGAGCAGCGTCTCTTTTTCGCCCTCCGGGAAATCGAGTCCGTAGGAGGAAAGGTGGATACCCGTCAGCACGACTTCCTGGTATCCGGCCTCCACCAGACGTTTTACTTCTTCTACCACATCACTCTGGCGGCGGCTTCTGACTCTGCCGCGCGCGTACGGGATAATACAATAAGTACAGAACTGATTGCATCCATCCTGTACTTTCAGGAATGCGCGGGTGTGCTCCGCCGTTTTGCTGATCGAGAGTGTCTCGTACTCACGGTTGTGTGTCATATCCACGAGGAAGCTCTTACCCTCCGCGTCGGATGGTTTTCCACCGTCCTCACGTTCTGCCAGAAAGTTTTCCAGAATATCCACAAGATCTTTCTTCTTATTATTTCCGATGATCAGATCAATCGCCGTATCCTCTTCGAGTTTTTCCCCAGCCGCCTGCACATAACAGCCGCAGGCCACGACAACCGCATCGGGATTCATCTTTTTCGCTTTGTGCAGCATCTGCCGCGATTTCCGGTCCGCAATGTTCGTCACGGTACACGTATTGATAATGTAAACATCCGCTCCCGGTGCAAAAGGCACGATCTCGTACCCTCTGTTTTCGAGGAGCTGCTGGATGGCTTCCAGCTCATATGCGTTCACTTTACACCCAAGATTATGCAAAGCTACCGTTTTTTTCATGCCATACTCCTTTCTTCTTCATCTTTATTATTAAAAATCACGAAGATTCCACTTTATCTTTGTATGTTTTCGCATTGACTTTTTCCCCTCCAGACGGTAAGATAAAGCTGTTAAATGAGGGTAATAAATAATGTTAACCAAATAACAGGGAGGATTACAAACATGAAAACAGTACAGATTTCTCTTAATTCTATCGACAAAGTAAAATCTTTCGTCAACGACATTTCCAAATTCGATTTTGATTTCGATCTGGTATCCGGAAGATACGTAATCGACGCAAAATCCATCATGGGAATCTTCAGCCTCGACCTTTCCAAACCGATCGACCTGAACGTCCATGCTGATGGAGATGCTCTTCAGACCGTACTTGATGTTCTTGCTCCGTACATTGTATAATTACGATAGAACATAAGGGCCGCGCACTCGCCGCGGCTCTTTTTTTGTCTTTGTTTATCATCAGGACCGGATCTTGTTTTTCAGAACCCCCAAAACAAGATCCGGCCTTTTTGTTCTTTAAAGCAAGTTTTCCTTAGCAGACCTCGATCGTCTCTGCGGTAGAAACTGCGCGTTCCATCATCTCGTCGATCACGTCGTCCAGATGGCGCTCGGAGCATTTGATGACATTCAGGTTCGGTTTTGTCACCGGATGCTTTGCAACGAAGATCGTGCAGCAGTCCTCATACGGCAGAACAGATGTCTCGTACGTACCGATTTTTTCGGAAATATCGACGATCTCCTGTTTGTCGAAACCGATCAGCGGACGGAAGACCGGCATGGTGCAGACTTCGTTGGTAACGGCGAGGGAATGCATCGTCTGGCTTGCCACCTGTCCGATACTCTCTCCGGTGATCAGGCCAAGGCATTTGTCCTGACGTGCAAACGCTTCTGCGATCTTCATCATATAACGGCGCATGATGATGGTCAGCTCGTCGTGCGGGCATTTTTCGTAGATTGCAAGCTGGATCTCGGTGAAGTTGACCACATGCAGACGGATCGGGCCGCTGTAGCGTGCAACGAGTTTTGCAAGATCCACAACCTTCTGTTTGGCTCTCTCGCTGGTGTACGGCGGAGCGTGGAAGTAAACGGCATCAATCTTAACACCGCGTTTTGCGATCATGTATCCGGCAACCGGACTGTCGATACCGCCGGAAAGCAGCAGCATGGCCTGTCCGTTTGTGCCGACCGGCATACCGCCAGGGCCTGCGATGCTCTCGCAGTACAGATAAATCTTCTGACGCAGCTCGACGTTCAGATAGATATCCGGCTCGTGAACGTCTACTTTGAGGTTCGGGCAGACATCGAGGATGCGGCCGCCCAGCTCGCAGTTGACTTCCATTGTGTGCATCGGATAGTTTTTGTTCGCACGGCGTGCGCATACCTTAAAGGTTTTCTCCTCGGTCGGGTACAGCTCTTTCACGTAGGAAACCACTGCCTCTGCCAGATCTTCAAAGCCGGTGTCCTCTAAAATGACAACCGGGCAGATCTCGGCGATACCGAAAACTCTTGTCAGCGCATCGACAGCGCCCTCGTAATCAAAGTCTCCTTCGGTGTTGACATAGATTCGTCCCATCTCACGGGTGACCTGGAAATTTCCGTCTACCGGGGCAAGCGCGTGCTCCATCTGTACGCAGAGCGCTTTCTCGAACAGATGACGGTTCTTTCCTTTAATGCCGATCTCGGCATATTTTACCAGAAATGCTTTGTACATCATCGTTTTTTATTCTCCTTTTTTCTCAGCCAGATCACGGAAGAACAGAGGATATTCCTCAGAAAATTTCTTCAGGATCAGGTCAGATACCTGACGCATCTGCGGATGTGCGGCGTTGGCGCTTCGAAGCCGGATAAAGTGGCGCCACTCTCTTAAGTTCATGGTCATGACGATCTCGGTTTTCAGGGAGTTCGGAAGAATGCTTCTTGCCTCCTCCGGCTTTGCTCCGAGTTCGAGCATCTGGAAGTAATACTGCTCTGCAGCTTCCATTGCTTTCTGCCATACCTCGTATTTTTTACGGTCGTTCTCGTCGTCCAGATCATAGGAAAATCCGGTTGCCAGATCGATACAGGTGATCTGGTTTCCAAATTTATCTTTCGAATAGTTGCAGTAGCGGGTGCTCTCCTGGCTGTAGCTTGCGATACGGTGGCGGACGATCTCATGGGTCACGCCGCGGTCGCACGTTACTTTTACGGTGATGGAGCCGTGCTCAATGACGGATTCATGGCCGCGTTTGATGATGCCTGCGATGAATTTCTCTGCAGTGCCTTCTCCAATGCGCTCCTCGCTCTTGTAGCAGACTCTTCCGATTTTCTCGATCCGGCGCAGCATATCCTCGTAGGATTCGGTGCTCAGGATTTCAATTTCCGGCTGTATTGTAATCATAATTTTCCTCTTTCTATTATTTCCTGGTAAATCTGCGCAGCATCGGCAGTACCTCGCGCAGCGTATCCAGGGTGTAATCAATCTGTTCCAGTGTCGTAAATTCGCTGAAGCTGAACCGCACGGCAGACTCCATCTCGGCTTTCGATGCGCCGATGGCAGTCAGCGTCGGGCTTCCGGCTCTCTTGTGTGATGAGCAGGCGCTTCCGGCGGAAACGTAGATCTGGCGGTCCTCCAGCGTGTGCAGCAGCACTTCACTACGCACATTTAAGAACGATGCATTGACAATCTGCGGCGCACCCTCTTCTTCCGGCATGCCATGGATGACCACATCGTCCAGCTCCCGCAAGCCTTCGATCAGACGGTGTTTGCAGGCACACATCTGCGCGGTCTGCTCGTCAAAATGCTTGTAAACGATCTCAGCGGATTTCGCAAGGCCTGCGATGCCCGGCACATTGTCGGTTCCGGAACGCATGCCGTTCTGCTGGCCTCCGCCTAAGATCAGCGGACGGATTTTTACTTTCTCATCAATATATAAAAAGCCGCTTCCCTTCGGTCCGTGGATCTTGTGGCCGCTCACGGAGAGCATGTCGATGCCCATCCGTTTCGGATAAATCCGGTATTTGCCGAACGCCTGGATCGCATCGACATGAAAATACGTTTTCGGATTTTTCGCCTTGATTCTGCGTCCGATCTCCCCGATTGGCTCAACAGCACCGATCTCATTGTTGACATACATAATCGAAACGAGAATCGTCTCCGGCGTGATCGC
>ENA-ORNF01003422-ORNF01003422.1-human-gut-metagenome-genome-assembly--contig:-NODE-3422-length-10374-cov-3.315341_pt1 | contig 10374 bp, 11 predicted proteins | sample MGYA00242110_ERZ509012 | MGnify/ENA primary metagenome ERZ509012 (study PRJEB26280, sample SAMEA2338714) | human gut metagenome | biome: human gut; feature: human-associated habitat; material: faeces... | reverse complement strand
TATAACCAATTCTTTTGTTTTTTGGTCGCTTCGATAGGTCTTGCTTAATTCGTTGGCTAGTTTTACCACTTCCGCGCCTGACGATTTTTGCGAAAGCGTATTTAATATTTGCGACAATTCTTCTGCTTGCATATCTTTCTCCAAATAAATTATATCACAGCAACGCTTATTTTGCACCAAAATTAAAGGGCGCTTCCCGCGCCCTTAATATATTTCTATTACAAACTTTCAAAGCGTTTAACACCTTTTGTTTTTAGATTGTGATAAAGCAACATAGCCAAGGCTAAATTTATCAAATCAAACAAAGCAAGTACCAAACTAGCGGAAATAATTTGCGCCAAAACTATGCTCGCCACTCCTAGCACAATAACATACAGCCAGCCACCAAACAGCGACACAAACACGCTCATTCCCTGCTTTACAGCATAGGCCTCGTTGGTATAATTTAAATTTGGCCATTTTAAATTGCAAATTAGACCGAACTCTGCCAAAAAAGCGCAAACTAGCAAGGTGCCAACCACGGCTAGCACGCAAACACCAAAAGGCACTTTTAGGGCTATGCAAGAAAAAATTGAAGCCAGCAAAACAAATGGTGCACAAATTACAAAATGCGCATAAACCTTTGCTTTTAAAATGCTAAATGTTGGAATTGGCAGAGAGCGAACCAGCCACAAGGACTTGCCTTCAAGCGAAACAGACGGTGCCGAGATATCGCTAGTGGAATTCAAAAAAGCACAAACCACCATTGCAATTAAACCAAGCATTGCGCCGTCCGTAATGCCAATTTCGGTAAAAACATTTAGCAAGTAGTTGCCCTTAAACAAAACAAACACGCCAAATATCAAGCAAAATACGCTGCCAAAACCGCAATTTAACATATAACTTGCACTAGAAAAAAATCTTTTTAGTTCTCTTTTAACAAGTGCACCCTGCGTTGATTGACGCGCAAAAGTTTGCTTTGCCTTTGTTGCGGTAGATGCCGCCGCACTAATTGCAAGTTTGTAAAAACTTTTTACCAAAATATAATAAGTCAAATAAGTTAGCAGTGTTGCTACAAGCATTCCGCCAAGCACCTGCCAAACATCGCCAACCCCAATTTTGCCCAGAGCGTACAGTGGAAAAGCATAAGTTTTTAGTTTTAATGCAACCGCTTCACCATTTTCAATAATCAGTACCAGTGCGTCGCCGGCGCGATACATCAAAATATAGTAAACAGCAAAAAGCAAGATTGAAATAATTACCGTTATAAAACTCTTGTTTTTTAACTTTTCTAATCAAAGCTTTATATTCTTTTACTAAATCACTATAATTAAGACTAATAGTTTCTAAATCTTTTAATTGCATAATAATACAGTTTTGTTCTGTATGTCGTATTTCTTTCAAAGTACAGTGATTAGAAAAAACAATATAAGAAGATAGACGATGATTTGTAGTTAAAAATTGATTTAATAATAAATTTAAACATTCTAGATGTTTTTTGTTTTGCCATATGGGATTAAAGAAATGATATTTTGAATTTTTATTAAAAAATTGTGTCCAATAGCGGTATTGTTGATTACCATATATAAGGCCATGGAAGTTTTTGGATTCAATGACATAAAGTCCTGTTGTAGTGATAAAAATAATATCAACTTCACATGTGTTTTGCTTTTGATCTTTTAAATAACAATTAGCAATAATTTTATGATAATTTTCGTTTTTATCTAGTGTTTGAAAGATGTAATATTCTAATGGCGCTCCAGTATCATTGATGATATCAGTTTTAAAATTTTTTGTTTCATTGAAATAATTACTATCTAATTCTTTTTGTTTATTTGTTAAATATTTTAACTTTTCATATTTTAATTCTCGATTGAATAAATAACATACACAGATTAAAACAATTGCTAATAAAGTATAGATAATAATACTTTCCATCTTACTACTCCCCTTCTCTATTCTAGTTATTATAAAAAAATAGTGAAGTAATATTCGAAATAATTGATTTCTTCTATACTACTTCACTACTCTTTTGACAGTTTCATTATAGCAAAAAAAATAAATTTTTGTCAATTTTTTTGGAATAATATGGAATAAAAATTTATAAACATTTTGAATATATTTTTTGGCTTGTTCCATACTAGTAATGGGTGATCAAAATGAGTAAGAAAAATCAAAAAGCTGAAAATTGTTCAAAAAATCAAAAAGCTAACAACAAGATGAATAAAAACAACAAAGCAAATAATAAAATGAACAAATCTAATGATGCAGTAAATGAATCAAGCATTGGCTTTGATGATGATGAAAGTGATTCATTTCATCTAATTTAAAAGAATACGATTGTATTCTTTTTTTATATAAAAATATGACTAAATAACATAACGATAGTCCCAAGAAAGAAAAAGAAAAAGGTTTTTGTTCGTTGATGATATTGTAGTGCTGTTGGTAATAGTTCATAACATGAAATATGAATCATAATTCCTGCTATCATCGCATATATCATACCCATGATAGTTGGAGTAATCCAAGTACTTAAAAACAAAAATGCAATGATAGCACCTAATGGTTCTGATAAACTAGAAATTAAAGTATATAAAAATGCTTTTAAACGGCTATTTGACGAGTAATAGATAGGAATTGATATTGATATACCTTCCGGGATGTTATGAAGCGCTATGGCACATGTAAGTGCTATTCCTACATCTATATTTCTATTTGCTGTAAGATAAGTAGCTATACCTTCAGGAATATTATGTAAAATAATTGCAATAAAAGATATCATCCCTACTCTTTTCAATTGATTACTTTTACTTGGAATTTTTTCATCAATGAAAATAGACAAAATTACACCAATACAAATTCCAATCATACAAAGTAAACAAGAAGGAATCATATAAAAATCAGCATTCAAGTTTTGAAAACTAGATGGGATTAAATCAAAACAAGAAACAGTAATCATGACTCCAGCTGCAAAGCTAAGAGCAGAAATTAAAATCGTTTCTTGGTGCTTAAAATGAATAAATATAAAAAAGGTTCCTAATAAAGTTGAAAGTCCTGCTATGGTTGATAAGATAAAAGCTAAATAAGAATATTCCATAGTTTCACCTGTTTCATTATATGAAAAAAAAGAAAATTTATCTTAATTTTCTTAATTTTTCTTTTACTTCATTACTAGTTCTTTTAGAGTCACATATTTTTAACACTATATCAATGTATTGATCATTGATATAGTAATTCAATAATAATACAAGACCAAATCTTATGATATAAGGATTTTTTTGTTTTAAACACTTCCTTATAAAAGAAAAACCTTCTATTTGTTGTTTTTTAAATTGTTTTAAATTAGAACATGTTGAATCATTAATTGCCCAATTATCTATATAAGGAAAAAACTTCTCAATTTCACTTAATAAGTCTTGAAAATTACATTTTAAATATCCTAGAGAATATCCATATAAAGCTATTTTTTCATATGTATCAAACGTTTCTTCATAAAACCATTTAGGATTATCTCTCGTTATTTCTTTTGCATATTTTTTTAGCAAGGGAGCCCTTACTCCTAAAATTGGATAATTAGAACTGACGATTTTTTTCAAAAATTTCTGATATGTAAGATCACAATTTTCTTGTATAAATAAATCAATCTGATGATTCAATTTCATTTAAAAAACTAGTTCCTATTTCTTTTTTTACTCCATGGAAATTATCTACAATTGTTTCTCCTAAATCGGCAAATGTTTTTCTAATTGCTAATCGTTTTCCAATAAAAAATGATTTATTATAAATAAATAATGGTACATTTTCTCTAGTGTGATCCGTACCTGTCCAAGTTGGATCATTTCCATGGTCGGCAGTAAAAATAAGTAAATCGTCTTGTTTTAAATGTTCTATCATTTCAGGAATATAACTATCTAATTCTTGTAATGCATTAGCATATCCTTCTACATTACGGCGATGTCCATATTTAGAATCAAAATCATTTAAATTAGCAAAGCACAATCCGTGAAAATCTTGATCCATTACTTTGATAATTTTTTGAATTCCATCTAGATTATCTTTTGTTTTAATACTTTTTGTAATTCCACGATGATTAAAAATATCACTAATTTTACCAATTGAAATGATATCTAATCCTATTCTTTTTAATTCATCTAAATCGGTGATACCTGCTGGATCTAATGCATAATCATGACGATTAGCTGTTCTAGTAAAATTTCCAGGAGTTCCAATAAATGGTCGTGCAATAATTCTTCCTACTTTGTATTCTGGTTTTTTAGTAATTTCACGTGCAATTTCGCAAATATGGTATAGTTCTTTTAAAGGAATAATATCTTCGTGAGCTGCTATTTGTAAAACACTATCAGCGGAAGTATATACAATCATTGCACCAGTTTGCATGTGGGCTTGTCCTAATTCTTCAATAATGGCGGTTCCACTTGCATTTTTATTACCAATTACTTTTCTACCAGTTTTTTCTTCTAATTCTTGTATCAATTCTTTTGGAAAACCTGTTTCAGTAAAAGTTTTGAACGGTACTTTAGTAATAATTCCCATCATTTCTAAGTGACCAGTTAATGTATCTTTTCCATTACTAATTTCTTCCATTGTTGTATAACAAGCAATTGTTTTATCGTCTGTATGATGTAATAAATTATATAAACCTAATTGTTTAAAATTTGGTAATTGTATATTTGTTTTTTCAATAATGTGTTCTAATGTATTGGCTCCTTTATCATGGAATTTGTCTGCGTCTTTTGCATTTCCAATTCCTACCGAATCCATAACGATTAAAAATATTCGTTTATATTCCATGTTATCTCCTCTTTTCTTCTTCTTTTTTTTGTTGATACGCTGCATTAATTGTGTTTATTGCTGTTTTGAAATCAGGGAAAGTTTCCGTTTCATAATGATCATCAATTTGATGTGGCCTTGCAATTGCACGAATAGATTCATTTAATTGTAATTCTATATTTTGAATTGTATCGGCTAGATTTTGAGTAATATACTCAGGTAAAAAAACTTGAAACTGATGCATAGCACGTATCATAACTGTTAATTTTAAATCACTAAGTCCACAAAATAATTGAAAAGGACTTTCATTTAACAGATGTTCTGCATTTTTAATATATCCTTTTAATATATAATAACGGATAATTTCATCGTGTATATATAATATTTTTCCTTTTTTATATTTTATTCCTTTTCGATTGATATTTTGATCTACTTGTATTGGACGTATTGGTAAAATAGTACCTTTTAAACTAACTAAATATCCAATATCTAATCGTTGATTTATAGAAGCCATATAATCCTCCTTTTAATCACCATGAGGGTGATATTTATAATTTTCTTTTAATTCTTCATTAGAAACATGAGTATAAATACCAGTCGTACTAATAGAAGAATGCCCTAATAATTCTTGAATACTTCTCAAATCTGCTCCATTTTCTAATAAATGAGTTGCAAATGAATGTCTCAAGGTGTGTGGTGAAAAAGATGTTTTAATATCCTTTTCTTTCGCTAATTTTTTTAAAATTTTGAAAAAGCCTTGTCTTGTCATGCATTTCCCATGATTATTTAAGAATAAATCGTCTGTATAATCTTTCTTTAATAATTGAGAACGATAAATTTCTAAATATAATTTTAAATAATGAATGGCAATTTCCCCAATAGGAATAATACGTTCTTTATTACCTTTTCCCATTGTTCTTACAGTTTCATTGACAAAATCAATATCGTGAATTTTTAAATTTACTAATTCACTGACTCTTAATCCTGTTGCATACATTAGTTCTAACATTGCTTTATTACGATAACTATAGGCATCTTTTAAAGTGATATCCAATAGTTTATCAACTTCTTCTATCGTTAATACTTTAGGTAAAGCTTTTTTTGTTTTTGGGAGTTCAATGGTAGACATTGGATTATTAGCAATTATTTTCTCAATTAATAAAAATTTATAAAATCCACGAATACATGATATTCTTCTAGAAATACTTTTTGGACTCTTCTTTTGATCTTTTAAATATTTTAAGTATAATTTAATATCTTTTCTTTCAATATGATAAATATCTTTTTTTAATAAATTCATCATAAAGTTTTGATAATCTTTTAAATCTGCTGCATACGATGCAATGGTATTTTCACTATATTTTTTATCTATTTGTAGATAATTTATAAATTCTAAAATACATTCATGAAATTGGTTCATATTCTCACCATACTCATTTTATCACAAATCAAACAATTACTAAAGTAAAATAAAAGAAATTTCCATCTCTCGCTCTTTTTTATTTTGTCGAAATTTGTTACAATAAATATTGTGGTGATGGTTATGAATGAACCTTTAGCAGTAAAAATGCGACCAAATTCTTTAAAAGATGTAATTGGTCAAGAACATTTAGTTGGTAAAGATAAAATTTTATATAATTTGGTGAAAAATAAACGTTTATTTTCTATGATTTTATATGGAAAACCAGGAATTGGAAAAACTACAATTGCTCATGTTTTAATTAGTGAGTTAGGATTAAGATATCGTATGTTAAATGCTACTATTCACAATAAGAAAGATTTTGATGTTGTAATTGAAGAAGCAAAGATGTATGGTGGTTTGACAGTTATTATGGATGAAATTCATCGTTTAAATAAAGATAAACAAGATTTATTACTTCCCTATTTAGAAAGTGGTTTAATTACTTTGATTGGTATGACAACTTCCAATCCTTATCATAAAATCAATCCTGCAATTCGTTCGCGTTGTCAAATCTTTGAATTACATGAATTAGAAGAAAAAGATATTGAAAAAGCATTAAAGCAAGTTGTTAAAAAAGAAATATTGCCTAAAATGAAAATTGATGCAAAAGTATATGGATTAATTGCTAGAATGTCAGGTGGAGATCTTAGATATGCATATAATTTATTAGAAGTAGCTTATTACTCTAGTCGTGATTTTCATATTACAGAAGAAGTTATTTCATCAATTAATAGTAAACCTGTTTTTTTTCATGATAAAAATGAAGATGGTCATTATGATGTGCTTAGTGCTTTTCAAAAATCAATTCGAGGTAGTGATGTAGATGCAGCTTTACATTATCTTGCCAGATTAATAGAAGCAGAAGATTTGGATAGTATCTATAGGCGTATGAGTGTGATTGCTTATGAAGATATTGGATTAGCAAATCCTAGTATGGGGCCTAAGGTGATGGCAGCAATTGAAGCAGCAGAGTTAGTTGGCCTTCCAGAAGCTAGAATACCTCTTGGAATGGTAGTAGTCGAACTGGCTTTATCCCCAAAATCAAACACTGCACATATTGCCTTAGATGCCGCTTTAAATGATATTCGTAGTGGTAATACTGGGAATGTTCCAAATCATATCAAAACATCGTCAAAAGATTATAAATATCCCCATGATTATCCTAATGCATATGTAGCACAACAATATTTACCAGATCGTATTAAAAATAAAAAATACTATCATCCAAAAGGAAATTCCAAATATGAAAAAATGTTAAAAGAAATTGATGAAAAAATATGGAACATAAAACAAAGAATGAACAAGGAGGATTTATGAAAGTAGGAATATTAGGGACTGGTGCTTATGGTTTAGCACTTGCCTTCTCTTTTTTAGAAAATACAAAAGATATTACAATGTGGACAAAATTGCCACAAGAATATGAAGAAATCATAACTACAAGAGAAAACAAAAGAGTATTAAAAGGAATTCATATTCCAGAGTCTATTCACTTTACTTTAAATATGGAAGAAGCAATCGCTGGAAAAGATTTAATTGTAATTGCCATTCCAACTGAATATATTGATAGTATTTTAGAAGATTTGAAAAAATATATTCAAAATCAAATTGTATTAATTGCATCTAAAGGTATTTCAGAAGATGGTATGTTTATTCGTGATAAGATAAAAACATTTATATCTGATGATAAGATTGCAGTGATTTCAGGACCAAGTTTTGCAATTGATTTAGCAAATCATGTTCCAATTGGATTATCACTTGCTTCTACTTCTAATGATACTATAAAGCTAGTAGATCAAGCTCTTTCTGGAAAACGTTTAAAACTTAGAAAAACAAATGATGTATTAGGTGTAGAAATTTGTGGCGCAATTAAGAATGTTATTGCAATCGCAAGTGGAATATTAGATGGAATGAACTACCCTATTTCAACAAAAGCAATGTTAATTACAGAGTCATTACATGATATTAAAAATATAATTTTTTCTTTAGGTGGCGATAAAAAAACAATTTTATCATTTGCTGGTTTTGGTGATATTTTGTTAACTTGTACTAGTGAAAAAAGTAGAAATTATTCATTTGGACGCACAATAGGTATTGGAAATCATGAAGAGATTCAAGAATATATGAATACTCATACAATTGAAGGTTTAACAACTATCTATGGAATTCGTAAAATGATGGAACACACACATATAGAAATGCCTATGATTTCACTTATTTATGATATTATTAATGAAAAACAAGAAAAAGAAGCTTTATTAGACTTTTTAATTACAAAAGAATAAAAAAAGAAGAAATCTCTTCTTTTTTTTATAAACCTAGAAAAAACAACTCTAATCCTAATCTTTTATTAATCCTACTATTTTTTATTTGATAATCTAATTCTGCTAATTGTTTTAAATAAGTAAGAAGATTATCCTTTGTAAACATGCGCCCCTTTTCAAGTGCTTTTTTAATTCTAAAAGGATGAATATTTAAAATACTTGCTATATTTTTTTCAGTATAACCTTGCTGATATAGCACCTTTGCTTGATAAATAATTCGAAATTGATTTGCCAACATAATCATAATCATAATTGGCTCTTCTCCCCTTTTTATCATTTCATCAAGCATTTCTATAGCTTTTTCTTTTTGCTTTGTAACAATTGCTTCAATTAACACAAAAATATCTAAGTCTATTGTTTTTATGGTTAGATCATTGATTAATTCTGTAGTAATTTCTTTTGTATCGATTGTAGCCATTTTTAATTTTTCTGCTTCTTGTTCTAATAATTCTAAGTGATTTCCAACTTTTTTTTCAAATAATTCTATATTTTTATCTGAAATTTGATAACCTTTAAATAACTCTTTCACAAAATGATTTATATTTTGAATTTGATTACATTCTTTTACAACTGCTATTTTTTTTATAGTTTTTACGATTTTTTTTCTTTCATCCAATTTTTCATTAGGAACTATAAATATTAAAATAGTATTAGGATTTGGTTGTTTTAGATAACTATCTAATAACTCAATAGGTTGTTCTATACTACCTTTTTTGACAGCTCCAGTCAAGAAGTAGCAATCTTGCAATATGATAGCTTTTTTTTCTTGAAAAAGAGAAATTGTTTCCGCATCTTCTAGAACATTTTTTAAAGAAACATTATCTAAATAATATTCATTGATATCTAAATCACTAAATTTATATTCTGTTCTTATTTTTTTTATTTCTTTTTCAATTAATAATTTTTCTTTTCCGTAAAATAAATATATCATATGAAAGTCACCTTATTCATTATATCGAAAATTATCAAAAATAACTAGTCAAATTAATAAAAAAAGAAGATTAATCTTCTTTTTTCTTTTCATGTTTTTCTTCTTTTGATAATTCTTTCATCGCATCTTTTCTTGAAAAATTTAAACGACCTCGTTTGTCTTTTCCAGTATATTTTACCATGATTTCGTCACCAACTTTAACAAAATCTGTAGCTTTTTCAACATGCTTTTTATCTAGTTTAGAAACATGTACCATTCCTTCACAACCTGGCCAAATTTCTACAAAACATCCAAATTCTTCGACTTTTGTTACTTTTGCAGTGTAAATTTTATCTTCTTCAGGAACTCTAGTAATATTTAAAATCATGTCACGTGCTTTATTAATAATTTCTTGATCATAATGATAAATTAGTACATGTCCATCTTCTTCAATATCAATTTTTACTGCATTTTTATCATTTACACTAATAACGTTACTTGAATCTTGAATAATTTTAGTAATGACATCTCCACCACGACCAATAACATCTTTAATTTGTTCTGGTAAAATTTGGAATTCGCAGATTTTAGGTGCATATTTACTTACTTCTTTACGTGGTTCTGGGATTACTGATTCCATTAAATCTAGGATTTGCATTCTTGCTTTTTTTGCTTGAGCTAAGGCTTCACTTAATATTTCTTTCGTTACACCTTTTATTTTAATATCCATTTGAAGTGCACAAATACCATTTCTAGTACCAGCAACTTTAAAATCCATATCTCCCATATGATCTTCTAATCCTTGAATATCAGTTAAAATTGTATAATTTTTTTCATCTTTGTCAGTAATTAATCCCATGGCGATACCAGCAACTGGTGCTTTAATTGGAACACCTGCAGCCATTAATGAT
>ENA-ORNF01003419-ORNF01003419.1-human-gut-metagenome-genome-assembly--contig:-NODE-3419-length-10380-cov-3.768136_pt1 | contig 10380 bp, 11 predicted proteins | sample MGYA00242110_ERZ509012 | MGnify/ENA primary metagenome ERZ509012 (study PRJEB26280, sample SAMEA2338714) | human gut metagenome | biome: human gut; feature: human-associated habitat; material: faeces... | reverse complement strand
TGATTGCCCGATATGGATTTCTGTAGATGCACCACATACGGGACACCTTTCCGGGATGGAAAATGAAGCAGGTGTCATTTTTTTTGCTTCAATGACTTTTGGGATGATCATATTGGCTTTAATTACCTGCAAAGCAGTCTGTCCATTTCCTCCAATTCCCAATCGTTCCATTTCACTAATATTGTATAATGAAGCCCTTGACACTGTGGTTCCTTCGATTTCTACCGGATCGAAAATAGCGACTGGGGAAATGTTTGCAACAGCGCAGCTCCATTCAATATCACGTAATGTGGATTCAACAGGCTTGTCTTCCCACTTGAAAGCAATACCGGCTTTATTGATATGGTGTCCGGTCATTGTGCCGGAAGCTGCATATATTAGGTCTTCATAATTGAGGACTAAGCCATCTACAGGGTATGGATACCCGTCCTGAACTTTTTTCGTAAACTTTCCCATATTTTTTGATAAATTTCTTGAATTTTACCAGCATTATAGATAGCATCCAGAATCATCCATTCAGGGCGGTTACCACTTTCATGGAAAGCACTTAACACATCTAAACGTTTGATTAAACGAATTCTTCTTTGGCTTTGACTATCTTTAATCTCATCTATTTCTTTTTTAATTTCTTCAATAGAAGCTTCTACATCTACTTGTTCTAATAATTCTTTAATTGCTTCTGCACCCATACCAACACGGAATGTATCACCATACTTTTCATAATAAGTACGATATTCTTTATCACTAATAATTTGTTTTTTCTCTAGTGGTGCTGGTCCTGGATCTAATACAACATAACTTACAAAATATAGTACTTCTTCCAAATCTCTAGGACTCATATCTAATACAAGTCCCATACGAGAAGGAATTCCTTTAAAAAACCAAATGTGAGACACAGGAGTAGCAAGTTCAATATGTCCCATACGTTCACGACGTACTTTACTTCTTGTTACTTCTACTCCACAACGGTCACATACAATATTTTTATATCTCAAACGTTTATATTTACCACAAGAACATTCAAAATCCTTTGTAGGTCCAAATATTTTTTCACAGAAAAGACCATCTCTTTCTGGTTTTAAGGTTCTATAATTAATGGTTTCTGCTTTTTTTACTTCTCCATAAGACCATGAACGGATCTTTTCTGGTGAAGCAATTCCAATTCTAATTCCTTCAAAACTATTTGCATCCATTAATCCTCATCCCCCTCTACTCCATTTTCAACATTCATAATGTCTTCATCTGTTGGGCCTTCTAAATCATCCAAATCATCTTCTTCAATTGTATCTTCAAATTCTTCTTCAATTTGTTCATCATTTTTAGAAGATTCTAATTCTAATTCTTTTTCTGTAATTGGTTCTTTTTCCACTTCTTCATTTGTTAAATAAATATCTTTTTCTTCTTCTTCTAATTCTTTTAATTCTTTAAATTCACCTTTATCATTTAAAATTGTAATATCAAGTCCAAGTGCTTGGAATTCTTTCATTAATACTCTAAATGATTCAGGAATACTACTTGCAGGAATTGGTGTACCTTTAACTAATGCTTCATATACTTTTACACGACCAACAACATCATCAGACTTAATTGTCATCATTTCTTGAAGAACATGAGCTGCACCATATGCATATAATGCCCAAACTTCCATTTCTCCAAAACGTTGTCCACCCATTTGTGCTTTACCACCAAGTGGTTGTTGTGTAACAAGTGAATATGGCCCAGTAGAACGAGCATGTAATTTATCATCAACCATATGATGAAGTTTAATCATATACATAACACCAACACCAATACGGTTATCAAATAATTCACCAGTACGACCATCACGTAACCATTCTTTTCCATCTTCTGGAAGTCCTGCTTCTTTTAATGCATCAACAATTTCTTGTCTTGTTGCACCATCAAATACAGGTGTTGCAACATGGATATCTAATGCTTTAGCAGCATAACCTAAATGCATTTCTAAAATTTGTCCTAAGTTCATACGAGAAGGTACTCCAAGTGGATTTAATATAATATCCACAGGTCTTCCATCTGGTAAGTATGGCATATCTTCTTCAGGTAAAATAAGTGAAATAACACCTTTATTACCGTGACGTCCTGCCATTTTATCTCCAACACTAATTTTACGTTTTTGTGCAATATATACACGAATAATTTTACTTACACCAGCTGGAAGTTCATCAGAATTTTCTTTTGTAAAGATTTTAATATCGTGAACAATTCCTTCTCCACCATGTGGTACACGAAGTGATGTGTCCCTTACTTCACGAGTTTTTTCACCAAAAATAGCATGTAATAATTTTTCTTCACTTGTAAGTTCTGCCATTCCTTTTGGTGTTACTTTACCTACTAAAATATCATCATCATGTACTTCAGTACCAATACGGATAATTCCATTTTCATCTAAGTTCTTACGTGCATCTTCTCCAACATTTGGAATATCACGAGTAAATTCTTCTGGTCCAAGCTTTGTATCACGACATTCAATATCATGAACAGAAATATGAATAGATGTATAAACATCATCTTTTACTAAACGTTCATTTAAAATAACTGCATCCTCATAGTTATAACCATTAAAGTTCATGAAAGCAACAGTTACGTTTTTACCAAGAGCAAGTTCTCCTTTATCAATAGATGGTCCATCGGCAATTACTTCACCAGCATGAACTTTATCTCCACATCTTACAATTGGTGTTTGATGATAACATGTACCATTGTTACTTCTTTCAAAACCATTTAGATAATAAGTATCTGTTTTTCCAACAGTTTTTACCATAATTTTACGTCCATCAACGTATTCTACAACTCCATCAGCCTTAGCAATAACAACAGCTCCAGAATCTCTTGCTGCAATTGCTTCAATTCCTGTACCAACACGTGGTGCTTCTGCTTTTAAAAGTGGAATTGCTTGACGTTGCATGTTAGAACCCATTAAAGCACGTTTTCCATCATCGTGTTCCAAGAATGGAATTCCACTCGTTGTAATAGATACAACTTGTTGTGGTGAAACATCCATATAATCTACTAATTCTTTTTTTACAATTACGTTTTCACCACGATAACGTGCTGGAATTTTATCATCCATAATCATATCATTTTCTACTGTCACAGTAGGTTGTGCGATATAATAATCTAATTCTTCATCAGCTGTCATATAGACAATTTCATCTGTTAATTTACAATGATCAATTTTACGATATGGTGTCATAATAAATCCATATTCATTTACTCTTGCATAACTAGATAATGATGTAATTAATCCAATGTTAGGTCCTTCTGGTGACTCAATTGGACATAAACGACCATAGTGAGATGGGTTAACATCACGTACTTCCATACCTGCACGGTCACGAGACAAACCTCCAGGTCCTAAACTAGATAAACGTCTCTTATTTGTAAGTTCTGCTACTGGGTTTGTTTGATCCATGAATTGTGATAATTGACTGCTACCAAAGAATTCTTTAATACTTGCCGTAAGTGGTCTAATATTAATTAATGATTTTGGTGTTACTTCAGTGATTTCTTGTGTAGACATTCTATCACGGATTACACGTTCAATACGACTAATTCCAATACGGAATTGATTTTGTAAAAGTTCCCCAACTTGACGAACACGACGATTAGATAAGTGGTCAATTTCATCAAAATTACCAATTCCATCTAATAAATTTAAATAATAAGAAACACTAGCATAAACATCTGAAATTGTTAAACGTTTTTCTTCAATGCTTTGATCATTTCCGATTATTTTTACAACTTGTTCAGGATTTTTCTTAGAATATACCTTTACAACTTGTACTTGATTGTAATGATCTAAATCTGGATTAATCATAACTTCAGTCATGCCAAATCCATTTTTCATAGCACGAGCAACAGCATCCATATTTTCTTTGGTTACTAATTCTCCTGCTTTTAATACAACTTCTTTTCCATCTTTGATATCCTCTGCAACTCGGCATCCAAATAAACGGTCCATAATATTTAATTTACGATTAAATTTATATCGACCTACTTTGGCAAGTTCATAACGGAATGAATCAAAAAATCTAGAAATTAATTGGTTCTTTGCACTATCTAAAGTAGATGGTTCACCAGGTCTTAATTTAGAATGGATATCAATTAATGCTTCATCTGTATTTTTGTTAGTATCCTTTTCAATTGTTTTAGTTAAATAACCTGCATTGTCTTTTCCATCTACACAGAATAAGTCTAAAATATCTTCATCATTAGATAAACCTAATGCACGAAGTAATGTAGTAATAGGAACTTTACGAGTACGATCAATACGTACATAAATAACATCTCTTGCATCTAATTCATACTCTAACCATGTTCCACGTGTTGGGATTAATTGTGAAGTAATCACTAAACGTTCATTTTTATCTATTTCGCGTCCAAAATAAACACTTGGTGAACGCACTAATTGTGATACAATAACACGTTCTGCTCCATTAATGATGAAAGTTCCACTTTCAGTCATAATAGGCATATCCCCTAAATAAATTTCTTGTTCTTTTACTTCACCAGTTTCCTGGTTAAAAAGTCTTGCTTCTACTTTTAAAGGTGCAGCATAAGTTGCATTTTTTTCTTTACACCCTTTAATAGAATAACGAGGTTCATCAAAAGAATATTCTCCAAATTCAAGCGAAAGATTTCCAGTAAAACTCTCTACTGGAAAAATATCATCAAATACCTCTTTAATTCCCTCTGTCATGAATAAGTCATAACTCTTTTTTTGAATTTCTAATAAATTACCAAGTTGAATTGCATTTTTTGTTTTTGCATAATTTCTTCTTTCTCGGTGATCTCCAAATTTTGTAACTGTATAAGCCATTCCTTCACCCCTATAACTATATTAAACCATATCATGTATTTTTACGCGCTAAAATACATGTAGCCATTGTATAATTTTACGCTATGTCACGCAAATTGTCAATGAACTTTTAAACAAATCACATAAAAACCTTTATTTTTTGTAATTAGCGTTACTTCATATTCATTTTTCATATCTTTCATAACACTTTTTGCACCTTGGTCTTTATGAATTACGAAATAAATTTTACCCCCAACTTTTAGGTGTTTTTTTGCTTGTAACAAAATTTCATATAATATCTTTTTCCCAACTCGAATGGGTGGATTCGTAACAATGTAATCAAATTTTGTAGATACATTTTGATACATATCACTTTCATAGATATTAACGACCACGTCGTTTAATATAGCATTTTTCAAAGCCAAATTAAGACTTCTCTTATTAATATCAATCATGTGAATTAAGAAATTTTGATTATACTTTTTCAAAAATATTCCGATTGGTCCATACCCACAACCAAAATCTAAGATACTGCCATTCATTTGTTCTATCGGAATAGATTCTAACAAAGTACGAGTTCCAAAGTCTAATCCCTTTTTAGAAAAGACTCCATGATCCGTAATAAATGATAAATCCAAATTACGAATCTTTACTTGGTGGGTCATCTCATTTGTTTTTACTTTATCATCATTTTCAAAATAATGTGCCATTTGCCACCTTCTAAATACTTTTATTTATATACGAGCAAAGCCCATACAAAAAGTACAGGCTATTTTTCTCATATTTTATTCATTATTTAAGTTCAACTGTAGCTCCAGCTTCTTCGAACTTAGCTTTTAATTCATTAGCTTCATCTGTATTAACGTTTTCTTTAACAACTCCACCGTTATCTGCAATAGCTTTTGCTTCTTTAAGTCCAAGTCCAGTAATATCACGAACGATTTTGATAACTGCGATTTTGTTAGCTCCAGCACTTGCTAAAACTACATTTACACTACTTGGTCCTTCTTCAACAGCTCCAGCTTGTGGTGCAGCAGCAACTGCTACAGCACTTGGATCAACACCAAATTCTTCTTTCATTGCATCAACTAAATCTTTTACTTCAAGAATTGTCATTTCTTTTAAAGCGCTAATAAATTCATCTCTTGTTAATTTTGCCATTATATATTCCTCCTTTATTTTTTCTTATTCAGCTTTTTCTAAATCTTTACTATATAAATCTAAAGAAATAGAAAGATCTCTTACTACACCCATAAGTCCAGCTGCAAGTTGAGTTAACAACACATCTCTTGATGGAACAGCAGCAAGTTTATGTAATGTTTCTAAGTTTGTAATTTCACCATCAACAATTCCGGCTTTAATTACTAATGCTTCATGTGATTTTGAAAATTCACTTAAAGCTTTTACTGGTGCAATTGCATCTGGTCCAAATGCGATTGCTTTAGGTCCAACCAATTCACTATCTAAATCATATTTTAATCCATCGAATGCACGACGAGCTAAAGTATTTTTATAGATTTTTAATTCTGAACCTGATTCTCTTAAATTACGACGTAGTTCTTTTAAATCTGAATCTGTTAATGTTGCATATTCAAACAAAATAACACTTCCAGCATTTTTTACTTTTTCAGTAATTTCATCTACAATCGCTTGTTTTTGATCGAGAATTTTTTGATTTGCCATTCTTTCGCCTCTCTTTCTTTCTACTTTTCTAGTGCGTATAAAAAAGTGTCTACACAAAACCGCAAGACACTTTCTTAAAACTTTATAAAAGTTCCTCGGCAGGATAAATTTTAAGCTCTCGCTCCCGCTGTCTACGGCACTAAATTCGTTATGACGATTACATTATAACATAGCAATCATTAATTGTCAAAACTATTTGTATCAATTTTAATTCCAGGACCCATTGTTGAAGATAAACTTATACTTTTTACATAAGTCCCTTTTACAGTAGATGGTTTACTCTTTAAAATTACTGATACAAAAGCGTTTAAATTTTCTAATAATTTTGCTTCTTCAAATGAAGCTTTTCCAATCATAACGTGAACAATTCCAAATGAATCAGCACGGTATTCAACACGTCCTTTTTTCACGTCTTCTACAGCTTTCTTTGTATCTAAAGTTACAGTCCCAGTTTTAGGGTTTGGCATTAAACCTTTAGGTCCTAAAAGTTTACCAATTTTTCCTAAAGCAGGCATCATATCAGGAGTTGCAATCATAGTATCGAAATCAAACCAATTTTCTTTTTGGATTTTTTCGATCATATCAGTATCACCTACGTATTCAGCTCCAGCTTCTTTAGCAGCTTTAGCAGCTTCACCACGAGCAATTACTAATACTTTCTTTGTTTTTCCAGTTCCATTAGGAAGTACAATTGCACCTCTTAATTGTTGATCAGCTTTTTTCGTATCTAAATTCAAACGAATTGCAACTTCTACTGTAGAATCAAAGTTTGCTGTTGCAGTTTCTTTTACAAGTTTTACTGCTTCTTCTTTTGTATATAGTTTCCCTTTTTCAACTTTTGAAAGAGCTTCTACATATCTTTTACTTTTCTTCATCTTTAATTCCTCCTTATGTGGTACAAGCGGACATTTCCTTCCACATAGGTTTCCCTACATGTTAAATTAATTAGTCTTCTACTTTTACACCCATATTACGTGCAGTACCTTCTACGATTTTCATAGCACCTTCTACATCATATGCATTTAAATCAGGTAATTTTGTTTCTGCAATTTCACGTAATTGGTCTTTTGTCAAAGTAGCAACTGTTTCACTAGAGCCTTTACTTGCTCCTTTATTGATTTTCGCATACTTCTTAATTAAGAAAGCAGCTGGTGGAGTTTTGATTACGAAATCAAAACTTCTATCTTCGTAAACAGAAATTTCAACTGGTAAAATATCACCCATTTTATCTCTTGTTGCGTCATTGTACTTTGTACAAAATTCTTGTAAGTTAATTCCTGCAGGTCCTAAAACAGTTCCTACTGGTGGCGCTGGTGTTGCTTTTCCAGCTGGAATTTGTAATTTAATCATTTTTGCTATTTTCTTTGCCACGAAAAACACCTCCTATATTTTTTTCGCGAGTGGTAAAACGCGTCCGCTAAATTTCGCTCCCACTAATAAAATCTATATTAAAAAACAATATAGCGTATTCATAATATCACAAAACATTTGTTTTGTAAACATTTTCTTATATAGTCTTTTCAATTTCTGCAACAGTAAGTTCAACAATTGTCTCTTGTCCAAACAAATCAAGTGCTACTTCTAACTGTCCAGTTGCAGTATCAATACTTCTAACTTTCCCAAACATTCCTGAGAATGGTCCACTGATTACTTTTACAGAATCATCAACATTTAATTCACTACCAATTTCTAAACGACTCATTCCCATGCTTCCTAAAATCTTATCTACTTCTTGTGGAGTTAATGGAAATGGTTTTGCTCCTTTTCCGCTAGAACCAATAAAACCAGTAACACCTGGTGTATTTCTGACAATAAACCATGCTTCATCTGTCATAATCATTTCTACTAAAATATAACCAGGAAACATTTTCTTTACTTTTTCTTTTTGTTTTCCATCTTTCATTTCAATTTCAGTTTGTTCTGGTACAACAACACGGAAAATGTAATCTTCCATACCCATTGTACTAGCACGCATTTCTAGTTTTTCTTTTACCTTATTCTCATGTCCAGAATAAGTGTTCACTACATACCATTCTTTATCCATATTTATCACCTACATTCCTAATGATTTAATAAACGCTAACACCAAATCAGTTACTGAAAAAAACACTCCAAAAAATGTAATAAATACAATCGTTGAAACAGAATATGTAATTAATTCTTTACGATTTGGCCAACGAACTTTTTTCATTTCACGTTTTACATCATGTAAAAACTTTTTAAATTTTCCCATTCTTTCACCTACCATATATTATGTTTTTATTCAAAATAAAAACACCCTTTCGTGTCTACTCGTAATATAACACGAAAAAGTGCATTTGTCAATCATTTTATCCTTGATATTTATTCATACGTTTTAAAGTTTTTACTGGATTATATTGTCTACTTGTTGCTTGTAATACATGATCTTCAAACGATTCATTATAACAGTCCCTGCAATAATCATTCCAGTTTTGATACTGTCCCATTGCCATAGCATAATAAAATAATTTACCTCCTCGATTATCACTAGAACAAGCTTCTGTATCAGAAATATTAGAAACACTATGAAATTTATTTAATTTATTTGTCATCTGTTTCATTCCTCTCACGTGTTGAGCACGTTTTAAATAATCCAAATGGCAATTCATTGTGTAATAAGAATATAAAATATTTTTTTCACTATCTGTCATTTCTGCTTGCCCTGTAATATCAACAATTGAAATTTCATTATAATTTAATTTTAAAAGTTGCTGTAAAATTTCTTTTTCTTCATCATAATGCTCTTCTAATAATAGTTTTATTCTATCTAAAAATTCACTAGTACAATAGTTTAACATAGTTATTCCCCCTTTTTGAATGTGGTTATCATAGTATAAATCAAAAAATTTGTCAAATTCAAAAAAATCATAAATATTACATTTATGATTTTAAAAATAGATATAATGAAATCCAATCTTTTTATAAATTGTCGAAGCTCGTGGCAAAGACAATAATCTTGCGAATATTAAATTATATAATTCATCAAATAAAAATATAAAGCAAATAGTAAAACCAATTGTTAAAAATAATTTTCGATTCATTGTTTTGGCAAGATAAAAGCAAAATGGAACAACACCATACATTAATAATAAACTAGAAATTCCAAAAAAAGTAACACTTCTAAGACAAACATAACCATTAATATTTCCAAAATTCCATATTTCTGAATTATAATCCCAGCATCGTAACCCACTTCCAAATTCATACATTCCCCAACCTGCAATATATTCTAAAATACCACAAGTAATAAAACTAACTATAAAAATAAAGAAAGGATTTTTTCTTTTTTTATATGTGAAAAAATAAATAAACATTGCTCCAATTGCATAAATATTAATCCATGGTAAAAAATTTCCTCCACGAAAATAGAACTGTGTCATACCACTATTTAAATAATAAAAAATAAATTCGTAAATCCATCCAAAAATCCCAGTTATCACAATCATATAACTAAAAATGCCTAATAAAGTAATTCGATCAAAATCATGATCTTGGTTTAAATAATTTTTAAAAAATTGTTTCATACTTCAACTACTTCCATTCTAACATCTGTTTTCATCATATATAATTATAATTTTATTGTCAACAAAAAAAGCAGGTATTTCCTGCTTTTTACTAAATATATAGTACAACGAAAAGGAGACTATTACCAAACTCGATACTTACTAGTTCTACATGAAACTAATCTCGGTACTGTATGTAGTCTACCTGAAGATATATACGGTAACAATATATATCCCTTAATTACTATGTGTTTCTTTTTTATTTTTATAATTAAATTCATTAGTAACCATAATTCTGGACCAACTTGGGATTCTTCTTTATTTCATTAATTAGTTCGTCTGTCTTTTTTCTAC
>ENA-ORNF01003418-ORNF01003418.1-human-gut-metagenome-genome-assembly--contig:-NODE-3418-length-10381-cov-2.383111_pt1 | contig 10381 bp, 9 predicted proteins | sample MGYA00242110_ERZ509012 | MGnify/ENA primary metagenome ERZ509012 (study PRJEB26280, sample SAMEA2338714) | human gut metagenome | biome: human gut; feature: human-associated habitat; material: faeces... | reverse complement strand
ACTTCCTTCAGAAAAGGAATTCCCATATGCTATCCGTGCTGTATCAGAAACATTTGAGTCTAACGGTTCAACATCTATGGCATCTACTTGTGCATCTTGTATGTCACTTATGGCAGCAGGTGTTCCAATTAAGAGTATGGTTGCTGGTATTTCCTGCGGTCTTGTAACAGGTGATACAGATGATGATTATATCGTACTTACGGATATCCAGGGACTTGAGGACTTCTTCGGAGACATGGACTTTAAAGTAACCGGTACCCATAAAGGTATCACAGCAATCCAGATGGATATTAAGATCCATGGTCTGACAAGACCAATCGTAGAGGAGGCAATTGCAAGAACACGTGAGGCAAGACTTTACATTATGGATGAAGTAATGTCCAAAGCAATTTCAAAACCTCGTAAAGAAGTTGGTGCATACGCTCCTAAGATCATCCAGATTCAGATCGATCCAAATAAGATCGGTGATGTGGTTGGTCAGAAAGGTAAGACCATCAACGAGATCATTGCCCGCACAGATGTCAAGATCGACATTACAGATGAGGGTGCAGTATCTGTATGTGGAACAGACAAAGAGAAGATGGCGGAAGCAATCGACATGATCAAGACGATCACAACTGATTTTGAGGAAGGCCAGATCTTCACCGGAACAGTTGTAAGCATCAAAGAGTTTGGTGCATTTATCGAGTTCGCTCCTGGAAAAGAAGGAATGGTACACATTTCCAAGATTTCCAAAGAGAGAATCAATCGTGTAGAAGATGTTCTTACATTAGGTGATAAAGTAACCGTTATCTGCCTTGGAAAAGATAAGATGGGAAGAATCAGCTTCTCCATGAAAGATGTTCCAGAGAACAACTAATAAAATAAAAAAATAAGATATGAGGTGTTTTCCGAAAGTGTTATGATCGGGGAACACCTCATTTTGTTTGAAGATAGTATGTCCGCAGAGCGTGCACTCTATGATTCTGGCTTTGTCACTGGAAGTTTCTGATTTTCATATACTGATAGAAAAAAGGATAACATTTATGGATCGAGTGAAACGTGTCATTCATTGTGACCGTGCATATAAAATGGGCTTGAACGGCAAAAATATCACTGTGGCGGTCATGGATACCGGGATTGCCCCACATCTGGACTTTGACCAGAGAATTTTACATTTTGAGGATTTCTGCCAGAAGAAACTTGCGGCGTATGATGATAATGGGCATGGAACACATGTCGCAGGAATCATTGGCGGCAGTGGACTGATGTCTAAGGATAAGCGTGGCGTGCGGCTGTTAAGCGGGGTGGCGCCAAGGGTTCGTTTTGTGGTACTAAAAGTATTGGACCGGAAGGGGAACGGAGTTACCAGCCATGTGTTAGAGGGAATGGACTGGCTTTTACAAAACAGGGAGAAATATCAGGTGAAAATTTTAAATATTTCAGTCGGGATGATGGCAAGTGCAGGAAAAAATGAGCAGGAGCAGCTGCTTCACGCTGTGGACGAGGCGTGGAATCAGGGAATCATGGTGGTGACAGCGGCGGGAAAACTCTGTCACAATTCCGGGAATTTCCAGAAAAGTGCTGACGGTCGGAAGCTGGGATGATAATGTGACAGAAACAGGAAACAGTGGGAGACTGACAAAAAATTACAGCGGATTCGGGCCGACGGAATGCTGTATCGTGAAACCGGAAGTCCTTGCACCTGGAACAAATGTGAAAAGCTGCAGTAAAGATGCAAAGGGATATATTGTGAAAAGCGGAACCTCAATGGCTGCACCGGTAGTTTCCGGAGCGATCGCACTTGCATATCAGAAATACCCGGATTATACGCCGACAGAGATGAAACTTAAACTCTATGAAAGTGTATATCCGAGAGGGGAGCAGATTGGCAGAAAATGCTGGGGAATGCTACATGTGAACAATCTTGTAGTTTGACATTTTCATTTTCTGATATTAGAATAATCGGAAAGGGGCGAAGAATACAGATGAAAAAAATAGCACATTTATTATTAGGAAGATTTTCAATCGTTGCAGTTTCCATTATTCTCCAGTTTTTATGGCTTGTAATGGTCATGTATCAGTTCAGTTATCAGTTCACATATGCAAATCTTGCGATCAGGACAATCGCAATTATTGTGGTGCTGGTGATCGTAAACCGTTGGACGAATCCGGCAAATAAACTTTCGTGGACATTTATTATCCTGTTGTCCCCTGTGCTTGGACTCTTATTATATATGATTTTTGGCAGATCAAGTCTTACGAAGAAAACACAGGAACGTATGGATTCCGTGAACCGGGAGGTGAGTGCATGCCTTTATCAGACACCGGAGATCAAAGAACAGTTAGAGAGAGAGGATCTTTCTGTTTATCGTCAGTCCAAGTATATCAATGACTGGGCAGGATTCCCACTTTATCATAATACGTCCACAAAATACTACCGCTGTGGGGAAGAGATGTTCCCGGATATGCTTGCGGAGCTGGAAAAGGCAGAACATTTTATTTTCCTGGAGTATTTTATTGTAGATATGGGAACGATGTTTGACCGCATCGTGGAAGTGCTTGAGCGAAAAAGCAAAGAGGGTGTGGATGTCCGGCTGATCTATGATGATATCGGCTGCATCAACACACTGCCGCCAAAATATTATAAGATATTGCAGGCAAAAGGCATTAAGTGTGCCGCGTTTAACCCATTCCGTCCGATTATGTCCGTTATTATGAATAACCGGGATCATAGGAAGATTTTTGTGGTTGATGGAAAAGTTGGATTTACCGGAGGAATCAATCTTGCGGACGAATATATTAATGTGGCGTCACGGTTTGGCTACTGGAAAGATACCGGAATCCGTTTAGAGGGCGAAGCTGTGTGGAGTATGACTGTGATGTTTCTGGAAATGTGGAATTACATCAACCATTCCTCTGAGGATTACAAACAGTTCATGCCACAGGTATACCAGAAAGAACCTTTTGAGGGAGACGGCTTTGTACAGCCTTATGGTGATACACCGTTAGATCATGAGACAGTAGGAGAGAATATTTATCTGAACATTATCAACCATGCAGAGCGGTATGTATATATTTTCACGCCGTATCTGATCATTGACAATGAGATGCTGGTGAGCCTGTGCAACGCTGCAAAGCGTGGTGTGGATGTGCGGATTGTGACACCGGGAATCCCGGATAAGAAAATGATTTTCCTTTTGACGCAGTCCCATTATGAACCGCTGCTCAAATGTGGTGTAAAAATTTATCAGTATACACCTGGTTTTATTCATGCCAAGAGTTTTCTCTGTGATGATAAGATTGGAACTGTGGGAAGTATCAATCTGGATTACCGCAGTCTGTTCCTGCATTTTGAGTGTGGTGTGTTTATGTATAAAACGAAAGCCTTGATGCAGTTGAAAGAGGACTGTATGGATACTTTTGCGGCTTCCGAGGAAATGACATTGGAATTCTGCAGAGGTCAGAATGTGTTCATTCGTATTTTCCAGGGCATGATGCGTCTGTTTGCACCGTTGCTGTAAAATGGTAACAAAGGGTGGAGAGCCGGTGAGAGGTTTCTCTGCCCTTTGCTTTTTGATACAGTTTATTTACACTTTGTTCCGGTAATAATTCGCAGATTTATGGCAGGTACATTTGCAGTGATTCCATAAAATAATCTTTGTAGACAGCGGCGGCAATATCCTCGCTGCATAAAATGTCGACCGTTCCAAGTTCCCTGTCGCCCAGTTTATAGACAGCGCGCCCGATGACATCACCGGATGCAACCGGGGCTTCCACAGATTCCGGCAGTTCCAGTTCTTTTGTGATACCGGAGAGATCGGAACCGTCTGTAACCACATACTGAAATGGGGAGCGGTAGCAGAGAGAGACTTCATCGGAAATTCCTTTTTTTAATGGGAGTGCGGCGAGTGTGCAGAGAGCTTTAAGATGTTTGACGGTTCGCTTGAAAAGGTAGCTAAGTATTATAAAGAAAACGGCTGCGGTATTTTTGCCCGTTATAAGGCGTTTATTTGGCGTGACGGCGATATTCAGCCTGTTTTACACCCCGATAAAATCGATATGGATTCATTTACAGGCTACGAAAGACAGCGTGACATCGTTGTCGGCAATACAAAATCCTTTATTGAGGGTAAGGCTTGCAATAACTGCCTGCTTTACGGCGATATGGGTACAGGTAAAAGTTCTACCGTTAAAGCCATTGCAAATGAATTCCGCAAAGACGGCTTGAGAATTGTTGAAATTCCAAAGGAAAGACTTATCGACTTCCCGATTCTGGTTGATAAGATTGCAACTCTGCCTATGAAGTTTATCATATTTATTGATGACCTTTCTTTCCAAAAGCAGGATCAGAGTTACACAACATTGAAAGCGGTGCTTGAGGGCGGTATTGCGGCTCGTCCTGACAATGCGCTTATTTATGCGACATCTAACCGTCGTCATCTTGTTAAGGAGAGCTTTGCCGACCGTACGGATGATGATATCAACACTCGTGATAATATGCAGGAAACACTCTCGCTTTCAGACCGTTTCGGTTTGTCGGTATGTTATTCTGCTCCGTCAAAGAAAGAATTTCTTGACATCGTTTTTGCTCTTGCCAAAGAAAACGGAGTTAATCTTACAGAAGAAGAGCTTGAGGCAGGCGCAGAGCGTTTTGCACTTTCAAGAGGCGGTCGTTCACCGAGATGTGCAAAGCATTATATTGAATCTCTATTTGCTAAATAAACGGAGGTAAATAATGAAGAAAATTGTTTCAGTATTCCTTGCGTCGGCACTTGCTGTTTCAGCTTGTGCGGGACTTGCGGGCTGTAGCGGCGACAATAAAAACTATCCTGTATCTGTTGCGGATATTACTATAGAAACCGAGCCAAAAGATATTGTTGTACTTTCTGACGAAACGGCAGACATTATTTCTTATTTAGGTTATGCCAAGAAAATGGTAGGCAGAAGTGACGAGGTTACTCAAAACTTTTTATCGGTGGCACCGAGTGTGGGTTCGGCTGCAAAGCCTGATGTTGAAAAAATCAAATCGTATGCAACCGATATTGTTTTTGCAGATGACACACTTGACGAAAATGCAAAGAAAGAGCTTACCGACGCAGGTATTATGGTGCTAAATGTTGCTTCACCCGAAACCACAACAGAGCTTGAAACCGTGTATCTTACTCTCGGAAAGATTCTTGGCGGTTCTGTTGACGGAGCAAAAACAGGTGAAGATTCTTATAAAGATTTAATTGACACCATGAAAACTTACAAAGCCGAAGTCAACAGCAATGTTTCCAAAACAATTTGCTATTTGTACCTTGAGGGAGATAAGCTCCATACTCTCCACAGCGGAACATACGGCGATATGCTTTTGGGATACACAGGTGCGGTAAATGCCGCTGTAAATGTATCCGAAAGCGAGATTGACACAAAAATTTTAAAGATTGCAAATCCGGATTATATATTGTATGATGATGACGCAACTTTGCAGTTTATTAAGAATGACTCTGACCTTAAGGGATTAAAAGCTGTTAAGAATAAACAAACTCTTATGATTTCACAGGAAGAAATCAGCAGAATGGGTACAACTTCACTTTTTACATTGAATAAGATTATGAACTTTATGTATCCCGACAGACTTAAGAAAAATACGGACGCAACCTCCGAATCGGTTGTTCCGTCAGCCGTTGAGGGTGCAACAACAGCTACAAAATCGGCATCAAATACACAGACAACCACGCAGGCTGCAACAACTGCCGCAAATGTAAATGGTTCGGTTGAAAGCCAATACAAAATAAAGGTAAGCGGTCTTTCACTTAAACTTGACGATGAAAACGATAATGTAAAGGCTATGCAGCAGCGTTTGTTTGACCTCGGTTACATTACAGATAAGGATAATGTGACGGGTTATTACGGCAAAGTTACTCAAAAGGCTGTAAAAGATTTCCAAAAAGCGAGCGGACTTAAACAGTCAGGCACAGCGGATAATAAAACTCTTACAGCACTCTTTAAGAGTGACGCCAAGGCAAAGGCTTAACGCTTTTTCGCTGTTTACAATGTACACAGTTAATTACAGGTCACGATTTTTCGTGACCTGTTTTGGAATTTAAGAAAAATTTTGTGGTTCTTTATCAAAAGTTGGGATAAATTATGGCTTAGCGCACGGGTTAAGCAAAATAATTTAAAAATTCAGGTCAAGCCTTTTTAGGCTGACAAACTTTTTTTCGGGGTGGATAATCCGTTGATTTCAAAGGCTATTGCCCGATTGTTAAAAAATATTTACAAAAGGAGAAATCAAAATGCAGGGAAAATGGAGAGAAAATCTTATAAAAATAAAACCGTATGTAGCAGGTGAACAGTCAAACGATAAGGATATGATTAAACTTAACGCAAACGAAAATCCCTATCCGCCGTCACCGCAGGTTAAAAAAGTTTTTGAAAAATACGCACAGAACAGTGAGGGGCTAAAAAAATATCCTAATTCGGATTCGATAATTTTAAAAGATGCCATTGCTCAAAGATATAATGTAAACAGAAATAATGTATTTGTCGGCAACGGCTCTGATGATGTAATAGCATTGTCTTTTATGGCTTTCTTTAATTCTGATAAGCCGATTTTATATCCTGATATTACCTATTCTTTTTATCCTGTATGGTGTTCGCTTATAAAAATTCCGTACAAGACAATCCCTGTTGACGAAAATTTTGAAATTCACGCCGAAGATTACTATACGGAGAACGGCGGTATTATTATTCCTAACCCGAATGCGCCGACGAGCATTTGCAAACCGCTTGACTTTGTAATCGACATTGTTGAGCATAATCCCGACAGCGTTGTTATTATTGACGAGGCTTATGTTGACTTTGGCGGAGAGTCTGCCGTTGAGCTTACAAAGAAGTACGAAAATCTCCTTGTTACCCAAACTTTTTCAAAATCACGCTCACTCGCAGGTATGCGTATCGGCTTTGCAATCGGCAGTGAAGAGTTGATTGCTACGCTTGAAACCGTTAAAAATTCATACAATTCATATGTTATGGACAGCATTGCACTTGAGGTCGGTACTGCGTCTGTGAATGACGAAGAATACTTTAAGGAATGTGTTAATAAGGTTATCGCTACAAGAGAGAGGGTAAGGGATGAACTCATTGCGCTTGGCTTTGACGTAAAAAAGAGCGCAACAAACTTTCTTTTTGCCACTCATAAAGAATATTCTGCAAAAGAAATATTTGAATATCTGAAAACCAAGAAAATTTTTATCAGATATTTTAATGTTCCGAGAATTGATAACTACTTAAGAATTTCTATAGGTAGAGATGAAGAAATGGATAAGATGATTGCGGCAATGAAAGAGTTTTTTATATAAGAGAATTTATTAAGTATTTTTTGAAAAACGGGATTTAACCTATAAAATAAAAACATCTGTGTCGGCTTGATTTTTATACAAAATAATTTTTTCTTTGTAACACAAAAGTCACATTCGTTCGTTAAAATAAATAATGGTACATTGTTTTTGCTCTTGTTTAGCTAAAGCACAGTAAATATTTGAAAAATTACATATAAAAACCAATGTTTTGTATGTTTACTATATGGTGAAATTTTGGTATAATATTTTTTAAAATTCAGAACGGATAAAAATATGAGGTAATATATGAATATTTCAGACAAAAAATCAAGAATTTTTCTTGCTGTTGTCATAGTTTTAAGCCTTGCGCTAAGCACTGTTTTTATGATGAACAAACAGGGCTATCACGAGGATGAGCTTTTGACATATAATCTCGCAAATTCGTCTAATACACTCAAAACTGACGGTGAATGGAACAGCGGTGCCGATTTTATCGACTATCTTTCCGTATCGGACGGTGACCGCTTTAATTATGAACAGGTTTATGAAAATCAAATAATTGACGCTTCTCATCCGCCTTTTTACTACGGACTTGTGCATACTGTATGCTCGCTGTTTCCAAATCAATTTTCAAGATATTTTGCGTTTTCGATAAATGTTCTTGCAATGGCAGGCATTTTGATTATGCTGTTTAAAATCGTAAAGAGAATTACCAAAAATAATCTCTATGCTCTCATAGCGACAGGCGCTTTTGCGTTCAGTATTGCCTGTACTACAATGACTATTTATTTGAGAATGTACGCAACGCTTACATTTTTTGTGCTTTCAATGATTTATATGAATCTGAAAATCTTTGAGAGAAAGAATACCGCAAAATTTACCGATTTCTTGATTTTAGGGCTTATAACATTGCTTGGCACGCTTACGCAGTATTACTTCATCTTGTTTGAGGGACTTACAGGTCTTATTATGCTTGTGTTCCAAATTAAGGAAAGAAACATAAAGGATTTAATAAAGTACATAATTACTGCTGTTCTCGGCAGTGCGGCGGCACTTTGTATTTATCCGTACATCATTACGAATGTGCTCGGCGGCAACCGTGGTTTCGGTTCGCTTAGCATTTCAATTGACCCGATTACCGTTGTTACTTATTTTGCGTATAAAATCGGCACATACATTCAGGTGCTTGCCAAAGATGTGTTCTTAAATCAAATATGGCTGCTTGCTCTTTGCAGTGTTGCTCTTATCGGTTTTTGGATTTACCTGCGCTTTGTCAGAAAGGAAAAACTTTCTCGTACCGCATTTATGGCTTTTGTTCCGTCACTTGTTTATTTTGTGGCAATTTCACTTGTTTCTCCGTTTAACAGCGACCGCTACATTATGGCGTCTTTACCGATGCTTGTAACTATATTTGTGCTTGCACTTATTAAATTTACAAGAGTTACGGGCAAAAAATGGCTCACAACAGCCGTACCGATTTGCCTTGCGGTTACCTGTGCAATCGGATATATCACTGTAAAGCCGTACTATATGTACGGTGTAAAGACGGAGCTTTACACTCCGCAGACTTCTAAATGCGTATTTGTCGGCACTGCAATGCTGGAGTGGAACAAGAGCATTGACAAGCTTGCAAATTACGATGAAACTATGATTGTTCAGACGGCTGATTTTTCTCCTGCTCTTGCAGATGAACTTGAAGATTTTGCAGAGAAGAGGGGAGTAATTACGAACGGCAAGATTACCGAGTTTATGGACGGCTATATGAACAACGGCAGTGAAAAGAAAAAGACCGACAGTATGCAGGCTATCAAAACGGACTTAAAACTTGCGAATGAGAATGAAATTACAGTTTACATTTCAAGACTTGCCGACAAAGACAAGGTAATTAAATATATTACGGACAACACAAAATTTAAAAATTATGAGTTGATTTCCGAGGATTACAGCTTTGACGAGTTTTACAATTGGTACGATTACTTTGTGGAAACCGAATCTTATTGTAATGTGTACAAATTTTATTAATAAAGATAAGGATTGCGAAAAATTATGAAAGACAGAAAAGATGCGATTGGATTTGTTTTTTCAGGCGGCGGATTGCAGGGTATTGCGCACATCGGTGCGGTAACCGCTTTATATGAACTTGGTATAAGACCCGAATATGTTTCGGGAACAAGCTCGGGTTCGATTATGGCAATGTTGGTTGCTATGGGGCTTGAACCGAAAGAAATGCACGAGGTAGCAAAAAAATATTGGAAAATTCTTGCCGAAATTGACAACGGACTTATATTCAAGGCACTTGCGCAGTTTATCGTTTATAAAAAAATTCAGAAAAACGGCATAAAAAACGGCGAAATAATTTCTGATGTTGTAAAAGAAGTGCTTGCCTCAAAGGGACTTGAAAATGATTTTAAGTCTTTGCCGATTAATCTTTCTGTCTGTACCGTTGACACAATGACAACAGACGAATGTATTTTTACAACCTATGACGAACACCTTGAAAGAGAGCATATACACTATCTTACAGATGTTCCGCTCGATGTTGCGGTAAGAGCGAGTATGTCGTTTCCTGCAATTTACACAACCTGCCCGTATAAAGAATATGACTTTGTTGACGGCGGTTCAAAGGACAACCTGCCTGTAAGAGTGTTAAAGGATATGGGCGTAGGCAAGGTGCTTGCAATCGGATTTGATATTTTGCAGTATAAACCGGACGCAGGCCTTGACGGACTTATCAAGGTTATATGGCGTGCTCTCGATGTGTATTCAATTGACAGTACCAGAGAATCAATGAAGCTTGCCGACCTCGCCGTGCAGATAAAGAATGAAAATACCGCCCTTTTTTCTATCGACAGTGTTGACGATACTATTCAAGAAGGGTATGATGCAATTATGGCTCATAAGGATGAGATTTTAAAAGTTTTTGGATAAATTAAACGGCTGTTGCGATTTAAGCAACAGCCGTAATTTTTATCTTGTTATCAGATTTTTTATTAAAAGTTGGGGTGAATTATGGTTTAAAGGAGTGTCGGTCGGGCATTGAAATTTAGCTAACGCTAAATTATCCTCCCAAAAGC
>ENA-ORNF01003414-ORNF01003414.1-human-gut-metagenome-genome-assembly--contig:-NODE-3414-length-10389-cov-2.644281_pt1 | contig 10389 bp, 7 predicted proteins | sample MGYA00242110_ERZ509012 | MGnify/ENA primary metagenome ERZ509012 (study PRJEB26280, sample SAMEA2338714) | human gut metagenome | biome: human gut; feature: human-associated habitat; material: faeces... | reverse complement strand
CCATTAAAGTCTCCCCATGCGACTAGATTTGCAATATAGGGTGCTCTAATATGCTGTAATCGTGCATGCACCTCTTCACTAATCTGCTCTCTACGATGGTAGATTTTCAGGCAGTACTGTGTATCATTAGAATCAGCACACGCGTAGATATCAGCTTCGCCCGACTCAACATTTATCCGTGAAACAACTTTATATTTTCCACCATTCATAGTTGTTGGGTTTAATGCACATCTTGCCATATGTTTAACATCATCAAACGCCTCGTCATTAGCAACACCTTTATAGTGCGACATTGCAAAACAAGCATTATGGCAACATATACATGGTTGAATATCTTGTGGTCTTTCTTCAATTAGTTTTGTTACCCATTCACCATCAACCAAAAATTGACGAGCAAAACCAACTGCGTCTATTTGGTTTGTTTTAACGGCTTCTGCACCAGCGTCTGGAGTCATTCTGCCAGCACAAACGACAGGGATATTCACAAACTTTTTAATGTGAGAGACATCCTCTAGGTTGCAGTTTTGTGGCATATATTGTGGTGGATGTGACCAATACCAAGCATCGTATGTACCGTTATCGGCGTTAAGCATATCGTATCCTGCTTTTTCTAGGTATGCTGCAGCCTTTTCGCTTTCAGACATATTTCTGCCGACTTCATCATAAATTTCACCAGGTACTGCCCCACTATCAAACCCTTTAGTTTTACTAACTACTGAATATCTTAGCGAAACAGGGAAATCTTCACCACACTTCTCCTTTATTGCGTGAACGATTTCTACAGGTAATCTATATCTATTTTCAAAACTACCACCATATTCATCGGTTCTATGATTTGTGTATTTTAGTGTAAATTGGTCAAGAAGATACCCTTCATGCACGGCGTGAACCTCTACACCATCTACCCCAGCCTCTTTAAGTAGTCTTGAAGTTTCTGCAAATGCATAAATTATCTTTTTAATTTCTTTTAGAGTTAATGCTCTACACATAACACCTTCTGCCCACCTAGATGGCAATTTGCTAGGAGAAGCACAGGCATAAGATAAGTCCATTACTGGGCTTATTAATTTGCCAATAAATTTATGTTTAACGAAAGGCACAAGTGCATCAGTTATTGCAAAACTTCTACCAAAACCTGCTGTTAATTGAACAAAAAGTTTAGCACCAGTTTTATGAAATTCTTGCATATATTCTTTTAGTTCACGGAACATTTTTTTGTTTTGATACAACCATCTGCCACCAATTAAGTCTTTAAGTGGTGCAATTCCAGGAATTATTAAACCAACATTGTTTTTGGCTCTTTCCATAAAAAACTCTGCCGATTCTCTGTCAAAATGGTTTGGACTCATCCAACCAAACAAACTAGTACCACCCATTGGGCACAATACTATTCTGTTTTTAATTTCAACGTTACCTATCTTCCAAGGCGTAAATAGTGGTTCATACTTTTTTTCCATTTGTTTCTCCCATTAATTTTATTTATTCAAACTCAGTTCCACAGTATTTGCATTGCTTTGCACTTTTACCATTTTTAGCCCCACAAGCAGGACAAGTAAACACCCTATCAACCACTTCTTGCTTTTTAACAGTTGGTTTTAGAGTGGTGCCATCTAACACAAAGCCTTTTATATATAGTTTGCTAATTAGCAAATTAACTGTCTTTTTCATTTCTTCTACGTTTTCACCGCAGTTATTTGCAAGCAAGGCTATATCAGTAATATTTTGTTCTATTATCATGTTTGCTATACGATAATTTTTTAGTTCATTACCATAATTTACCCACAAAATTGGGCAACCATAAAAACCTAGCACTGTTGCCACAATGCCAAGCACCATTCCCCAGGTTATTCCATTTACCGCACATAGTATTATTGCTGGAACGCCAGCAACTAGCATCACTGAAAATATAAGTGATAAAATTAAATATTTTTTTACGCTCTTTTTTACTTTTTCCATAATTTTATTATATCATAGCTAATTTGAATGTAAAACTAAAATTTAAGCAAGTTTGAAAATTTTTTAACAAAAAAACCACCAATATATGGTGGAATTTTTGTTATTTATTTGCTTTTATAAATTGGTCGCTGTCTGGCTTATTAAAGTTAGCGTTTTCACTAATATATGCCTTTCTTGCTTCTATGTTTTCACCCATTAGAGTGGTTATAAGTCTTTCAGCTTCAGCAGCATCGTCTATAGTAACTTGCACCAAAGTTCTCTTTTTAGGGTCCATAGTGGTATCCCACAACTGTTCTGGGTCCATCTCGCCAAGACCTTTATATCTTTGAATGGTGTAACCTTTGCCAGCACGAGCCACAACATCTGGAAGTTCTGCGTCCGAATAAACATATTCAATAAAATCACGCTTTTGAACTCTGTATAGTGGTGGCATACCAATATACACATGACCTTGATTGATTAGTTCCTTCATATATCTAAAGAAGAATGTAAGTAAAATTGCTCTAATGTGGAAACCATCGTGGTCCGCATCGGCTAGAATTATAACTTTATGATACTTAAGGTCATCTATATTAAAGTCTTCGCCAAGCCCCGCACCAAGAGCCGAAATTATAGTTCTTATTTCTTCGTTACTTAATACTTGGTCAATTCTCTTTTTTTCAGCGTTTAATGGCTTACCACGTAGTGGCAAAATTGCCTGAAAATGACGGTCTCTTGCTTGTTTCGCAGACCCGCCCGCACTATCACCTTCTACTATAAATAGTTCGTTTAGTTCTGGTTTTCTGCCAGTGCAAGATGCAAGTTTTCCAACTAAAGTCGCATTCTCTAGACTATTTTTTTGACGAGTAATTTCTTTTGCTTTTCTTGCAGCTTCTCTAACCTTAGCCGCTCCAATTGCCTTTTCATATACAGCAGACATTGTCTTGTTTTTCTTGTTATCAAATACAAACTCACTTAGTTTTTCTATAACAAAGTTTTCAACAATTGGTTTAATTTCTGGGTTGCCAAGTTTTGTTTTCGTCTGCCCTTCAAATTGAACATTCTTCATTTTAATTGCAAGAACAGCCGTTAAACCTTCTCTAAAGTCTTCACCCATTAAATTTGGGTCTTTATCTTTTATATAGTTATATTTTCTTAGTGCATCATTAAACACTTTTGTAATACCACTTTTAAAGCCTGTTTCGTGGGTTCCACCTTCTATAGTTGGAATGTTGTTTACATAAGAAAAACAACTTTCTGAATACCCATCGGTATATTGCATTGCAAGGCTTATATAAACACCATCTTTTTCGCCCTCTAGGAATATTGGAACTGGGAATAACTTATTCTTGCTATCATTTAAATATAGCACAAAATCAGATAGTCCGCCATCATACTTATATGTTTTTTCGTATGGTTCGTTTAGTCTATCATCTTTTAGTGTTATTAAAACGCCTTTATTTAAAAACGCAAGTTCCTTTAGGTGTTTTGCTATTGTATCTAATGAAAATACAGTTGTCTCAAATATTCTTTTGTCTGGCATAAATGTGATTTTACTGCCGTGTTCGGTGGTGTCACCAATAACTTCTAGCCCAGTTTGAGGAACACCGCCTTTAATTTTACCGTCCGCCCCTTTTACGCTTGCAAACTTTTGCATATACTTTTTGCCGTTTTTGCAAACTTCTACAGTTAACCATTCAGACAACGCATTAACGCACGACAAACCAACACCGTGCAAACCGCCTGAAATTTTATAGCCGTCGCCACCGAATTTACCACCAGCGTGCAACTTTGTTAAAACGACTTCAACCGCACTCTTACCTTCTTTTTTCATAATGCCGGTAGGAATACCACGACCATTATCCTTAACAGAGCAAGAGCCGTCTTTACGCAAAATAACATCAATTTCATTACAGTATCCAGCTAGTGCTTCGTCGATACTATTATCCACGATTTCCCAAACTAGATGGTGTAAACCACGTATATCTGTAGACCCAATATACATACCAGGTCGCTTTCTAACTGGCTCCAATCCTTCCAGAACTTGTATCTGTTCTTCGGTATATTTTGATTCAACTTTTTCTGTCATAAGACACTCCCACTTGATAATTTTGTAACTCAATTATAACACACGTTTTGTAAAAGTTAAAGCGTTTTTGACAACAAATTTAAAATTAGCCAAGAAATTTATGTATTTTGCCATTATATAAAAAAATAAGGGTTTCAGACTTGGTAAAACTTACCCGCTAAAATCCCTTATTTTTAAAGCAATTACGCATTATTTAATTTTCCCAGAAACCACTCTAATTTTTTTAAATTCTTCTAAATTTTTTACTTTAGAAAAAGTGGATGTTATAAATATCTGTTGGTTGCTTAAATACTTTAGTAAAAGTTCTTGACGAGAGTAGTCTAGCTCGCTAAAAACATCGTCTAGTAGCAAAATCGGACACTCCTTTTCTTCTTTAATCGTTTCTAGTTCGGCTAGTTTCAATGCAAGCACAACCGACCTAATTTGCCCCTGGCTTGCGTATGGCTTAACTTCTTTTTTGTTTATAAAAAACTTCAAGTCATCTCGGTGTGGACCAATTGTTGTGTAACCAACTTCCTTGTCTTTATCTCTTGATACAACCAAGTTATTTAAAAAGTTTTCGGTCATATCTTCCCGAGATTTGCCCTTTAACCCAACATACTTTATCTCTAAATTTTCCTTGCCCCTAGTTAAATAATTTAACACGCTTGAAACCTTGCCGTTAATTTTATCAATAAAGTTTTTTCGGCTTAAGGCTATTTGGCTACCAATTAGTGCTAGTTGTGTATCAAACACATCTAGTTGTGCGTCCACGTTTTTAATATATGCACACGACTTAAGGAGTTTATTTCTATTCATCAAAACTTCTTCGTATCTATCAAGCAAAACACAATATGCTTTAGAAACCTGAGAAATATCCGTGTCTATAAAATCACGCCTTACTTCTGGCCCACTTTTAACAATCTTTAACTCGTCTGGTGAAAAAATAACAGCGTAAACAAAACCCAACTTATCCTTCTTTTGCTTAATTAAATTACCGTTCACATAATATTCGTCTTCGCCGTCTTTATTAATCACATATTTAATTTTTCTTTCGCCAAAAGTATCCGACTCCAAAACAACTTCTATTGTAGCCTGATCTGAATCTTCTCTTATACAATCTACAAGTTTAGAATTTCTAAACGATTTTAATGTACTTAATATATATATAGGTTCTATCAAGTTGGTTTTACCCTGAGCATTTTTGCCAACCACAATATTCGTTTTAGGAGAAAACTCAACCGTCTCATCTATATAATTTCTAAAATTACTTAAACTTATTTTTTTAATATACATTTTACCCTTCTTATATATATCATTATATATAATATATTTTAAACTATACTTATTTAGTTTGTCTAGTAAATAAATTAATTTAACTAACTACTTGCAAATATATACTAAATTAGTTATAATATATGTAGGAGTATTATCGGGAAAATGAGTAACAAAGAAACGAATACAACTGAATTAGATTATAAAAAAATTTGGGATAATGCCAAAAAAATTGTTGCCAGTGTAACTTCCGCTCTTACCTATGATGTTTGGATAAAAGCACTTGAGCCAATTGGAATTAGAGGTGATGCTCTTATTTTAAAATCACCTAGCGCAGGCGCAAGGTCGGTTATTCAAAAAAGTCATACCGAAAAAATAAACGAAGCAATTAAAGAAGTTTGCCCACACCTAAATTCGTTTGAAGTAGTAGTTGAAGACGAAATTGAAGAAGAAAATTTAGTTTTTGATGACCCTAAAATAAAACCAGAGCAAGCGGTTTCAAATAAAACAACAAAGTCATCTCAGTTTAACCCAAAGTTCACTTTTGAAAACTATGTTGTTGGTCCAACTAACGAGTTTACCGTTGCAGCCGCCAAAGCAGTAGCCGAAAATCCGGGTGGTCAATACAACCCACTATTTATTTATGGTGGTGCAGGTCTTGGTAAAACCCATATACTTCACGCAATTGGAAATCAATTAGTAGAAACCAAACCAGAGTTAACCGTAGTTTATGTAACCACTGAGCAATTCACCAACGAGTTTATTGAAACGGTTAGTAAAAACGAACTAGATATGAATACTGGTTTTAGAAATAAATATCGAAACGCAGACGTCTTAATCGTAGATGACGTGCAATCAATTATAGGCAAACCTAGAGTTCAAGAAGAATTTTTCCACACCTTTAATGCACTAATCTCTCAAAACAAACAAATTGTACTTTCATCCGATAGACCACCAAAAGAAATCACACCGCTAGAAGATAGACTACGAACAAGATTTGAATGGGGCTTAATGACCGACATAGGTGTTCCGGAAATAGAAACAAGAATAGCAATCCTTAAAAAGAAAACCTATATGGAGCGACACCTAGTAGACGACGACGTTTTAGAATACATAGCCGAAGCTATGACAACAAGTGTGCGAGAACTTGAAGGATATCTGTCTAGATGCATATTTTATGCAGGATTACTTAAAAAGCCAAAGGTAACTCTAGAGGTTGCACAAGAAGCCTTAAAAAACTATATAACCGTAAGTAAAGTTAGTTTTGATAGCGATAAAATAATAGAAAAAGTTTGCAAATATTTTGATGTAAGTAAAAACCAATTACTTGGAAAAGATAGAAAAAAAGAACTATCCTATCCACGGCAAATATGTATGTATTTACTAGATAATATGCTAGAAATGCCATACACATCAATAGGCAAAATCTTTAATAAAGACCATGCCACGGTTATTTACTGCAAGAACAAAATAGACAAATTATTAAAGACCGATAAACTATTGCAAACGCAAGTTAAAGATATCAAAGATCTTTGTATGTCCAAATAATTTTTTAAACCACTTTTCAACACCGTGTTAAAAACTCGTTTAAATTTTTAAGATACTTTTCAAACTCTACACTCGTTTATTTTAAAGGTTTTAACACACTTTTTAACATTTCAACACTGCATACTAATACTACTACTAATAAAAATAAAAAATACAAATAACCGAAGGGGAGAAACAAAAATGAAATTTATTTGCGACGGGCTGGAACTTTCAGAGTCAATAAACAAAGTTTTAAAGGCTACTGCTATTCGTTCTACCAATCCTATTTTAGAGGGCATCAAGTTAAAAGCAGAAAACGATTCGGTAACCTTGCTTGCAACTGATCTAGAACTATCAATAGAAAACAAAATTCCTGCCGATGTAAAAATTGAAGGTGAAGTTGTGGTACAAGGCAAATTTTTTGCCGAACTTATTCGCAAACTTGCTAACGAAAAAATTGAGATTTCTAAAAACGATAACGACAACACTATCCGCTTAAAATATACTGATAGTGAAGGAACCTTGCAAGGTATGTCGGTTAACGAATTTCCTGAAATTAAAAAGATTGATAGCACCGACCACATTACCATTAAACAAAAAGACTTTAGAGAACTTATTAACAAAACAATATTCTCGGCAGCCTATGACGACACGCGTCCTATTTTAAAAGGTATTTTGCTTGAAGTTACCGACGGAAAACTTAACGCCATTGCGCTAGATGGCTACCGTATGGCAATATGTTCAAAATATTTGGTGGATAGCACTGCAAACTTTAACATTATTGTTCCAGCGCGCAGTTTGAGCGAAATAAGCAAAATTATTACCGACAACGAAGATGATTTGGTAATTAACATTCAAAAGAATTATATATTGGTTGACCTTGGCGAAACAAAAGTTATTACCCGCCTACTAGATGGTGACTTTATTAACTACAAACAAGTTTTGCCGGTGCAAACAAACACCACAGTAACCGTTGCCAAAAAGTATTTGGAAGAAGCCATCGAAAGAGCAAGCTTGCTTGCTAGGCTGAACAAAAACAACCTTATTACTTTTGACATAAAAGATAAGATTTTAACTATCTCGTCCACAAGTGACTATGGTAATATCAACGAAAAGGTACCAATTAGCAAAGAAGGTAAAGATATTTTGGTGGCATTTAATGCGCGTTACTTTACTGAATGTATGAAACAAATTGAAGATGAGTATATTAAAATTAACTTTACCTCTTACAACGCACCTTGCACCTTAACTAGCACTGAAAATAGTGAATACTTGTACCTCATTTTGCCAGTAAGAATTGGAGCATAGTATGGAAACCAAAACAAAAACAAAATGGACAGACATTTATGTGTTTTGTTTGTTAGCAATAATAACGGCGTATTTAGTTTTTTTAATTGAAGAACTAGTGCGCTCGCTTATTACAAAGACACTCTCACCATTTAGTCAAAACCTAGTGGTATCATTTGTAACAATACTAGCATGTATGCTTGCCTACTATTTGCTTATGATGCTGGAAAACAGAGGAAAAATTGTTTTGGGCAATTGGTTAAAAGTTTTTATTTATACTTACTTTTTGCTAAGCCTAATTGTTTACAACAGTTTTAATTTGTTTACCATAAAATGGATAATAATTGCCGTTTGCAACCTGACTGGAATTTTGCTATCTATTGTTGGTGTTTCGGTTTATTACAATTATCTAAAAAACCAAAACAGTCAAGTTAGAGCAAAAGCAATTATGGTAGTGCTATTTGCCATTTGCTTTACCATTGCAGCCGGTTTAATTTTGGAACTTGGGCATTATTTGGTTACCTTAATTACCAAACAAACCCCACTAACTTTTGTAGGTGCAATAATTAACCTTGCCTATATGTTGGTTGGCGCCGTTGCAATAAACATTTGCTTTTTGATTTCGCTTCACAAAGGCAAAAAGTTTATTAACAATTGTTTAATTTATGTTGAAAACTAAATAGTTTTATTTGTCCCCACCAAGAATTACCTTGGTGGGGATTTTTATATTTTAACAAAAGTTTAAAAAGTGTTAAAAACCTTGTTTTGTCTAGAGTTAACTGTGGAAAACTGCCAACTTTTTAACAATTGTTTAACTATTGTTGAAACTTTTTTTACTATTTAACTAGTTATATTAAAAATTTTACCGCCACATGCACCATTCTCTTTGTCAAACTAAGCGCTAGCAAGAGCGCGCAAAAAGTGGCGCAGAAAGTTGCAATAAAAAATTTGCGCCTATATATTTTATTATTTGTTTTGCTTAGCAAAATGGCATCAAAAGTTGGCGATGCTTTGCTAGTGCGACTACTTAAACCATCACAAAGACAAACTGGCACAAATGACACCGTTTTGCCTTTGCTGCGCTTGCGTGCTAGCCATTACACTAGGGGCAAGTCAAGATACTGAGCGCCTTTATTGTTGGGTTAAGTTAAGCGCCAGATGAGTGAATTATCTAAATAAAAAAACGCCCCCGTTTGGGAGCGTTTTTGTTTTAATTAGTCATTAAAATCACGTGCGTTGTTGGTTTCTACCGAGGTCTTTTCTTCGGCGGTAACCTTCATTGATTTATTGTTTGGAATAATGGTGATATAGCGATGTGGTTCTTCATTTTTGCTGACGGTGGTAACATCTTCCCTACCTTCAAGCGCTAGGTGAATAATCTTGCGCTCGTAGGCGTTCATTGGCTCTAGTTTTTGTACCTTGCCTTCTTTTACGGCCTTGCTTGCAAGTTTTCGGGCAAGTGCACGCAAACTTTCTTCGCGTTTGCCACGGTAACCTTCGCTATCAATAATAACGCGTTTGTACTCTTTATTTGGTTTGTTTTTGTTGATTATTTGTGACAACAAAAATTGAGTTGCGTCCAAACAATCACCACGTTTACCAATAATTGAGCCAACATCTTCGCCGGTAAAATTGATTTTTATTTCTTTGTCGCTTTCTTCAATCGTGCCAAAAATTTTTAGTCCAGTTGCAGCGCAAAAGTTGGTAACAACCTTTTCTACTTCGGTTTGGTTTTCAAATTCGCTGGTTAAAATTAGGCGAACTTTTGCTTTGTCAAACAAGCCACCTTCTTCTAGCACAATAACGGTTACGTCTTCACGCTTAGCGTTTAGTTTAAATAAGCCGATTTCGATGGCTTGGTCTACGGTTTTGCCGGATACTTCAATTGAATTCATTATATTTTATCTCCTATTTGCTTAAATTGTTTCATTTCTGGTTTTTGTTTTTTAGCAGTTTTGTTGGCATTTTTACGCAAAAAGTCGATATATTTTTGTTCTTCTTTTTGGGTTAATTTATCCACAATTTTGGTGCATACCAAACTTACTAAAATGCTCATTACCGAACTAGTTACTAGATACAAAGCAAAGGACGATGTACTGGTTAAGGCAAACACAACCATAATTATTGGTAAAATAAATTTCATCATTTTCATTGATGCTTGGGTTGGATCTGGTGCTTCGTGGGTTACGCCAAGAGCCTCTTCCATTTTGCGTTTGCTAATGTTGTTAGATTTTTCACTTACAAATTGGCTAAGCCAGGTTAGTGCGCCGGTTAAAATTGCCAAAATATAGTAGCCA
>ENA-ORNF01003413-ORNF01003413.1-human-gut-metagenome-genome-assembly--contig:-NODE-3413-length-10390-cov-2.577165_pt1 | contig 10390 bp, 4 predicted proteins | sample MGYA00242110_ERZ509012 | MGnify/ENA primary metagenome ERZ509012 (study PRJEB26280, sample SAMEA2338714) | human gut metagenome | biome: human gut; feature: human-associated habitat; material: faeces... | reverse complement strand
GGAGTTGGTCTAGTAAACAATGAGAAGAACACAAAAGCGGCTGGAGAATCAATTTATGTAAAGGTTACTGAAGCTCCAACTGATTGGACAGGCGAATATGTTTTAGTCTATGAGTCATCCGCTACTTCCGCATATGTTTGGACAGGAGTAGATGCGTCAAGTTGTTATGAAACAACAACAATCACTGATTCTAAAATCACCCTTGCGCCAACAGCAAAATTAAATATCGCTTCAATGACTGGTGGATATTCCATTAAAATCATTGGTGGTACAAATGATGGGAAATATATTGGTGGTACCAAAAATAAAAATACTATCAATTTTTCGAACTCTAGTATTCTTAACACTATTGCGTATAGTTCATCAGCTGTCGCAATTACAAGTAATTCTACTACTATGAAGTATAACTCAGCGATTGGACAAGAAAGATTTAGATATTATAAATCTGGACAAAGTGCAGTTCAATTATACAAGCTTGATGAAAGTTCTATTGATCCAAATGAATCAAAAATCACTTTAGATTTATCTTCATCAATGATGAAGGTGGAAGCAACGTTAACATTAAATGCTGAAACATCTGGAACAGGAACAACCATTACCTGGGAATCAAGTGATATTAATGTTGCCACTGTTGCTGATGGTGTAGTTACAGCTTTAAAAGCTGGTACAACTACAATTACTGCTACTTTTGGTACTGCATCTGCTTCGTGTAAAATTTTAGTTAATGACCATAGTGGAACATCTGTCGATGATCCACTAACTGTCGCAGAAGCAAGAAACGCTATTGATGCAGGATTTACTTCTGAAGTTTACGTTAAAGGCATTATTACAGCAAAGTCCTTTAATTCTACATATAAAAATTATACTGTTACTGTTGTCGATGATACGGCAGATACAACTAATGTTTTTAAATTCTATAGAATGAAAGACATTGATGGTGCTGATTTTACAAGTGATACTCTCGTTGTAGGTGAAACCATCATTGCTCGTGGTAGTCTTATAAAATATGGTTCTGATTATGAATTAAATGAAGGTTGCCATTTAGTAAAGAAAATTGAAAAAGAAATTAGTATTATTGTTGTTTCTGGTATTGCTAATGGAGATGTTTATTATGTTGGAGATTCCATTGAAGCAAATGCTATTACTGTAACCGCTATGTATGAAGATGATACCAAAGCAGAAATTACAGACTATACTATTGATCCTGAATTACCATATGCTCTTACTTCAAGTGATGTTGGTAGTAAAACATTTACCATTACATACAAAGGACTTACTGAAATCTTTACTATTACAGTAAAAGAAAAACCAACCGATTTAGTTCTATCCGAGATTAAGATTACTGAGGGTGAAAATGTTAAGAAAACTTACTATATTGGTGATAGTGTTGATACTACTGGTTTAACAGTTACTGCTGGTTATTTATCTGAATCAGATCCAAGCCATGAATCTTATGTTGATGTTACCGACAAAGTTACTTGGTCTTTAGATACATCAGCAATTAATGCAGAAGCACATTTGACTGCAACTTATGTTGAAGGTGAAATTACTGAGACAACTTATATTATTGTTGCTGTTGTAGCAGCACCAACTTATGTTGTTGATAAATTGACAGCAGCTGATTTAGCTGCCGAAAACAATACATATACTGATTTTAGAGATGTTACTGCTACATCTGGAATTAAATATGCTGGAAATAGTGCAAAGGATAGTAGTACGTACATCCAATTAAGATCTAATAAAGATAAAAACACAGGTAGTTATTCTGGTATTGTTTCTACAACCGCCAATAGAATTCTCACTAAAGTTGAAGTGGAATGGGCTTCTAAAACAGCAGACGCAAGAACTATTGATGTCTATGGTTATAATGTAGCATTTAATGATGCTTCTGATTTATATAACACTAAAGCAGAAAAATTAGGAACTCTTAAAAAAACAGATACTTCACTTGAAATCCCAACAAATACAAAATATGCTTATGTTGGTATTCGTTCCACTAGTGGTGCTATTTATTTAGCGAGTATTTCCTTTACATGGGATATTAGTTCTGAAGCTAATTCCTTTATTGATATGTGGAGCCAAATGCGTGCTAACGGTACAAATGGTATTTGTGATTACTTAAATGGCTCACAAGATTCTAGTGAGTTAGATACATTACTTGAAATGTATAATGATTCTTCTTTAATTGATGCAGCGGATAAAGCAATTATTAATGATGCTGCAGATGGTGAAAATAATACTATTGGAAACTCCATCCTTTACATTGCTGCTTATAAAGCTGCTCATACAAGCAATAATGCAGGAATGAATAATGCATATCATGCTGTAACAAATAACATTTCCTTTATTCTCATTATTAGTGTTATTGGCTTATCTTCTGTTCTTGGATATTACTTCATCCAAAAACGTAGATTAGCAAAATAAACATTTTAAAAATAGTTAACTAAAAAAGGGCCTGTAGTAATCAACCACTACAAGTCCTTTTATATTTTTTTAAGATTATTTTATTTGCTTAACATTCTTTTTTTATTAATGAAATAGTAACCAAGAATTGATCCTAATCCAATAATACCAATGATTAAAACAAATGAAACACTATTGCTATTAGCCAAATTGGACATAATATTACTTCCAGAAGAATTTTTTGCCATATGAGCAGCGTAGGCTTCCATATAACTTAATTTTGCTTCTGCATTGACTTTAACAATGTTACCATTACTATCTAAATCTTCAATCTCAGCTCTGGAGAATAAAACTTGATCTCTTTCAGAAAGTCCGTTTAATAATTCTCTAACTGAAGCTGCATCATCATAATTAGTACAAGAATCTAATTTACTTAACTCATCTAAAAGAATGGTTAAATCTTCACTATAAACTAGATTGTCATAATAAGTAATAGAGTTAACAGTCAATCTTGCAGCACTTGAACTGCTTGCGTCAATAACGATCACAAAATCCGTAATATCTACTAAATTAGCTTCAATCTTAAATTCTATGCCGTTTGTACCTGTGTCAATTGCTGTGGTGTTAACTAATGTATAGGTTTTTCCACCATTGTTAGAAGATAGAACATAAGCATTACCTGCAACTGTATCAGTTGCTTTTAAATCAAGAGAGATAAAACCATTATAGAATTCAGCATGCAATGCAATCATACCAGTGGTAGTTGTGCTTGCACCTTCAATTGCACTAGCAATGGTCGAATCTAAAGTAGCTTTTGATTTGTTGCTAGAATTAAATCCAACACAATTAGAATTACCACCAATGTTTGTATTCATTTTTAATTCACCAATGGTAAAATCATAACTTGTATAGCCAGTACCAATTCCAGAAACGGTAGTGGCAATTTTTACTAATGAATCAAATGTAGTTCTTGCTGTTGTTAAGGTTGTATAGTTTGTAACTAATTCTTTTTCAGCAGTTAATAATTCCTCATAAGCTGCTTCAGCTTTTTCAATTGCCTTCATGGAAGTTAATGAGGCTTCAACAGTTCCAATTGAATTGATGAGTTCAATAACTGCATTTACTTTATTTTGATCAATAATAATATCTTTTTTTGCATATTGGACAGTAATTCCATAAATATAAGCTCTTTTCGCACCTGTACCAATTTCAATATCTTGAGTTTTAAAGCTTGAAATATCAAAAGTATATTCAGCTGCAGTTGTAGTTAAAGAAACTTTATCTAAATTATTGACATATAATGTAGCGACATCTGAACGATATGCTTTTGCACTAACAATTACGTTTGTGACATAGTAATCATTGCTATCTAATTTTAATTTGACATAACCCGAAACACTTTTTGTACCGAGTTTTAAAGTTTCAGTGTCCGAGCCATAAACTTTTGAGCCACTTACCCAAGAAATGCCATCTGGTGTACTCCAAAGGTTTTCTAATTGAGTGGCGCTGGTTACTGCAGCTGAAGCATTTTCTGCTTTATCTTTTCCGGTGTCGATCTCATATTGTAAAGGTTTGTACTTGTCTAATTCGGTTTCTGCATTTGTTAAAGTTTCTAATGCAGTTACATAACCTTTTTGAGTTTCAGTTAAAGCTTCATAAGCTTTTCTTGCAGCCTCTATTTGATCCTTTTTGCTATAATCGGTAACTTCTCCAATAGCGTTAATTAAAGCATCTACATCAGCGGCCGCTTTTTTATCAGCAGCAACAATAGCTGCTTGTTTTAATTCTTCATATTTAGCTTCAGCATTAAGAAGAGTTTGATAATTTGTAACTAAAGCCTTAGTGCTTTCATCCAAACTCTCGTAAGAAGCTCTCGCAGCATCAATTTTTGCCTTACATTCTTCGGTATATTCTACATTACCGATTTCGTTGATAAGAGCAATAACATCGTCAACTGTAACCTCTTGTGTTGCTGTAGCATCATAATTAATAACGAATTGTGTAATACGTGATTGTGCTGTTTGAGTTAATACAATTGACTTAGCATCAGTGGCAGGAGTTATAGTTACTGTTGAGCCACTTACAGATTTTGTTGCACCTGTAAGAGATTTACCAGCTAAAGCATTTGCATAGTTGTTACTAGTAGCAGTTGCAACAATAGATTGAATTGAGTACCCTTCGTTAATGTTAAACGTCAAAGAATGTGATGTATACAATCGAATTTGAGCATAAGTTGTATTGATTGCATTTGAACTAGAATTTTGCTCCCAAATAGCAGTACAAGATGTTAAAGCAACTGTCTTTGATTCAACAGTTTCGTCGCTTTGAAAGTTTGTCACTGTCAAAGTTTCTGAAGAAGCTGCTTTCGCATTCTTTTTCTCATTGTTTACTAGACCAACTCCAAATACCATTGCTAAAGAAGCCGTGAGTATTGAAAGTCTCTTGAATAAACCTTTCATATTTTCTTTTTTCCTCCTTTATTATTTAACTTAAGGAAGATTTTTCTTTTATGTTCCTTAAAAGAAAAAATACATACTTTCTCAATAGCTTGAAATAAGATATAATAAATATACAAATAGATACGGAGGTGCTTTCCTTTTGAAAAATAAAATCATTTTATCTTTAGCTTTTTTATCTCTAGTTTTTGGGCTATCTTCTTTTCATCAAGTAAGAGCTAATGCTGGCGCAAATGAAGTTAAGGCACCTTCACAAGATTATTTAGAAAGTACAGAAAATTTTTTAACTTATTATAATGAATGGGGAATTGATGGCCTTTCTAAAAGTGAACTTCTTAATCAATTAGCGAAAAAGATGGCGGAAGAACATAAATATTATACTTCTTATGATGATGTTAAAGGCGCTAACGCGTATTCGGATGAAGACCCTGATGATGAAACAAAAATCATTTCCTTTTATGCAGGTGTGGATATTCCTAATTTTTGGAATGCGGGTTCTTTATGGAATCGAGAACATGTTTGGTGTAAGTCTTTATCAAATGGCCTTTATACTAACGTAGCAGCAACTGGAAGAGGTGCTGGAGCGGATATTCATCAATTGAAGCCAGCAATTAAAAGCATCAATGAATCAAGAGGTAACAAGCCTTATGCTGATTTAAATCACCAAGGTAACCAAAAGGAATATAACAATAAACCAACAGGTTGCTATTTTAACGAAAAATATTTTGAACCTCGGGATGAAGTAAAAGGTGATATTGCACGTATTTTAATGTATATGTACACGCATTATTCTTCGGAAGTAGAGAGTAATGTTTCTAGAGTAGAAGTAGCTAATTCTAAAACCACTTCAAAAGCGGGAGATTTGAAAATAGAGCAGATTATTGCTACAACTGAAAATAATGCTCAATCTTCTTGGAATCAGCTTCTAAAATGGAGTGAAGAGGATCCTGTGGATTCATTTGAAGCTAAAAGAAATGATTACTGTGCTTCAATTACTGGTTTAAGAAATCCGTTTATTGATTATCCTGAATTTGCTACCATGATTTGGAGTGAAGATTATTGTGGTGAAGGAGCCCTTCTAGATACAAAATATGATTTAGATGAAGATATACCATTAGTAGCGATGAATTTTTATCACACCGAAGTATTTATGAGAATTGGAGAGAAAAGAAAGCTAAATATTGATTTCCATCCATATTATGCATCTAGCCAATATAAAGAAGTAACATGGGAAAGTTCTAATCCTGAAGTTGCTATGATGGAAGATTCTTTATTAGTGGCAAAAGGAAAGGGAACTGCTACGATAAAAGCCATTAGTGGTTCTTTATTCGCAGAATGTGAAGTTACAGTAGATGAAGTGGAAAAAGCAGCAGTTTATACCATTGATACTAAATCTTCAGTAAAAGAATCAGGAACGATTCTTGAGGGAAGTTCGGCGGAATATTCGCAAACCCATCAAACCAAAGGACAAATGACTGCGAACAATTCTACCACACTCGTATTAAAGGGTTATACAAGCTACCGTATTATTGGAATTACATTAACTATGCGTTCTAATGGAACAGGAGGATCAGGTGGCTTAAAAGCAACTGTGGGTGATACAATCATCGCCTCAATTTCTAATGGTACTCCTTTTAGTTCAGAATTATGGGCAGGAAAATATTCTACTGCATTTGTTGATGTTCCCATAAAGTTAAAAGATAACACAAGAAAGATTTTAGAAGGTGAAGTGGTAACCATTCAAATTACCGCTAGTGCGAACTCTTTATACATTGATAGTTACGCAATTGATTATACCGATGATTTCTCTGATGTTCCTATTCGAGTATCAGGTTTAACATTAAGCCATAATGAAGTTATATTGAAAAAAGGTGAAACTTTACAGTTAGTGGCTACAGTACTCCCGGAAAATGCCGATAATAAAAATGTAATGTTCTTCTCAAATCGTCCAGGAGTAGTTTCCGTTAGTGATGATGGATTGGTTACAGCTTTAAGAAAAGGAACAGCGGTGATTACTGTTACGACCGATGATGGAAACTTTGAAGCAACTTGTAATATTACGGTTGAAGAAGACAAACCCAAAAGTGGCTGTACCAAAACTTCAACTTCGATTATTATTTCGTTTGTTTTACTTGCTTTAATTACTACTTTTATACTCAAGAAAAAAGAATTATAACTGAATATAAATAATATTAAGCCTTATGATTTTATGCTTTTGGGAGCATAATTTCTAAGGCTTTTTATGATTAATATTAAAATCATTATCTATGAAATAATCGCTTTTTCGCATTTAAAATGTATAAAATTTCATGAAATAATTCAATTATTTGCGAAAAATATCTTAACTTTTATTTACAAATGACGCAAAAGTAGTTATTATTTTTTGTGAACATTAATAATTGAATGAGCAAAAGGGAGATGTTGGCAATGAAAATTATTGCTCTTAACGCTTCTGGAAAAGGGCAAGCTGCAGATTTCATGCATTCAATTGGCAACTACGCTTCTACAAAAGGAGTTACTTATTGCTATGCTGTTGGTGCAAACGCAAATAGAGAGTATCATGATTTTTTGATTCATCGCTTTTCAGTGATCCGTTTTTTATCCAAAGTATTATCTAGACTAACTGGAAAATTTGATTATTATTTTAAAATAGGAACAAAAAGACTGATTCGGTGGATAAAAAGTGAAAAGCCTGACCTTGTTCATATTCATAATTTGCACGGAGATTATATTAATCTCGAAATGTTAATTAACTTTTTAAAGGAATCCAATATAAAAGTTGTATTTTCTTTACATGATACTTGGCTTTTTACGGGAAAGTGTTTGGATTATGAGAATGATAATTGCCTAAAGTGGAAGAAGTTATGCAAGGATTGTCCATATAAAAAGAAAAAACCTAGGTGGATATTTGGTGATGCTTCTACGAAAAACTATGTAAGGAAGAAAGCCTTATTTTCTGATTTTGAAAAAGCAATCTATATTACAAACTTTGAATGGTTAAAAATACAATTACCGAAAACAATTTTAAAAGCAAAAACAACTTATTGTATTTTTGATGGTGTGGATACGACAAGATTTTATCCACATCCAACCATCATTAAAGAAAAGTACCATATTTCCGAAAATAAAAAGATTATTTTATGCTATGCAGATCAGTGGGAAAAGAACACTAGCTTACTTGCGATGAATCAATTAATTGCGATAATGGGACTAGAATATCAATTTATTGCTTTAAATGCACCGAGAAAATCTTTATCAAAGAAAGCGATTGCGGTTCGTAAAGTTAAAGATACTTCTTTATTAGCGGAATATTTTGCTTCGGCAACTATGTTTATTAACTTGAGTGTAGACAATATATTCCCACTTGAAAACTTATTTGCTTTTGCTTCTGGTGTACCTGTCTTTACATTTGCTTTTGGTGGAACACCTGAACAAATCAATAGTTATGTAGGTAAAATCTTACCTGATTTTGATCCTATTAAAATCAAGAAAGAAATAATTGCTTACTTTGGAAAACACTATGACATCAGAAAAGAATGTTTAGAAAAAGCGGAAGAATTTAATATTGAGAAAATGGTTAAGAAATATTATGAGGTATATGTTAATATATTAAAAAAGAAATCTTGAGGTGATAAGAAATGAAAACAAGTTCAAAACGTAAAAAGTTCTATCTCATTGCTTTCATTTTTTTATCGCTTTTTATTTGTGTTGAGTCTTGTTTACCTTCAGGAATTTCTAGTATTCAAAGCCAATTAATCGCTATTATTTTTAATAAAGGGCAAAAAGGAGATAAAGAAGTATTACCGACTTCTTTAACGATTGTAGGAAAAGAAACGATGAAAATTGGTGATAGTCAACAATTAGAAGTAAATTTTGCTCCTGAAAAAGTGTCGGATACAAGAGTAACTTGGTCCATGGGAACGACAGATATTGCTTCATTAAGTTCTTCTGGGGTTGTTCGAGCTTTAAAAGAAGGAACGATTAATATTCGTGCAACTTCTAATGTTGATGCGAATGTTTTTGGTACGTTTACGATTTCTATTGAGCCCGTTGATTTAGAAAGATTAATTATTAATTACAATAAACAAGAAGTAAGTGTAGGCACGACTGCAAGTTTTGGAATTCAATATGAACCGAGCAATACTACAAATAAAGGAATTGAATGGGTTTCTGATAATGAAAACATCGCTACTATCAATGAAAGAGGTATTGTAAAAGGAATTCAAGTAGGAACTTGTCATATTTATGCAAAAAGCAAATACTATGACGTTGAATCGGATAGAATAGAAGTTACTGTAAATAGTGATCCTGTTATACCTGTTACAGAAATCAATTATTCTGATATTGAAGAAGAAAGCTTCAGGTGGGCACTGGGACTGATTGCTCAGACGCTGGGAATCAGTTGTCCGTTGCCGGGGGGAGGAAAGCTGTGAAAAAAGTATTGAATTATTACTTAAGACCTTATTATCTGAGGATGGTGGGAGGATTTGTGATCAAATTTGTCGGCACGATCATGGATCTGTGCCTGCCATGGATTCTGGCGTACATGATCGATACAGTAATCCCAAGGCAGGAGAGGACGCAGATTTACCTTTGGGGAATTGCAATGTTGGTGTGCTCTGCGCTTGCTTTGACTTTTAATGTTATGGCGAATCGAATGGCATCCAAAGTTGCCAGAGATACTACGGAACAGATACGACATGATCTGTTTGCCAAAGTAATGTATTTGTCCAATTCACAGACCGACAAATTTACACAGCCGTCACTTATATCAAGGCTGACCACAGATACTTATAATGTACATCAGATGCTTGGCAGAATTCAGAGGCTGGGAGTGCGTGCACCGATTCTGGTAATAGGAGGAATTCTGGTCACGTTAACGCTGGACCCTGTTTTGACTCTGGTACTGCTGTCGGTCATGCCGGCAATTATATGGGTCACATACAGAACTTCCAGACAGAGTATTCCCATGTACACGTCGTTGCAGGAGTCAATAGATCATTTTGTGAGACTGATCAGGGAAGACACAGCAGGAATCCGTGTGATCAAAGCTTTGTCCAAGACCCAATATGAGAAGCAGAGGTATGATACCCTGAATCAGGAAGTCGTTATGAAGGAGAAAAAGGCAGGGATCACAATGGCAGTTGTAAATCCTGCCATGAATCTGCTGCTGAATCTGGGACTTGTTCTGGTGGTACTTGTCGGAGCATGGAGAGTGAACCAGTCAACCTGTGAAGTGGGTACCATTCTTGCGTTTCTGACGTATTTTACCATTATTCTCAATGCCATGATGAATATTTCCAAGATGTTCGTTATTATATCCAAGGCAGTTGCTTCTGCTGACAGGATCATGGAAGTGGTAGACGCGCCTGATGATATGGTAGAGAAGGTATGCAACAGATTAGAACACAGTGATGAATATATTGTGTTCGATCATGTGACTTTTTCTTATGAAGGAAGGGAGCCTGATCTGGAGGATATTACTTTTTCTTTGAAAAAGGGAGAGACACTTGGGATTCTTGGAGTTACCG
>ENA-ORNF01003410-ORNF01003410.1-human-gut-metagenome-genome-assembly--contig:-NODE-3410-length-10398-cov-3.122112_pt1 | contig 10398 bp, 7 predicted proteins | sample MGYA00242110_ERZ509012 | MGnify/ENA primary metagenome ERZ509012 (study PRJEB26280, sample SAMEA2338714) | human gut metagenome | biome: human gut; feature: human-associated habitat; material: faeces... | reverse complement strand
CATATTTTTTGAAAAAATTTTTTTCTACACTTTCTTTATTATAAATATCGTCATATATATTGTTTAAGTTAGTATTTATTGTTTCACTAGATAAAATATCTTCTTTAATAGTCATATATGAATTAAGTTTATATGCCATTTCGATTCTTGGAATATCAAAATGTTTTTTCTCATATCCTATTTCGTCGTGAGAACTTAAATAAATAGAATATATATTATTTTTATCCCATAAGATAGGATCAATAAAATCATATAAGCGATTTTCTACATCTCCTTTTTTATCTAAAATAGTTAAAAATATGCAATCTCCACCATTTGAAAATCCATATACATTCCCTTTTTCATCTTTAAAGCAATATTTATATTCATCATTAAAAATATCAACTAATTCTACTTTCAAAGGCTCTTTATTTAGATTTTCTCTACATCTTTCAAGTTTTCCAATATGTAAATCAAGATTTTTATTAAACTCATATCCCCAATATCTATTTTTTTCATCATTGTTAAAATCTCCTAAGCATAATTCAAGTCCAGAATAAACATTTTTAATTGGTTCTATGTTCAACATATAAACATCATATTTATTTTTTTCATTTTTGAATTTTGTTACATTCATTGTTAAGTCTTTACATATAAACTTTCCTCTATCACAAATATCAAGAACATATTTTCTTGTTAATTCTGATGGATTATATAAATAAGGATTTCCATTACCATCTAACATATAAATTTCATCATTATACGTTATCTCACTTACTTCTTCTATTGGTAAAACTTCAGTTCCAACAAATCCAGAATGATAATAACTTTGTGCTTTATCAGAAGCACTTTTAAATTCTTCTAATGTTTTTATATTTTCAAACTCTTTTAGAATCTCATTAAAATCCTTATCGCAACTATCTCCTCTTTTTGAGAAAAGATTAAATTCGCTTTTATCTCCATTAAATTCTGGTGTAGAATATAATTTTTTAGTTTTTGTATCAAAATAATATACTTTTCTTCTAGTCATTATTTCCTCCAATTTCTTCATTACTTAAATCTAATTCTATTTCTTTGTCATATCTATTCATATCACTTGCTATAATCATATCTTTTGAAGCTCCTATTATTATATTCCCTTCTTTATCTAGGTTATTTTCGATTTCAATTTTATTCATCTTGCAAAATTCCTTTACATCTTCTAATGAATAAACTTTTGCTACTATTTTTGAATCTAGTATTTCACTATCACAATTAAAGCAACAATCTCCTACTAAATCTACGTCCATATCTGATGGTGTTTTATCATCTTCTACTAATAGATATTGGTTCATATATATAGTATTGTTTAAATCTAAATCGCATTTTATAATATATTTATAATCTTGTTTTTCAAAGTTAATTTCTTTTAGTTTTTCATTCATTTTTTCTTTGTAGTTGTCTATGTCTTCTAAACTTATCCATTCAGGCTTTTCTTCATCTGTAAATGATTCATATATTTTTTTCATTTCTTCTATGTGTTTATCTACATCTTTATAATACAGATGACCTAAATAACCATTTCCATTGCCTAAGAAATAATCACAATCAGTTCTTAATCTATCTAACATCATATAATCCAATTTTCGTGGATTTTCTCGATCTTCTTTAAAAATATAGTCTTGTAAATCATTATATTTATTTTCTATATTTGCATTTTCATTAAAATCATTTACTATATGCAAAAGTGCTTGCTCCATACTTGTATATCTTCTACTCCACGTTTCGTTTGTTCCTAATTTATTTCCTTCTATTGCAAATATAAATGGCGAATCTTGTTCTTCTTCTCTTCTTAGAACTAAACTCCAAACATTTCCATACTCATTCTTGTATGCAAATTTCTCTTTTTCTCCAACTTCAAAATCATTTTTTCTTTCCATTAAACTTTTTATTAGCTTTGTATTTAACTTTTTTTCTTCCATCAATATACCTCCAACAATCACTTAAATATAACAACCATACTCGGAAATGGAGCAGGATTTTTTACATCATTAAATTTTAGTCTACCTCTAATAAATCTGATTTCCTGTTTATGATATATATAATCGTGAAAATAACTCGTATCAGTTCTAGCAGGAATAAGCATAACTATAAAAGTATTATTTAGCTTATTCTCTTCATAACATTTTCTTACCCAATTATGTATTTCTCTTCCATAAGGTGGATTGCAAAAAACCCTTTCTCCTATCCAATTTCTAGTTAATCCATCATCTTCTTTTGTGTAATATTTTTTACATTTTGCATTATCTTTTGTAGCACAAGGATCTAATGTAAATTTAAACTCTTTATTTAATTCTTCAAAAAATTTTATAGGTGTCGCCCATTCATTTGAATTGCTTGACATCATTCCTTTATTTATCATTTGTGTAATTCTTCTTTCTAAAAAATTACTCCTTCTAAAACCCCTTTTATATTATCTCTTCAAATTCATTTTCATCATTAATTTTTTCTTTTTTATTTTCAAATACAATCACTTTTTCATAGTTTTCCATTAATCTATTACAACTTTTACTAGCGTTACTACATACCTTGTATAACTCGTTAGGATCGTCTTTAAGGGCTTTTATCCAGGAATTAAAATAATTTATATGATCTTGTCTTGTAAAGTCTATATCCATATCTAATTCAGCTTCTAAAAATACGCAAGATAGTTCTGCAGTTAATTCTTCTAATGCGTATTTTTCTGTTCTAAATATATTCTTTATATCTCTATTTAATCTTTTTTCGTTTCCTGTACTGTGGCTCATTTCGTGTAATAGTGTTCCTAAAAAAGCTTCATCAGATTTAAAATATTTTCTAGGTGGTAATGTTATTTTGTCTTCAATTGGACTATAAAAAGCTTTTTCTTGAAATTTTTCTTCAATCGGACATTCTGATGAAACAATAAAACTATCTGCTATATCTAAAATATCACTTTGTTTTTTAATTTCTGGTTCAATATAAGGTGGAAATCCTTCAATTTCACTTGCATTATACAAGTAAAAATAATTTATAATAGGTCTTTTTAAATCTACTAAAGCCTTTTTTTCATTTCCATCTTCATCTTTTTCAACTTCTCCAGTTTCTTCATTTATTACTTTTTCTAATCTTTGCCATATCCATTTTTCACAGAATACACCTTTTGCTCCTGGTTTTACACTATATCCCATTTCATTTGCTTTCTTTAATGTTAGCCATCTAGGATCGTTATAACCTCTTTCTACTGCTTCAAAACTTAAATTAAGTCTATTTATTCCTTGATATTGCGTTCCTGTTACTGCATTTCTTGGTAAAAATGCTTTTCTATTCCACGCCCATTCAGAAAAGATATAACCTTTTTCCATATTTGAAATAAGCTTATCAACAATTCTTTTTCTATTTTCTTCTACTTTTTCTTTTGCTGATTTTTTCTTTGTTTTTTCTTTAGTTTTTGTTGTTGCCATAATTGACCTCCTACTTTATATTACTTAAATAAAAACTCATTCTACTAAATTCTTGTTTAAATAATATAAAGGCTAGAATAGTTGTTTAAACTAAACTAGCCTATTCTCTTATTCTCCAGTTCGTGGAAGTTTTTTAATTGTTAATTCTTTCTTATATGTTTTAGTAGTCCACTCTGATTTATCTTTAACATTTACATCTAAATATGTTCCTGAAAGATTTACATAGTTAGTCCATACATCATCTGGCTTTATATCTCCATTAACCTTTGTAAATATAAATGGTGTTGTTTTTGCCTTAAAGTATTCTGGTACTGTTCCAAATTCCATTTTGAAATCTGTTATTACTTCGTCATCTTTAAGTTCTACACTAGAAAAATCAATAAAGTTATTTACTGTTGAATCTAAGTTTTCTTTAATTAAAATCCAATCTTCTGAAAGGTTAGTTTTATAGTAAACATCAAATTCAACTTTATCTGTATAAATACCTGTAAATAGCTTTGTTAGTTTAACTTTTTCATAAGGAAGATTATCAATGAATGTAAAGTTGTCTAATGGAACATTTGATAAGCTTTCAACTGCGTCAAAATCATATCTAATTTCATCATTAGGTTGTGCTTGTACTATTCCTGATTTTTCTACATTTATTTTTACTTCAACTGGATTATCTTTAAAATCAAAGCATACTTCTTGACCATTTTCGCTAATTGTAAAGTAATATGTTGAAGAATCAATTAAGTAATATTTTGGAGAATCCACTTCGTAAATTTTGTAATTTCCTGCTCCAAGCATTAATTTTTCTTCTAAATATCCTTCTTCTGTTGTTGTTAGCTCTGCAACTACTTCTTCTGTATCTACATTTTCAACTCTGTATGTAGCATTTGGAATATAAGTATCTTTTTGTTCTCCAGTAATTTCGTTATCCTTTGAAGCAACTTTAGAAACATCTACAAATCCTGCAACTTCTACTTCGTTTTTTATATCAATTGTTACTTTTTGACCATTCTCTGTAATTTCAAACACATCTGGTTTATCGCTTAAAATGTAATGTTCAGGTGCTTCTACTTCCCAAAGATAATATGTACCCTTTTCAAGCATAATATCTTCTGAAAATTTTCCATATTTATCGGTAACTAACTCTAATAAAACATTATCGTCTTTATCTCTTAACTCGAATTTTACTCCCTCTAATGGTGTATCAGGTTCGTCCCCAGTCCAATAATTCTTTTCAAGAGCTGTTTTATCTATATTTAAAAATCCTTGTGGAATTGGTTCATCTTTTAATTCTAATTTGTGTGTAATTCCGTTTGCTATAACTTCAATTTTGTATATTTTTTCATCTAATTGCCAACCATCTGGAACTGATGTTTCTTTTATATAATATATACCCTTTCCAACAGTTATGGTTTTAGTATTTCCATTTTTATCTGTTACAAGTGTATCTACTAATCTTCCGTTAGCAAAATTATTTTTTGTTACGTCTGTTCCTTCTTCAAAGTCTGTTCTTACTTCATATTTTGCTCCTTCTACTGGTTGATCTTTTTCTGTACCTGTAATATAGTTTTTATCAGAAGCAACTTTTGTAATTTTTACATTATTACCTAGCTCTGGTGTATTATCTAATTCTAAGTAGATTTTTTGTTCATTTTCTGTAATTCTAAAATAGTATTCTGTACTATCTAATTCATAATGATTAGGAGCTTTGATTTCATAAACTCTATATGTACCAAGTTTTAACTCTAAATCGTCTGTTGAATAATTTGAATCTACTATTTTTCCATCTTTATTAGTTGTTACAGTCCAATTTTTTGTTTCTTCAAAGTTTGTATATTCTATTTTGAATGTTGCATTTGCTAGTGGTGTTCCTGATACTTCTGCAGTCCATAAGTTATCATCATTTGATGTTTTGTAGATATTAAAATATCCACCTTCTTCAACATCATCTGAAGCTGTTACTGAAACGTGTCCTCCGTTTTCTGTAACTTTAAAATAATATTTTTTATCATTCTTTTTTGAATGTTCAGGTGCTTCAATTTCCTGTAAATAGTAATCTCCAAGTTGAAGCTTTTCATTGTCAAATATTGTTCCATCTTCTTTTGAAACAGCTATTAATTCTTTACCTGTTTCATAAGATTTTACAATATTTCCATTTGTGTCATAAATTCCATATTTAGCTCCTGAAACTCCTTGACCTTTTTTTACTCCAGTCCATACATTATTTCTTTCAGAAACTTTTACTGCTGAAAAATAACCACCTGGAACTGGTGTATTTTTAACCTTTAATGTTTCACTATCGTCCATAAAATCTAATTTAAAAGAATAAGTTGAATCATTTAAAGTTGTATATTGTGGTACTGGTGTTGTTTCTTTTACATAGTATGTTCCAAGAGAAAGTCCTGTTATATGGATTTTTCCTTCGCTATTGGTTGTATAAGTATTAATCAAATTCATATTAGCATTGTATAAATTATACTTAGCATTAGGTATTAATGAACCTGATAATGTTCCATTCCAAATATTATCTGTTGCACTTGTTTTTTCAATTGTTACTTCTCCTGTTGGAGCAATACCTAATTCTGTATCAGCACTTCCATTTTCAAATGGATCTAGTGTTAAGGCATAATTTTGTACTGAATTGTTTGGAGCTTTACCATATAGAGCAGGATATGATTTACAGCTTCCATCTACACCAATATAAGCTTGAATATTTGATACTATACTTTTTTGTGGTATATACACTTTAAAATTCTCGCCTGCTGAAAATGTTGTCTTTTGACTTCCATTTGTGCTAGCAAAATAACTTCCAGAAGGTAGTCCAGAAATTTGATATACATAGTAATCCCTTAAAGGAACATTTGAGCTTACACTATAAGTTTGTGAATAGTATTCTCCTTCTTTTGTTAGACTTCCAACTTTATTGATTGATACTTGTGGCGAAGCATAGTTATGTCCTGGATTATTTCTAGCATAATTAACTAGATTTACTATTGCATTTGCAATTTTTGTACCTCTTTCATCTCCACCTCTATATCTTGAAGCAGGATCAAATCCATAAAGAACTGAATAAACTGCTTGTTTAGTTGCACAGAAAGCGTCATAATCGTTTTCTACTCCCATTTCGCCAGGAGATTTATAAGGAAATCCATTAAATAAAACTCTCCATACTTCTGGATTTTGGATAGCTTCTGTTACTGTTACTGTATAAGGTGCTTCTTCTCCTACACCGTGTCTATCTGAATTTAGACAATATGCAGGATAAAATTTTCCATCTTCTCCAGTATATCCAACATACGTTGTTATAATATAATACCAAGCATTTTTACTTTCATTCCAATACTGTAAATGGTATTCTGGATCTTTAACTGAATAAATATATGCGTTACTTACACTATACGCATTTACTACATTAATAAATGGTGTTAAATATGATGATAATAACAGTAAAATTATCATTATGATTCCAACTTTTTTCTTTACTTTTTTCATTAAAAATTCCTCCTTTTTGTGTAAAAATCAAACAAAAAAAGAAGTTATTCAGACTGCTCTTTCTGAATAGCTTCTTTACTCGCTACAATTTTTCATACTAATATTCTAGCACTTGAATTTTTGAATGTATACTGCAGGATTTTGCAATGTTTTTGCAAATATTTATGTTAATTTTTCTGTTAATGTCCGTAATAACATAGTGTTTGGATATATTCTCCATTATAATATTCATCTACTGCATATATCTTCATATTTGTTCCTTTTAATATACTTGATTTAAAAGTATTATATGCACTTACATTTTCATAGGTCCAACCATTTCTATTTCCACCATAACAAGTACAAATACTTGAATCTACAATTATTTGATATTGACTACTATCTGTTATTCCATATTTATTTAGTTGTTCTAAATTATTTGTTACTTCTGTTGTTATAGTGCTTCTTAATTTATTTATATAATTTTGATTTACATTAAATTCTCTAACTGGTGCTGTTGGCTTTGGCGTTTCTATTGGCTTATTCTCAACTGGCTTGCTTTCTTCTTTCTTTGGTTCTTCTACTTTAGGCTGTTCTGTTTGTACTGGTTCTGGCTGTGGTGTATTTTCAACTTCTGTTGTAGATTGAGAATTATTATTTGTTACAGTAACTTTGTTAGATGTATTTGACGTTTGTTTATTAGAAGTTTCTGTTTGTTTCTTTTCTTGTTTTACTTCTGGCGTACTATCTTCAATAATAATTTCATCTTTTTCAACTTCATTTACTTCTTCTGGCTCTTTGATTTCTTCAACTTCACTTTCAATAACTACATTAATTGATTCGTCATCTTTTTCTTTAACTTCCTCAATAACATTTTCAAAATCTACATTTACTGTATTATTTTTTTCTTTGGTATTTACGAATCCAACTCCTCCAACTACTCCTGTACTTAAAATAATTCCTAATATTAAAACTAAAAAACGTTTCATCATTCATCACTTTCCTTTCTATTTTTATTTTGCCATTCCTAAGACTTCCTTGTTTCCGTGATAAATAATAAAACCTTTCTTAAGTATATTTTACATCATATTACCTCTTATGTCAAGTTTGCTTTTATAATTTTTCAATTTCAATAATATCATTAAATTGAATTGTATTATCATCAATAAATAATATATGCTTTTTTATAGGATTAATTTTTTTTATCGTGCCTTCAAATGAAATATATTGTCTATTATAATAATATTTAATTCTTATTATATTACCTGATTCTAAACTAAATAATATGCTAGATATTTTCTCTTCTTCCTCTTCTGATAATTCCTTTCTATCTTCATATTCAATTTCTTTATTTCTTAATGCTTCATTAAGTCCTTTTAATGCGTCAAAGGGAAGAAATTGTCTAGCTCTATCTGCTCTACTAATAGCCATTGTGTCCTCCAATCAATTTATTTCTTATTATTGTTGTTGCTCCTTCTTCTAAATTCATTCCTCTAATAATCGAATTTTTTCCCATCTTTGATTTTATTTCAATAATTGATTTTTCTAATCTTCTTTCTTTGGTTTTACTTTCTATATCTTCAAATAAATTTAATTGTTCTGAATCCACTTTTTGAAGTCTTTCAAATGATATTCCTATCCTTCTAATAGGAGTATTTCTATCTGTTGTTTCTTCATATAATTTTTTAAATTCATAAACTAATTTTGTATATAAATTAGTAAATGAATGTAATCTTCTTGAACCTCCAGAATGTTTTTCAAAGTCCTTAGAATATCCAATATACAAACTTATACAATCAGTTTCTAAATCTTTTTCTATTAATTGTTGTGATAATAATTCAACCATTTCTTTTAAAACTAATTCTGCCTTATCAAAATTATAGTCCTTAAATAATACTTGACTATTAGAAATTGAATTAGTTTTAGGTTTATATTCCTTTATATCTGCAATAGTACAAGGTTCGTAACCATTTGAATGATCAATTAAAAATTGAGCATTTATGCCAAATTCTTTAAATAATATTTTAGGATCAGTATGAGCAATATCATACATATCAAATATTCTTTTTTTATCTAATCTGCTTTCTATCCCTTTACCAATTTGCCAAAAATCTGATAGTGGTCTATAATGCCATAATTCTTTTTTATACTTTTCTTCATTAAGCCAACCAATATTTGTGGGAGAATGTTTTGACATTATATCTAATGCAACTTTTGCTAAGTACATATTCGTTCCTATTCCACAAGTTGCTGTAATTCCATAAGTATCATAAATATCCTTCATAATTGTTTTTGCTAAATCAATAGATTTCATATTATAAAGTTTTAAATATTGTGTAACATCTAAAAAAGCTTCATCAATTGAGTAAACGTGTATATCCTCTTTAGCAACATATTTCAAATAAATAGCATAAATATTTGCAGAATATTCAATATATTTATTCATACAAGGAAGTGCAATAATATATTTTATATTTGGTGGTATTTCATATATTCTACATCTATTTTTTATCCCTAACATTTTCATTGCAGGAGTTATCGCTAAGCATATTGCCCCTTTTCCACGAGATGGATCTGCAACTACAAGATTTGTATTAAAAGGATTTAACCCTCTTTCTACACATTCTACAGACGCATAAAAAGTTTTCAAATCTATAACTAAATATATTTTTTGCATAAAATCCCACCTCCGAACAATAGTTTTTTATGATTATAACACATTTAATTTTATTTGTAAACAATTGTTTGGGTAATATTTTAAAAAAGAAAGATTATATTTCAAACCTTTCTTTGTTACAAGTATAATTATTAAAATCAGTAATAAAAATATTTTTACTATTTGTTTTATATTCTAAATTTGGTATACCATTTATTTTTATTGTATTTTCTCCAAATGTCTCTAACTCAAATCCTATTTGCTTAAAAAGTTGCATATTTTGTTTTACAAATTCTGTTTCTCTATGTGAAAGATTGATTATCTCTGGTATTAACATCATTTGACTGCTAATTTTTTTGTTGTTTTTATAATTTGCTTTGATTTGTTCATACAAAATTCTCTCGTGTGCAGCGTGTTGATCAATCAAATATATTTCATCATTTATTTCTACAATTATATATGTCCTAAATAAAATTCCTATAAATTTATACTCTATTTTTCTTTTTTCTTCTCTTGTAATCTCGGTTGCATCTGTTTTTTCTACTTTCTTAGATAACATATGTGAGGATATCCAAGATACTATTACTGTTCCTACTAGTGCATATACATATGATATCATATTTATGTGTGCTGGCATATCATATGTTTCTGCAATTGCCATTTTAAAAATATAATCTGCTAAGAAAAATCCTGCTGGTAATCCAATTATTATTGATATAATTGTTATCCAGTTATTTTGCTTTATATAAATTTTTCTTATTTGTTTATTTTTAAATCCTAATACTTTTAATGTTGCAAATTGGTATTGCTTTTCTGAGAATGATAATACACCTAAATTAT
>ENA-ORNF01003407-ORNF01003407.1-human-gut-metagenome-genome-assembly--contig:-NODE-3407-length-10409-cov-4.682055_pt1 | contig 10409 bp, 10 predicted proteins | sample MGYA00242110_ERZ509012 | MGnify/ENA primary metagenome ERZ509012 (study PRJEB26280, sample SAMEA2338714) | human gut metagenome | biome: human gut; feature: human-associated habitat; material: faeces... | reverse complement strand
TTCTGCCCGACAATGACCAGCAGGTAGCTCAGGAACGTACTGCCGACGACGATGAAGACGAGCGACAGCACGGCCCGCCATTCGAGCCCGGCCCAGTCGGTGCGGCTCAGCCCCTCGTAGGAGAAGGGCAGCACGCAGACGAACGCATAGGTAAACATCCACTTCATGATCGTGATCGGGGAGTAGCGCCCGACAAAACCCTTGAAGAGAACGATATAGAGCGCATAGCTCAGCTGCGCCAGCAGCACCAGCAGGTCGCCCCAGATGCTGCCCGAAGCCTGTGCCGCACCCTGCTGCCGGCTTCCAAGGATCAGCAGCAGGGCACCGAGCGCCCCGGCGGCGATGCCGAGGAGCTTTTTGCCCGTGATCGGCTCGCGCAGGAAGACGGCCGCAAGGACCATGGCCAGCAACGGCATGCTCGTCGTGATGATCGAGGCATCGACCGGCGAGGTCAGCCCCACGCCGAAGATGAAGCATCCCTGGTTGAAGACGATGGCCAGGAGCGATGCCCCGAAGAGTTTCATCAGGTCGCGCGGCGGAACATGCTCGGGCTTCTGAAAAAGCGAGGCGACCCAGAAGAGCACCATCGCGCCGAAGATACGCAGGTCGGTCACCACCAGTGGCGTCACGAGACCGCCGACCAGGACGGCCTTCGCCACCGGCGACATCAGCCCCCACATCACATTGGCACCGAGCATGGCTCCATGCCCCCTCCATGCATCCGCATTCATACCCGCAACGGTTTATCGTCGGTCGGCATAGAGCCGGAAACGCATGCTCCACTTGTCGCCCGGAGCAATGGCCCGGAAGCCCTCGGCCTCGGGATCGGGTGCGTTCGGGGCATTCGTCGTCCACGACTGCGGCTCGGGACAGCAGTAGGGCACCTCGCCGCCGTTGTTCCAGATCGTCCAGCTCCGCGTAGCATCGTCGGCCTCGAGGAAGGTCCGCACGCCCGTGCGCCGGTTCTCGACCAGTGCACCGCGGAAGGGCCGGCCATCGACGTCGATCTCGCGCACGGTGAACGCCGCCTCGATCGGCTCGCAGCCGGTCACCTGCAACCCCTCGCCGCGCAACGGGACGAAGCGCTCGGGCAGGGGGAGTTTGCGCCAGGTGGGCAGTTTGCGGTCATTGACTTCGATAAACTCGCCGACCGCCGCACGCATCACGTAGTCCGACGCCTGGCCACCGGCGAAGGGGACGCGCATCGGCGTATGGAACCCGGCGCCGACGGGCATCGGCAGGCCGGCTGCGGTTGGCGAACATCACCTCGACCTCCATACCGGCGGCCGTGAGTCGGTAGACCACCTTGCACTTGAACTCGTGGGGGAAGTCGCGGAAGATGGCGTCGTTGCCGGCGTTCGAGTAGTAGCGGCACTCGACAAGCACCTCGTCGTCATGCTCCCAGGCCTTCGACACGACGAACGGCTGGCTCTTGAGGATGCCGTGGTGGTAGTTGTTTTCGCGCTCGATGGTGATCGGGAAGCGGTATTCCCGGCCGTCGAAGCGGTAACGCCCGTCACCGATGCGGTTGGGCGGGAAGAGCAGCGGCATGCCGAAGACCTGCGGCCGCCGGAGGAAGGTCTCGATCTCGTCGGCCGCGGGGGTCCGCAGGATCTCCGCCCCGAGTCCCGTGTGGGCCAGCCGCACGAGGTTGGCACCCTGCCCGGGAACGACGAGCGCCGTGTAGTCCCCAAACGAGAACTCCACGGCGCGCAGTCCGTAAAAATCGACGCTGCGTAGCATCAGAGCAGTTTTTCGATCTTGGCCTTCAGTGCGTCCTTCGAGCAGGCGCCGACCTGCTTGTCCACCAGTTCACCGCCCTTGAGGAAGATGATCGTCGGGATGTTGCGCACGCCGTACTTCATCGTGATGTCATCGTTCTGCTCGACGTCACACTTGCCGATCACGACCTTGCCCTCGAACTCGGCGGCAAGTTCGTCCACGATGGGCGACATCATGCGGCAGGGGCCGCACCACTCGGCCCAGAAATCGATGACGACGGGCTGCGCCGACTGGAGCAGCTCCTGGAAATTCTCCTTGCTGATTGCTAATGCCATAACTGTAAGTGTTTTTTTGTTAAAGTACCTGTATCGTTTTTATGCTATGGAATACTTGATCTCGTTCTCGTCGAGGTAGTCCACCAGAGCCTGCGAGAGGGTCACCTTGTGGCTCTTCGAGAAGAGGTTCACCGAGACATGCGCCTCGCGGTCGAAGACGTTCAGCCGCAGGAGCGTGTCGCCCTTCGACTCGCGCACGCGGTCCGTGAGGTCGCGGATGAGCGACTCGGTCACCTCCTCGACCGGAAGCTGCACGCACATCTCCTTGATCGAGTCGCGCATCTCCGCAAGCTGCGTCATCGCGATGATCTTGAACTCGAGCTCCTGGTCGTTGTAGGGTTTGGGCTGCACCTTTCCGCGGACAAAGAGGAAATAGTCGGCGAAGAGGTACTTGCGGAAGTTCTCATAATCCTTGCCAAAGAGCGCGAATTCGTGTGCGCCGTTGTAATCCTCCAGCTTGAAGCGCCCCCACGGCTTGCCGGTCTTGGTCATCAGGTTCTGCACGCTCACCACCATGCCCGCCACGGCGATCTCCTGACCGCGGAGCGGCTCGAGGTTCTCCAACTCCGAGAGCTGCGTCTTGCACATGTGGTCGATGATGATCTTGTAGTCGTCGAGCGGGTGCGACGAGAGGTAGAGTCCGACCATCTCGCGCTCCTTGGTGAGCTTCTCGAGCTGGCTCCAGTCGGCCGAGGCGGGGGTCACCGGGCGCTGTATGTCCACGTGTCCGCCCCCGCCGAAGAGACTCTGCTGGGCGTTGTTCTGCTCGGTCTGGTAGCGCTGCCCGTAACGCATCAGCTGCTCGATGAAGGTCATGCTGTTGGCGTCGCGCGCATCGGCCGCGAAGAACTTGCTGCGCGGGAAGTCCACGATCGAGTCGAAGGCCCCGGCATAGGCCAGGTTCTCAAGGCACTTGCGGTTCACGAGCGAGAAATTGACCCGTTCGACCAGGTCGTAGATGTCCTTGAAGCGCCCGTTGGCCTCGCGTTCGGCGATGATGCTGTCCACGGCCGCCTCGCCGACGCCCTTGACAGCCGCCAACCCGAAGCGCACGTCGCCCGCCGCATTGGACGAGAAGGTGCGCCGCGACTCGTTTACGTCGGGGCCCAGCACACTGATGCCCATGCGCTTGCACTCGTTCATGTAGATCGTCAGCTGCTCGACGTTCGAGAGGTTTCGGCTCAGCACCGCAGCCATGTACTCCGACGGGTAGTTGGCCTTGAGGTAGGCTGTCTGGTAGGCCACCCACGAGTAGCAGGTCGCGTGCGACTTGTTGAAGGCATAGGAGGCGAACTTCTCCCAGTCGGCCCAGATCTTCTCGAGCACCTTCGGGTCGTGGCCGTTCTTCTGGCCGCCGCTGATGAACTTCGGCTTGAGGGCGTCGAGCTTGTCCTTGAGCTTCTTTCCCATCGCCTTGCGCAGCGTGTCCGACTCGCCTCGGGTGAAGTTGGCCAGCAGACGCGACAAGAGCATGACCTGCTCCTGATAGACCGTCACGCCGTAGGTGTCCTTCAGGTACTTCTCCATGATCGGGATGTCGTACACGATCGGACTGCGGCCGTGCTTGCGGGCGATGAAGTCGGGGATGTAGTCCATCGGGCCGGGCCGGTAGAGGGCGTTCATCGCGATCAGGTCCTCGAAGGTCGAGGGCTGCAGCTCGCGGAGGTATTTCTGCATGCCGGCAGACTCGAACTGGAACGTGCCGACGGTACGTCCCTCGCTGTAAAGTTTGTAGGTCACCGGGTCGTTGATGATCGAGAAGTCGTCGATATCGACCTCTATGCCCTTCGTCTGGCGGATGTTCTCGATGGCGTCCTTGATGATCGACAGGGTTTTCAGACCGAGGAAGTCCATCTTGATAAGCCCCGTGTCCTCGATCACCGAACCCTCGTACTGCGTGACGAGCATCTTCTCGCCCGTCACCTTGTCGTCGGCCGTCGATACGGGCACCCAGTCGGTGATGTCGTCGCGGCAGATGATCGTGCCGCAGGCGTGCACGCCCGTATTGCGGACATTGCCCTCGAGCATCTTGGCATAGCGGATCGTGTCGCGCAGCACGGGGTTGTCCGACTGCTCGGCGGCCTTCAGCTCGGGAACCAGCTCGATGGCCTGCGAAAGGTTCTTCACGGCCTTGCCCTCGGGGGTCTTGTCGGGAACGAGCTTGCACAGCCGGTCCGACTCCGAGAGCATGAGTTTCTGGACGCGCGCCACGTCCTTGATGGCCAGTTTGGTAGCCATCGTACCGTAGGTGATGATGTGGGCGACCTTCTCCTTGCCGTACTTCTGCGTGACCCAGTTGAGCACGCGGCCGCGGCCGTCGTCGTCGAAATCGACGTCGATATCGGGCAGCGAGATACGGTCGGGGTTGAGGAAACGCTCGAACAGCAGGTCGTAGGCGATGGGGTCGATCTGCGTGATGCCGAGGCAGTAGGCCACGGCCGAACCGGCCGCCGAGCCACGGCCCGGGCCTACCGAGACGTCGAGCTCCTCGCGGGCCGCGCGGATGAAGTCCTGCACGATGAGGAAGTAGCCCGGGAAACCCATCGTCTTCATGATGTGCAGCTCGAAGCGCAGGCGCTCCTGCTGCTCCTCGGTAAGGTGTTCGCCGTAGCGCCTGTGCGCCCCCTCCATCGTCAGCTTGGCCAGGTAGTCGGCCTCGAGCTTGATGCGGTAGAGCTTGTCGTAGCCGCCCAGTTTCTCGATCTTCTTGCGCCCCTCCTCTTCGGAGAGGACGACGTTGCCGTTCTCGTCGCGCGTGAACTCGTCGTAGAGGTCCTGCTCGGTGAGCCGCGCGCGGTATTCGGCCTCGGTGCCGAACTCCTCGGGGATCTCGAACGTCGGCATGATCGGCGCATGGTCGATCGAGTAGCACTCGACCTGGTTGCAGATATCGACCGTCGTCCGCATCGCCTCGGGATCCGTCTCGCCGAAGATCGCGGCCATCTCGGCCGTCGTCTTCAGCCACTCCTGCTTGGAGTAGAGCATGCGCTTCGGGTCGTCGAGGTCCTTGCCCGTCGAGAGGCAGATCAGCCGGTCGTGGGCCTCGGCGTTGTCCTCGTCCACGAAGTGTACGTCGTTGGTGCAGACCATGCGCACACCGTATTTGGCCGCCAGCTCGCGCAGGTGCTTGTTCACCTTGAGCTGCATGGGGTAGGCCTCGTGGTTGGCCCGCTCGACGGTCGCCTTGTGCAGCTGGAGCTCGAGGTAATAGTCGTCGCCGAAGACCCCCTTGTGCCAGCGGATCGACTCTTCGGCCCGCTCCATGTCGTCGGCCGTGATGGCGCGGGGCACCTCGCCGGCCAGGCAGGCCGAACAGCAGATCAGCCCCTCGTGGTATTTCTCAATCTCGGTGCGGTCGGTACGCGGGCGCATGTAGAAGCCCTCGGTCCACGCCTTCGAGACGATCTTGATCAGGTTGTGGTATCCCTTGAGGTTCTTGGCCAGCAGGATCAGGTGGTAGCCGCTCTGGTCGGGCTTGCCCTCCTTGTCCTGCAGGCGGCGGCGCGCCACGTAGACCTCGCAGCCGATGATCGGCTTGAAGGCCATCTTGCGGCGCAGGTCATCCATTTGTCGCTCGCAGGCCGCGATCTCGGCCTCGGGATCGGCTGCCTGTTCCGTTCCGTCGCGCAGGGCGGCAAGACGCTTCTCGCACTCGGCGGCCTTGTCCTTGTACTTGCCCTTGACCTTCTTGACGTAGTTGTAGAACTCCTTGATTCCGAACATGTCGCCGTGGTCGGTGATGGCGATGCCCGGCTGCCCGTCGGCCATGGCCTTGTCCACCAGACGCTGGATGCTGGCCTGACCGTCGAGGATCGAGTACTGCGAGTGTACGTGAAGGTGTACGAACTGGGACATGCTGGTATTGGCTGTTTTATCGTCGTCAAACGCCATCCGGCCGCCTTGGGACCGCCCGGGACGGGACCGGATAAGCAAGGACAAAGATACTCATTATTTCGATAGTTTTCGTGGCAGGACTCTTGCATTTTATCAACAAAATGCTTAACTTTAGATATCCAACCAAAACCCGAATGCTTATGCAAGACGAAAAGATGGCCGTACTGGCGGAGTACAATACGATCACGGAGGCCGAAATCAGCAAATCGATGCTCGACAGCGCCGGAATCTGGTCCACGATCCACAACGAATACATGTCTTCCATCTATCCCATCGGCACGATGCCGGCACGGCTCATCGTCCGCGAAGAGGATCTCGAGAAGGCCCGTACGCTGCTGCAGCACCGCTGACACGAAAGCGCCGCCGCACCTTCCGGTACGACGGCGTTGCACTATCGATCCACACATCTCCACCCCGGGCCGCTCCGGCCCGGAAGCCGGACTGCCGCGGGATCAGTAGGCGTTTCCGATGTAGTTGCAGCGGAATTCATAGGACGTGCGCTGCGGCACGCCGTTCACCTTGCGGGGCGTCCACTTGCCCCGACTGCGCTGGATCACCCGGATTACCTTGCGCTCCAGGTCCTTGTCGGGCGACTGCAGCACGCGGCCGATCGTGATATCCCCATCGGGCTCGATGTAAAAGAGGATCCGCATCCTGCCATTGACCCCGGGAAAGCGCAACGAATTGAATTCCACGCGGCTGCGCACCCATTCGTAGAAAGCCGGGTAGGGATCCCCACCCATGAAGAGCAGCGGATCGGGATTCACCGCCCGCTCGATCTTCCCGAGCGGAAGCCACAGTTTCATGCGAAGCGTATAATTCACCGCACGGCCGTCGCCGCGGCGTGCAGGGCTCCACGTTCCCTCCATCTCATCACAGGCCTTCAGAATAACCCGCCGCGTGGCGGGCGTCGCCGGATCGACCTCGCAGCGGTCCGCTCCGGAGCAGGCATTGTCCAAAAACCGCCGCTCCACGACCTGCCCGAGCGTATCCAGCCGCAGCGCCAGGACTACCTCCTCCGAAAGCGAGTCGGCCGGGATCCGCTCCTCGACGGCCAGATCCCGGGCCCGGGCCACCAAACGGGTCATGTAGACCTTGACTACCGCCCCGTCATAACGGGGCGGTTCCACATCCGTCGCCGGCAACTGCTGAGACGTTGCCGTACCAGCAGCCCAAAAGGCACAGACGGAAAGAATCAACCACCTCATTGTATTCCAGCCTTGATCAAAACATGCATGAGCCCAAATTACCGGATCACCCCTCGAGCCCGTTCCAGATCCGCCACGAGGCTTCGGCCTGCTCGCGGAACATCACCTCGCCGTTGAGCGTCCGCGCCCCGCGCTGACGGCCGAAATCGAGGAAGCGCGTCAGCGGCGGGTTGTAGACCAGATCGAGCAGACAGTGCTCCGGAGTCACGTAAGCATAGGGAATCCGCGGTGCCTCGTCTACGGCAGGGTAGGTCCCCACGGGCGAAGCGTTCACGATCAGCCGGCTCTCGGCCACCGCTTCGCACGGCAGGTTGTCGTAGGTATAGTTTCCCCGGGCCGGATCGCGCGACACCAGCGCATAGGGAATGTTCCGCTCGGCAAGCGCAAACTGCACGGCCTGTGCGGCTCCGCCGGTCCCGAGAACAAGCGCCTGCCCGGGGTCCCGGTCGCCCAGCAACCGGTCGAGCGACGCCCGCAGCCCGATGATGTCCGTATTGAACCCCTCCAGACCGCCGTCCGCCGCACGGCGGATGCAATTGACCGCCCCGATGGCTGCGGCCTCGGGAGAGATCCGCTCCAGCAGGGGCAGCACCGCCTGCTTGTAGGGGATCGTTACATTCACGCCGCACAAGTCGGGTTCGGCGGCCAGCAGCGCCGGGAACCGGTCGATCGACTCCAACTCGTAGAGCGCATAGCTGCAGTCGTGAAGATGCTCCCGCGCAAACTTCTCGCCGAAGTAGCGTGCCGAGGCCGAATGGGCCAGCGGCCGCCCGATCAAGCCGAACTTCCGCATGGCTATTTCTCCTTCCGGGCGCTCATGATCCGCGCCAGCAGCTCGATGCCGTAGATCACCAGAAACCCGACGATGCAGAGCACAACCGCCTCGACAAGCATCGACGGCCGGTCGTAGAGCATCTCGAAATGCCCGGGAGCGATGTTCCGCTCGACAAGCGGCTGCAGGGCCCCGTGGCTGTCGGTGTAGGTTTCGACGACCTCCTTCCACGGCCACACCTTGTTGAGCGATCCGACCATGAACCCCATCAGCACGGCCACCGTGACGTCGTGCCACCGCTTGAGCAGCCACGACAGCAGGTGCGAAAAGGAGATGATACCTGCCGCGGCTCCCACGACGAAGATGACGATCACCGGGATGTTCAGGTCGCCAACCGCCTGCATGATGTACTGGTACTTGCCGAGCAGCAGCAGGATGAAGGCCCCCGAAATGCCGGGCAGGATCATGGCACAGATGGCAATGGCTCCCGACAGCATGACAAACCACCAGTCGTTGGGTGTCTCGGTCGGCGTGGCGACGGTGATCCACCATGCGGCGGCGGCGCCGACGGCGAACGACAGCACCGAACGCCAGTCCCAGCGACCGACCTGCCGGGCGACGAGCAGCGCCGAGGCGATGATCAGGCCGAAGAAGAACGACCAGATCTCGATCGGGTGGTGCTGCAGCAGATAGGTCATCAGCCGGGCAAGCGAGAAGATCGCGACGGCGATGCCCAACAGCACGGGCAGCAGGAAACTACCGTTGATGTGGCGCCACAGCTCGCCGAGGCGCAAGCGCACGAGCAGCCGCAGAGCCATGGCATCGACGCTGCGGATCGAGTCGATCAACTCTTCGTAGATTCCGGAGATGAAAGCGATCGTACCGCCCGAAACGCCCGGTACGACATCGGCCATGCCCATGGCGCAACCCTTGAGCGCCAGCACGACGGAACGAGTGAAATTCATGTCTTTGCAGGTTGGAGACTCCGGGTCCGAATGCCGGCCGCACGCCGGCGCAGCAGACGCCGCGGCAGTTTCCGGCCCCGTACGCCGGAGCATCGGTTAAATTAATTGGTTGCAAAGATAGCGGATGCGCACGGCAATGCCAAAATTTATCCGAAAAAAGAGATCGTTTCCGGGGCCGCCCGATGGCCGGACAGGAGATCGTCCGGACCGATACGAACGCCCCGGAACAGATGCCCGGACAAGAGTCGGAGCCGCCGTGCGGAACGACGCGGGAAAACACCGGCGGCAGGCGGCCGCAGGAGACAAAAAAACCGGAATCCGCCTTCGCGTATCCGGTAACTTTTGCGGGCCCCGGGCCCTCTTGTTTTTCCGACATCGCCGATCTGCCGTCCCGATATCCGGTTCGGGCACATCCTGCCGTGACCCATCCCTGAAAGGCATCGGGCCGCTCCGGGCAGGGGTCATTCCTGCAGTTCGGGTTCCGGCATGGGACGATGGCTGCGGATGTAGTCGAGCGTCTCGCTCAGACCATGCACGAACTTGTCGAAATCTTACTTGTAGAGGAAGATCTTATGCCGGTCGTAGGTCGTCCTGCCTTCGGCATCGACCGTCTTGCGACTCTCCGTGATGGTCAGGAAATAGTCATCTCCTCGCGTAGCCCTGACATCGAAAAAATAGGTGCGCCGACCCGCCTTGACTGCTTTCGAGAGGATCTGGTCTTCATGAAATTCCTCCCCTTCGCGGCGCGGTGTAAATAAGGGTGACATAGGCGTTACTTTTTGGGTTCGGTCGTATACGATTTCAGTCTTCACGTATACGAATATACACAAAATAAACCGAACCGCAAAAAAATCCGCCCGTTAATTTCATCCTTCGGGCCCTTCGAGCAACGGACGTCCCTCCCGATCCCAGTCGGCAAGAATGGCCGCCGCACGCCGGTATGCCCCGTTCAACAGCGGATTGACCACCTCGTAATAAGCCCCCACACCGTACAGACGCTGTGCAGCAAGTCCCTTGAGTTGAATACACAGAACGGGCGACGAGGCAGCAAATCCGTCCGCATCGAATGCCACTCCGCGTTCCTCTCCCAGCCGGACCAGTTCGTCGAGCACTCCGTCGGAGACCTCGAAGCCGGCGGCGAAGTCCGCAAAAGCAGGGTAGCACCGCGCCAGCGAGTCGCGCGTGCGGTCGAGCCACCCGTTCACGAAATCGGCCGTCACGCCCCGGCGGACCAGTTCGCCATAGTAATTCGAGTATCCGGCCGTATCGGGAACCACGATCACGTCGGGACGGATGCCGCCACCGCCGTAGACCTTCCGCCCCGTGCGGATGGTCCGGAACTCGGGCGCCCCGGCGTCGAGCGAGTCGCGCGTGCGGTCGTCGTAGCGCCGCAGGTGGTCCAGATAGTACTCGCGCCGCTTGCCCTGCTCGTAGGGACGCTGGATGACCCGCCCCGAAGGGGTGTGGTAGCGGGCCACGGTGATGCGCACGGCCGAACCGTCGGGCAGGCCGA
>ENA-ORNF01003401-ORNF01003401.1-human-gut-metagenome-genome-assembly--contig:-NODE-3401-length-10419-cov-3.795349_pt1 | contig 10419 bp, 9 predicted proteins | sample MGYA00242110_ERZ509012 | MGnify/ENA primary metagenome ERZ509012 (study PRJEB26280, sample SAMEA2338714) | human gut metagenome | biome: human gut; feature: human-associated habitat; material: faeces... | reverse complement strand
AAGAGCAATTAACCTACGCTCATTTCCAATAAATTACACTCTTTTCGTAACTTCTTGACGCAAATATACTAATTAATTTTGTAAGAGAGCTGTGGTTGGCTCTTTAAATAAGTCATGATCTCTTTTTGAACCGAAATCTTCATAGTACGTGACATCAGATTGACATACATTTGTCCATCCTCATCCATTACATGAAAATAAAGCTCTGCATTACCGGGATTTGCCTTGATTAAGGCTGAAAACTCCGTTATCAGCTCTTCATCCAATGCAGACAAAGGAGCTGAAACTGTAAGTTTCTCAATAATCTTTTCCTTTACTTCTGGTAATAATTCAATAGTACTTATCTTCACCTCCCATTCTTCCTGCCGCCATTGTTTTGGCTGACATTTCCCTCGCATAAATAAAAACATACCGGTCATAAAAAAGTTCTTCTTCTCTACCCATTCATTACCGAAGAAAGCAAATTCCGCTGAGCCCGAATAATCTTCCACTTTAGCAATACCGTATGGTTTTCCCGTCTTGGTATATCCCTCACGCACTGCACTCACAATCCCCCCCATGGTTAAGTCTCTGTTCTGCAAAGGGGTTAAATCGGCAAGTTCCGCCATGTGGACATTACATACATTCTCTAATATAACAGCATACTCATCCAACGGATGGGCAGAAAGATAGATACCTACCAAATCACGTTCTTTATTCAAACGTTCCAAATCCCCCCATGCAGGAGACGGAATGATTTCGGGAGTAGCAATATCCACTTGATTCTCACCTCCAAACAAAGAATTTGCAGCTGCGGCTTTATCCATCTGATACTTATTTCCATAACGTACCAAAACTTCGGTAAAGGTTTCATCCTTAGCGTTCTTTACAAAGAAGTCTTCACGCTTTATTCCCGTGAAACTATCAAAAGCACCTGCCAAAGCCAAGTTTTCTATATTCTTACGATTACAAGCCGAAAGATTTACACGCTGTACAAAATCGAAAATATCTTTATATTCTCCATTTCTCTCACGTTCTTCAAGGATAGACTGCACAGCACTTTCCCCCACTCCCTTAATGGCTCCCAGCCCAAAACGGATATCCCCTTTACGGTTCACAGAAAACTTCAGATAACTTTCATTCACATCGGGTCCCTTGGTCATGATGCCAGTCGCCTTACTCTCATCCATCAATTTAGTAATTTCCGTGATATTCGAAATATTCCGGCTCATCGTAGCTGCCATATATTCCGCGGGATAGTTTGCTTTCAGAAAAGCAGTCTGATAAGCCACCCATGAATAACAAGTAGCATGAGATTTATTGAATGCATAAGAAGCAAACTTTTCCCAGTCCGTCCAAATCTTCTCAAGTACTTTGGGATCATGACCGTTCTTTCGTCCGCCTTCAATAAACTTAGGCTTCATATGGTCTAGTTTATCTCTTAGTTTTTTACCCATTGCTTTACGCAAGGCATCGGATTCGCCACGAGTGAAATCCGCCAACAAACGTGATAAAAGCATGACCTGCTCCTGATATACCGTAATACCATATGTATCTTTCAAATATTTCTCCATAATAGGAATATCATACTCAATAGGCTTACGGCCATGCTTACGGTCGATAAAGTCCGGAATGTAATCCATAGGTCCCGGACGATAAAGAGCATTCATCGCAATCAAATCCTCAAAAGTACTAGGTTCCAATTCCCGCAAATATTTCTGCATACCGGCAGATTCGAACTGGAATGTACCAATCGTCCGTCCTTCACTATAAAGAGCATAAGTAGGAGGATCCGAAATGTCAACCTCGTCAATGTCCAAGATAATCCCCTTACTATGCTTAATATTTTCAATCGCCTCTTTGATAATAGAAAGAGTCTTCAGACCCAAAAAGTCCATCTTGATCAATCCAGTATCTTCAATAACTGAACCTTCATACTGAGTCACCAGCATTTTTTCACCGGTTTCCTTATCATCTGCCGTACTTACAGGCACCCAGTCCGTTATATCATCTCGACATATAATAGTACCGCACGCATGCACACCTGTATTACGGACATTCCCCTCCAACATCTTTGCATACTTTATCGTATCACGCAAAATAGGATCAGGTGAGACTTCCGCTGCCTGTAGTTCAGGAACATAAGCTATGGCATTAGTCAAATTCATTTTTTTATCAGGAATCTTATCCGGAACCAGCTTACACAAACGGTCAGACTCCGATAAAGGTAATTTCTGTACACGGGCTACATCCTTGATCGCTAGCTTGGTTGCCATCGTACCATATGTAATGATATGCGCCACCTTTTCCTGACCATATTTTTCAGTTACCCAATTCAGTACTCGTCCACGACCATCATCATCAAAATCCACATCAATATCAGGCAAAGAAATACGGTCGGGATTCAGGAAACGTTCGAACAGCAAATCGTATGCAATAGGGTCTATTTTAGTGATACCCAAACAATATGCTACGGCAGAACCTGCCGCCGATCCACGTCCCGGCCCTACAGACACGTCCAATTCTTCACGCGCGGCACGAATAAAATCCTGCACAATCAAGAAGTAACCCGGAAAACCCATCGTCTTCATAATATGAAGTTCGAATTTGATCCGTTCCTGCACTTCCTCATTCAAGACTTCTCCATAACGCTTGTGCGCACCTTCCAACGCTAATTTCTTCAGATAATCAGCTTCCAGTTTAATACGATAGAGTTTGTCATAACCACCCAGTTTCTCTATTTTGGCTTTGGCGGCCTCCTCACTCATTACCACGTTACCGTTTTCATCTTGAGTGAACTCATCAAACAAGTCCTTTTCTGTATATTTCTTCCGATACCCCTCTTCTGTCCCAAAATCTTCAGGAATAGCAAAAGTAGGCATAATCGGTGCATGATCTATACTATAAAATTCCACCTGATCACAAATATCCACCGTATTTGAAAGAGCCTCGGGGACATCAGCGAAAACTTCATTCATCTCGGCACGTGTCTTCATCCACTCTTGCTTTGAATAGAGCATACGGTTAGGATCATCCAAATCCTTACCCGTACTCAGACAGATCAGCCTGTCGTGTGCTTCAGCATTCTCTTCATCTACAAAGTGAACGTCATTAGTACAAACCAGCTTGACATTGAATTTTCTAGAATACTCTATCAACTTTTCGTTAGCAATTTGCTGCAATTTATAAGCTTCATGATTCGCACGAGGAACCGTCGCTTTATGACGTTGCAATTCCAAATAGAAATCATCTCCGAATACACGTTTATACCATTGGATAGCCTCCTCTGCCTCTTCATATTTTCCAGCTATTATATTTCTAGGCACTTCTCCGGCAATACACGCTGTACAAACAATCAGCCCTTCATGGTATTTTTCCAATTCCACACGATCAGTACGCGGACGCATATAAAACCCTTCCGTCCATGCCTTTGACACTAATTTTATGAGGTTGTGGTATCCTTTTTCATTTTTAGCAAGCACTACCAAGTGATAACCACTTTGATCGGGTTTTCCTTCTTTGTTAAATAAACGACGGCGTGCCACATACATCTCACAACCGAAAATCGGTTTAAACAATTTCCTCTTTGCCGCCTCCAACTTCTCCTTGCACGCCACAAGTTCCGCCTCGGGATTATCACATTCCACCGTACCTTTTTCCAGTCCGGCTATTCTTTTCTTCAAATCCTTTATCTCACCGTTAGTACTGCTATTCTTCTTATTCACATAATTGAAGAATTCCTTGATACCGAACATATCACCATGGTCTGTTACGGCTATACCTTTCATTCCATCAGCCATAGCCTTGTCTACCAAACGTGGAATAGACGCCTGGCCATCAAGGATGGAATACTGGGTATGGACATGTAAATGGACAAAATCCTGCATAATCGTTACTCTCCTAAAAAATTGTCTAAAGATACTCCGCTTTCATAAAACCTGCAAAAAGATAAAGAAGAAGTTATCAACATTCGCTTTTTTTATCTTAAATGAAGTCGAAATAGGCATTTCTAACAACTTTTATTTGCAGGGTTTTCAAAATAAGTTTATTTTTGCACGATAATTGGTTTTATACAATCATGAACCGACTGAAGAAATTAAAGAAAATAAGACTACATAGAGAAGGAACAAGCATTTTAATTGTCAGTGCCATCCTATTAATTGGTATCAATGCCCTGTTGTTTTGGGGAATTGAGTGCAAAATTCCATTCTATATATTTGCCGCCGCAAGTATCGTTGTTTACCTGTTAATGGTTAACTTTTTCCGTTGTCCCATTCGATTATTCGAGCACGACACCGAAAAAATCGTAGTAGCCCCGGCAGACGGAAGGATAGTAGTTATAGAAGAAGTAGACGAACATGAATATTTTCATGACCGCCGGTTAATGATTTCTATTTTTATGAGCATTGTCAATGTACATGCCAATTGGTATCCCGTAGACGGAGTAGTGAAACATGTAGACCATCATAACGGTAAATTTATGAAAGCATGGCTGCCTAAGGCCAGTACGGAAAATGAACGTTCTATGGTCGTTATTGAAACTCCCGAAGGACATACCGTCATGGCGCGCCAAATAGCAGGAGCAATAGCCCGTCGAATCGTGACCTATGCCGAAGTAGGAGAAGATTGCTACATTGATGAACACATGGGGTTTATTAAATTCGGTTCGCGTGTAGATGTTTATCTCCCACTAGGAACCGAAGTCTGTGTCAAGATGGGACAAGCGACTGTAGGTAACGAAACCGTCATTGCTAAACTAAAATAAAAAAATCACCAATGGCAAACTGTATCACACGCCACATTCCTAACGCAGTAACTTGCTGTAATCTATTCTCCGGTTGTATTGCCAGTGTCATGGCATTTAATGAAGACTATACCTTGGCCATCTCTTTTATTATACTAGGTGCTGTATTTGATTTCTTTGATGGCATGTTGGCACGTTTGTTCAAAGTATCAGGTCCTTTAGGAAAAGAATTAGACTCGTTGGCCGATGACATCACTTTTGGGTTCGCTCCTTCCGCCATTGTCTTTTCTTTATTTAAAGAGGTACACTATCCTGATTTTCTATTGCCTGTTGCCGATTATATGCCTTATACCGCATTCCTTATTTCCGTATTTTCAGCTTTGCGTTTAGGCAAGTTCAATATAGACCCACGTCAGAGCAGTAGTTTTATTGGTATGCCCACTCCGGCTAATGCTTTATTTTGGGGATCATTGACTGTAGGAGCACATTCTTTCCTTATATCCGATTCTTTTAATGCGGCATATCTTTTCATTTTGGTAGTTATTATGTCATTATTGCTGGTGGCAGAAATCCCAATGTTCTCATTAAAATTCAAGAGTCTTGCCTGGAAACAGAACAAAGTCAGCTATATTTTCCTCATTGTATGCATCCCCCTGTTGATTTTTTTTAAAATCAGCAGTTTTGCAGCTATCATCCTGTGGTATATCATTCTATCTCTTTTAACTAAAAAAAGAGCGTAAACAATAAACGTGGCACGCTTGTTGTACGTGATATATAAAAAAAGAAATTACTATGTTTGGATTTTTAGGCTTTCTACTTATTATTTTTCTGCTGATTGTTTTTATCGGCTTCACTATATTAGGTAACATTTTGCGTGTATTGTTCGGGATCGGCAAACGTCCCCCCTATCAAAATCGAACTTCCACCCACCAGAAACAAAATACATATACTCAGAATCAAGCGAATGACGAGAATGAGAATTTTGCAGAATCCTCTTCTTCAAATAGACGTTCTCATTCGTCGGGAAACAGAAAAAAAATCTTTGATGAGGATGAGGGAGAGTATGTAGATTATGAAGAGGTGAAATAAGAATCATCGTTTTTTCTTAAAGAAATCTTTCATCAATCGGGCACATTCATCGGCAAGTATTCCTTTCACCACGATCGTCTTTGGGTGCAAGGCATCGGGAGCATATTTTTGATATCCCCTCTTTGGATCTTCAGCACCAAAGACAAGTTTTCCTGTCTGTGCCCAAGCTATAGCACCGGCACACATCACACACGGTTCCACTGTGACATACAAAGTACATTCATTCAGGTATTTTCCCCCCAATGTATTAGCCGCAGCAGTAACAGCCTGCATTTCGGCATGAGCTGTAACGTCGTTGAGGGTTTCGGTGAGATTATGAGAACGAGCGATGACTCTGTCTTTGTGTACAATAACCGCCCCTACGGGAATTTCTCCCCGTTCATAAGCGGTTTGCGCTTCGATGAGCGCTTGTTGCATATAGTATCGGTCGCGATTTTCCGTTGCGGCGTTATTCCCTTTTTCCATGAGGGTGTAAAATCAGTCTTTTAAATAATAGTCAATAGTCGTAACGACACGTACTTCTTTGATATAGGGTGTGTTTTCGTCCCGATTGCTGATGACGAATTGGCCTTGATTGGCCCGCCGTATCTTTCCCAGTTTGCTGTCGGAATCTTTGGCGAATTTCTCGGCGGCGAGACGGGCTGCAACGGTTGCCTCTTCTATCATTTCGGGTTTTATGTCGTTGAGTCCGGTGAAAGAATATTGGGTCGTATAGCGGTAGTCGCCGTCGATGATGGCAACACCTTGTTTCAGCAGATCGACTTGTCGGGAAATGAGTTCGCGTACTTTGTCGATTTGATTCGATGTTACGGTGATGACCGATGTAACGTTGTAACGGTAGGGAATCTCGTTGTTATTGGCATAGCGTTCGGCTCGCATATCGATGATTTGCGGAGCCGCTATCGAGATTTCGTTTTCGTTTATTCCGTTGTTTTTCAGAAAATCGCATACGATTTCGTTCTTTTTGTTGACTGCGTTATAGATACTTGTCATGTCATTGCCTATCTCCTTGAATACCAACGGCCATATTACACGGTCGGCTTTCACTTCGCGTTCGGCAAGGCCTTTGACGGTAACGATGCGGTCGCGGTCTTTTACGGTAATGATACCGTGGCTGAGTAGACAGCCCATGACGATAAGGCCGATGCCGATGCAGAGACCCGGGAGGGCTTTGTTGAGTGCTTTCATCACGCTTGTTTTTAAGAAGGTTGAGTAGGACAAATATACAATATTCGGTTGAATCGGGTTCTTTTGTCGCTTTAAATTTTTTGAGAGAAAGCCAAAATGTTTATTTTTGTTGTGGATTATTTCGATATACGTGGCATTGCATAACGACACCGGCAAGGGCGGCGAAGAACGTGCCGCCGAGTATCTCGTTACCCGGGGGTACGTGGTGCGCGATGTGAACTGGCGTAACGGCAAGTACGAGCTCGATATCGTGGCCTACAAGGACGGAGTTTTGGTTGTCGTCGAGGTCAAGACCCGTACGTCGGTCGAGTATATGCGTCCCGAAGAAGCGGTAACGCGGGCTAAGTGCCGGCGTGTCATCGATGCCGCCGATGCCTATGTCCGCCATTACGATTTGCCATTTGACGTGCGCTTCGATGTTATTGCTCTGATAAAGAAAAATGATGGGACGTACGACATCGACCATATCGAAGACGCCTTTTTTCCGACGATACGTTGAAGAATATGGATATAGAGACTTTACGGGATTTTTGCCTTTCTCTGCCCGGGGCGACCGAGTGTTTTCCGTTTGACGAGAATGTCTTGGTTTTTAAGGTCGGAGGAAAGATGTTTCTTTTTACCGACCTCGGTTCGGTCGACGCGTGGGCCAATATGAAGTGCAATCCCGATCGCGCCGTTCTTTTGCGGGATCGTTACGATTATGTAAAACCGGGGTATCATAGTAACAAGAAGTATTGGAATATGGTCGATTACAGTCGGGCTCATGATACGGAGTTGCAAGCGTGGATATGCCATTCCTATCTCGAAGTTGTCCGTAAGTTTCCCCGTCGCGACAGACCGTTCTATTTCGATGCTTTGAGAACTGTTTATCCACAATATGCCGAAGAAGAATGACCGATGAGCGTATAGTATATTTGCCCGAAACCGATTCGACGAATTCCGAAATTCGTCGTCGCCTTGTTGAGTGTCCCGATATGCGTGGCGGTACGGTGGTTGCCGCAGACTTTCAAACGGCCGGGCGGGGACAGAAAGGTAATTCGTGGGAGTCGCAAAGCGGGAAGAATCTTTTATTTTCTATCTTGCTGCGTCCCCGGCGTATGGCGGCAGCGCATTCGTTTATTCTCTCCCAACTTGTTTCTCTTTCTATCGTTGAGGTGTTGGGCCGTTATATTCCCGATGTTTCGATCAAATGGCCCAATGATATTTATTACCGCGACCGTAAATTAGTGGGGATACTTATCGAAAATGATATGCAGGGTGTTGATGTGGCACTGTCGATTGTCGGAATCGGAGTGAACGTCAATCAGATACATTTCTTGTCTTCGGCGCCCAATCCGGTTTCTCTGGCGCAGGTATTGGGGTACGAAGTCGATCGGGATATGCTGCTCGGGCAGCTTGTCGATGCCATTACTACATCGTTGGAGACATACTCCCCTGCCTACGACACGTCTGTCTCGCTTGCTTATATGAGGGTCTTGTATCGCAGTAAAGGATTTCATGACTATTTCGATGTGCTTGCGCAAGAGTCGATTCGGGCCGAGGTGGTGGGTGTCGAGCCTTCCGGACGCTTGTCGTTGCGTACCGATACAGGGGAAATACGAAATTATGTTTTTAAAGAAGTACGGTATATTTTATGAGTGATAGGATGAAAAAAATTTTTTCTTTTGGATTGCCATTTGTGAGTTGTGTGGTTGCTGTTTTCTTTTTATTGCCCTCTTGCGGAGACAATGAAGAAATCGTACAGCGTAAATCGGAGAAATCGTATTCGGTCGATGAGGGGAAGAACCAGCTTGTCGTAGAGATACCTTGCCGCAAAGCATGGTCTCTTTCCGGTGCTGCCGAGTGGTGTGTACCCACGACGACAGAGGGGAGGGGAAAAACCTCTATTACGGTGAATATCGCTCCCAACGGGGCGGAGGAATCGCGTAGTTGCACGATGCAGGCTGTATCGGAAGATACCCGGCATACGATAACGATTACGCAATACGGGGCCGAGACGATTGTGCTTCCGGTTGTATTCCATGTGTTGTACAATGATCGGAACGATTCTTTGCAGTATATCGAAGCCGGGCGTCTGGCCGACTTTCTGGAAGCGGCGAATCTCTGTTATGCAGGTGAATACGGCGGGGCGGAATTGAATGTGCAATTTACGTTGGCGACCGATTCACCCGATGGGGAAAAACTTGCTGTTCCCGGCGTGGAGTATCTCCAACGAGATGAATATGAGATCGATTGTGAGGTGTTTATGACCGATAATTCCGGGAAATATGCCGCGTTGTTATGGGATCCCAATCGGTATATCAATGTGTTTATGTACCAGTTTGCGTCGGGAGAGACGGCAGACGGCGTTACATTGGGTATTTCCCATTTCCCTTATACCCCGATTGATGCATATCTCGAAGGAACGAACCTTACAAATTATCCGTATATAACTTTATCGAATCTGATGTACCCTTATTCCATTTCGCTAAATAGCAAATGTGCTTACGAGTCGTATATACTCATGACATTGTCGCATGAACTGGGGCATTATTTGGGTTTACGCCATGTTTTTTCCGAGGGCGATAGCGAGTCGGTGTGTATCGACTCCGATTATTGTGAGGATACGCCCAGTTACAATCGGGAGGATTATCTCCGCTACATGGCATGGGCGGGAGGAAATCTTTCGCCGGAAGAGTATGTCGCAGTTCGTATTTTGCGGGAAGGGTGCAGTGGCGAACAATTTGTTTCGGTCAATGTCATGGATTATAATTACGGAGATCAGAATCGGTTTACGGCCGATCAGCGTTCGCGCGTCCGCCATATATTGCGTAATAGCCCGTTGATACCCACCGAGAGGAATGCTCGAATACAACGCAGTATGTTGCATGACGGTCCTATCGATCTGCCTATTGTAACGATGAAATAGTCATGGGTATAAACGAGGGGCATAAGAATATTTTGCATATAGCACTGCCGGCTATCGTTTCTAATATTACGGTACCGCTGTTGGGGCTTGTGGATGTCGCTATTGTGGGTCATCTCGGTGCTCCCGCTTATATCGGTGCGATAGCGGTGGGAGGAATGCTTTTCAATATATTTTACTGGATATTCGCATTTTTGCGAATGGGTACGAGTGGTATGACCTCGCAAGCTTATGGACGCCGCGATCTCGATGAAGTAACTCGTTTATTGGTTCGTTCCGTCGGTGTGGGTTTCTCGGTAGCGATAGCACTTATTGTATTCCAATACCCGCTTTGTCGCATGGCATTCCTCTTTATCGAGGCCACGCCCGAAGTCGAGCGGCTGGCCACGCTCTATTTCCGTATATGCATCTGGGGTGCTCCTGCTGTTCTTGGTCTTTATGCCTTTTCGGGTTGGTTTATCGGTATGCAGAATTCCCGGTTTCCCATGTGGATTGCCATTGCCCAAAATATTGT
>ENA-ORNF01003398-ORNF01003398.1-human-gut-metagenome-genome-assembly--contig:-NODE-3398-length-10424-cov-4.475359_pt1 | contig 10424 bp, 9 predicted proteins | sample MGYA00242110_ERZ509012 | MGnify/ENA primary metagenome ERZ509012 (study PRJEB26280, sample SAMEA2338714) | human gut metagenome | biome: human gut; feature: human-associated habitat; material: faeces... | reverse complement strand
TCCGCAATGGACTCGGCAGGGAATCGGCCCCAAAGCACTGGTTGCATTGATGGATGCTATCAATCACCGGCTGGGGAAATCTGAATTCAGAGTCCGAATCGATCCCGGCAATCAGTCCAGTCAGAAGCTGTTTGAACGTCTGGGCGCGGTACCGAATGGAATCTCCTCACTGTTTCTTCAGGAAGAAGAATTGCAACAAAAGTGCGAAGAGGAGAATCTGCATCTCATTGATGAAGATGTCATTGCACTAGCCCAAAAATTCAATGTTGAACCAAGGAAACTGCTCAGCCATGTTCTAGAATACAAACTCGTATGGCCTGAGAATGCCGCAAAAGATTATGATTGACATTATTATAATTTGAAGTATAATAATAGTATCACGAGGGGGTGATCTTCTGTATGGAACAGTTTATCGACCGTGAGTATGAGATGGAGACTCTTGAGAGCGAGTACCGCAGAAAAGGTAGCGCATTAGTCATCATGTATGGCCGGCGCAGAGTTGGAAAAACCACACTGATTTCGGAGTTCATCAAGGATAAGAACGGCAATGTCAAACAGGCAAAGATTGTCAAACTGGAAAGTAAGAAAGATGAAAAGACCGGACGCATGGTGATGACGGAAGTAGCCGGTTCGGAAAAAGTGCTGAATGCCGAACTGGTATTGATCGCAGCAGGATTTTTAGGAACACAGAAATATGTGGCAGATGCATTTGGCGTAAAGCTCAATGAAAGAACCAATGTTGCGGCTGATCAGGAAACTTATGCGACCAGTGTGGAAAGAGTCTATGCAGCAGGCGATGTGCGAAGAGGCCAGTCTTTAGTAGTCTGGGCGATCCGCGAGGGCAGAGAAGTGGCAAGAGCAGTGGACGAAAGTCTGATGGGATATTCTTATCTGTCCGTACAGTAAAAAGCCTTTATGTATAAAATTGCCCTTTATGGGAGAAAACAATTGTAAAATTCAAGGTTCACAAATCTATATAAAATGTGCTACAATAAAACTTAGTTATTATATATAGAAGTAACAGGTGGAAGATATGGGAACAAAAGCAATCTTTTTTGATATAGATGGAACCTTATGGGATGAAAAATTTCAGATACCGGAAAGTACAAAAAAGGCATTTGAGATGTTGAAAAACAACGGACATCTGACCTTTATATGCTCAGGGCGGACGCTCTCCTATATACAGGACGAGCGTCTGCTTGCGTTGGGCTTTGATGGGATTGTCGCCGGCTGCGGAACTTATGTGGAAAAAGCCGGCGAGGTTCTTTTTTATAAACGGATTGAAGAAGAGGTACTGGAACGAACACTGAAGATTTTAAAGCCATATCATTATCCGGTAGTATTAGAAGGAAGAGAGTATCTGTATGTGGATGAAGATACGTTTGCCGATGACCCGTTTTTGAAGGTGTTGCAGGCAACTGTCGCGGACAGGCTGCGTCCGATTACGGGCAATGAACACCGGTTAGAAGCGAGCAAGCTCAGTATTGACATACGAGGGCGGGAGTGCAAAGGGGTATTAGACCGATTGTCAAAGGACTATGATATTATTTACCATGGAACAGACTTTGTGGAGCTTGTGCCCGGAAATTTCTCAAAAGCAACAGGGATTGAAAAGACGTGTGAGTGTTTGCAGATTGCACACGAAGACACCTATGCTTTTGGGGACAGTATGAATGATTACGATATGATTCACTATGTGCAGCACGGGATTGTCATGGGCAATGGCTTAGACGAGGTGAAGGCAGTCGCGGACTATGTCACGAGTGATCTCCATAAAGACGGCATCTACAACGGATTGCACCATTTTGGGTTGATTTAGTCGGAATTCATGCCGTTTAAGATGCGAAGACAGGAGGATGGCATGATTAAGATATATAAGACAGAAGAGAGCATTGTAAATGAGATTGAAAAAGTAGAAGATGGATGCTGGATTAATATGATTACACCGACGATGGAGGAGTGTATCAGTATTTCAGAGCGTTTTGATATTGATATTGCCGATGTCAGAGCCGCACTGGATGATGAGGAAAGCTCCCGTGTGGATTTAGAGGACGGCTACACCCTGATTCTTGTCGACATTCCATCCATTGAGATTCGTCATAAACAGGAAGCATATACAACTATCCCGTTAGGTATTATTTTGGCAGATGGTGTCATTATCACGGTGTGCGGTGAAGAGACACCGGTATTGCAGGCGTTTGAAAAACGGCGTGTGCGTGATTTTTCCACGAAGAAAAAAATGCGTTTTGTCTATCAGATTCTTTATCGTGCGACCAGTGTTTACCAGAATTATCTGCGTGTCATTGACAAACGGCGCAGGGAGATTGAAGAACGTATCAGTGACGATACCGAAGATAAGGATTTGATTGATCTTCATGAATTAGAATCCAACTTAGTATACTTTGCAACCTCACTCCGGGCAAACGGAGTTGTCTTAGACCGTCTGACCCGCTATGAGCGGTTAAAACAGTTCCCGGAGGACAGGGAGATCCTAGAGGATGTTATTGTCGAGAATAAACAGGCAATCGAGATGACCGCAATTTATCGTGATATTATCAATGGTACACGCGAACTGTTGTCTACGATTATAGATAACCGTTTGAACAATGTAATGAAATATCTGACATCCATTACACTTGTTATGGCTATTCCAACGGTTATTTCGGGAATCTACGGAATGAATGTCAGTGGAAAATGGATGCCGTTATCGCAGACACCGTATGGATTTTATATTGTCTGCGGGATCATGGTGCTGATCTGTGTGATCGTATTGCTGATCTTAAGAAAGAGAAAAATGGTATAGATGTAAAAATGTCAGGTGGTTTGCGGACTGCCTGGCATTTTTTATTGAGCAAGTTGCAGCCACTAAGTTGAGAGGAGCTTTCTGACACCCTAATCTTTATAGGAGTCACATACTGTCAGTTCCTGGTACGAAATGCCTTGGAAATATAAATAATTTATTAAATCCCCAAATGATTATTGACAAAGAAAAAACATAGTGCTATCTTATGTAGATGAAAGGGTTAGCACTCAAATTAAATGAGTGCTAATAATGAAGAAAAAAGTAGAAAGATATAGGAGGAATTAAAATGAAATTAGTACCATTAAGCGACAGAGTTGTACTGAAACAGTTAGAGGCAGAAGAGACTACAAAGTCAGGAATTATTTTAACAAGTGCTGCACAGGAAAAACCACAGGACGCAGAAGTAGTAGCAGTCGGACCGGGTGGAGTGGTAGACGGAAAAGAAGTGAAAATGCAGGTCAAAGAAGGACAGAAGGTTATCTATTCTAAATATGCAGGAACAGAGGTAAAATTAGATGGCGAAGAATACATCATCGTAAGACAGAATGATATTCTTGCAGTAGTAGAAGATTAATTTCGGGAACATATCTTTTTAAAATTTATAAAGTTAGAAATGATAAGACAGATTATAGATTAATGGAGGCAGATTGAAATGGCAAAGGAATTAAAATATGGCACAGAGGCAAGAGCCGCATTAGAAGCAGGTGTTGACAAATTAGCAAACACAGTAAGAGTTACCATCGGACCAAAAGGAAGAAACGTGGTATTAGATAAATCTTTCGGAGTACCGCTGATCACAAACGATGGTGTGACCATTGCAAAAGAGATTGAATTAGAAGATGCATTTGAAAATATGGGAGCACAGCTTGTAAAAGAAGTTGCAACTAAGACAAATGACGTAGCAGGTGACGGAACGACAACCGCAACTGTATTAGCACAGGCAATGATCAAAGAAGGAATGAAGAACCTTGAAGCTGGTGCAAACCCGATCATCTTAAGAAGAGGAATGAAAAAAGCAACCGATACAGCAGTAGAAGCGATCGCATCTATGAGCCAGAAAGTCAGCGGAAAAGATCAGATCGCAAAAGTTGCAGCAATTTCTGCCGGAGACGAAGGGGTCGGAAACTTAGTAGCAGATGCTATGGAAAAAGTATCAAACGATGGTGTTATCACAATTGAAGAGTCAAAAACCATGCAGACAGAGTTAGACTTAGTAGAAGGTATGCAGTTTGACCGTGGATACATTTCCGCATACATGGCAACCGATATGGATAAAATGGAAGCAGTTTTAGATGATCCATATGTACTGATTACAGATAAGAAGATCAGCAACATTCAGGAGATCCTTCCGGTATTAGAGCAGATCGTACAGTCCGGTGCAAGACTTTTGATCATCGCAGAGGATATCGAGGGTGAAGCACTTACAACCCTGATCGTAAACAAACTGCGTGGAACATTCAATGTTGTAGCTGTCAAAGCTCCGGGATATGGCGACAGAAGAAAAGCAATGTTAGAGGATATCGCAATCTTAACAGGTGGTCAGGTCATCTCTGAAGAGCTTGGATTAGAGTTAAAAGATACTACCTTAGATATGCTTGGACGTGCAAAATCCATCAAAGTTCAGAAAGAGAACACAGTCATCGTAGATGGTGAAGGCGATAAAGCAGCGATCGAAGCAAGAATCTCACAGATCCGTGCACAGATTGAAGAGACAACATCCGAGTTTGATAAAGAAAAATTACAGGAACGTCTTGCAAAATTAGCAGGCGGTGTTGCAGTCATCCGTGTAGGTGCAGCAACAGAGACAGAGATGAAAGAGAGCAAACTTCGTATGGAGGACGCTTTAAATGCAACCAGAGCAGCAGTAGAAGAAGGAATTATCGCAGGAGGCGGTTCTGCATATATCCACGCATCCAAAGAAGTTGCGAAATTAGCAGATACATTAGAGGGTGATGAGAGAACCGGTGCAAAGGTTATCTTAAAAGCATTAGAAGCTCCATTATACTACATTGCAGCAAATGCAGGTTTAGAAGGTGCAGTCATCATCAATAAAGTAAAAGAGTCAGAGCCTGGAATGGGATTTGATGCAGCAAAAGAGAACTATGTAAACATGGTAGAAGCCGGAATCTTAGACCCTGTCAAAGTAACCAGAAGTGCATTACAGAATGCAACCTCTGTAGCATCTACGTTACTGACCACAGAGTCCGTTGTGGCAAATATCAAAGAAGATGTACCACCAATGCCGGCAGGCGGCGGAATGGGTATGATGTAAGATCAGCCGGTAAAAAATAACCGTAGGAATCAAAATACCGTGTGTTGACGGAGAACTTCGTCGACACACGGTTTTCGTTATATATAGAGGTCTTATATGGAATGCTTTATGACTTCATGTGGTATGTATTACTACATTTACATCAAAAAAAAAGTGTGATAAAATTGCTTTGTTTCAAAAATTAGATATTAGAAGAAAATAAAAAGAATGAGGTAATAGAAGATGGGAAAGATTGCAATCGTTACAGACAGTAACAGTGGTATTGTCCAGGCGGAGGCAAAAGAACTTGGAATTTATGTCATTCCGATGCCGTTTATGATTGACGGTAAGGATTATTTAGAAGAGATTAATCTGACACAGGAAGAATTTTATCAGAAGTTAACAGAGGGAGCAGAGATTTCTACTTCCATGCCATCACCGGGCAGTGTGACGGATTTATGGGATGAGTTGTTAAAAGAGTACGATGAGATTGTATACATTCCAATGTCCAGCGGACTCAGCAGTTCCTGCCAGACGTCAATCATGTTAGCCGATGACTATGACGGAAAAGTGGTAGTGGTGAATAATCAGCGTATTTCCGTTACCATGCGTCAGTCCGTATTGGATGCTATGGAGCTTGCAGAAGCCGGAAAGTCAGCAGCAGAGATTCAGACTATTTTAGAAGAGCAGAAAATGGAATCCAGTATTTATATCATGCTCAATACGCTGACCTACTTAAAGCGGGGAGGACGTATTACCCCGGCAGCAGCGGCATTAGGAACGTTATTAAAGATTAAGCCGGTATTGCAGATTCAGGGCGATAAATTAGACGCTTTTGCAAAAGCCCGTACAGTCAAACAGGGCAAAAATATCATGATAGAAGCCATGAAAAAGGATTTCAGGGAACGTTTCCACGATGAGAGTGGAGAGAGCATCCATCTCGAAATGTCCTATACACATGACCTAGAAGCGGCAAATGCGTTTAAAGAGGAAGTGCAGGCGGCATTTCCAGGCTGTGAGATTTTGATGCAGCCATTATCCTTAAGCATCTCCTGTCATATCGGACCGGGTGCATTGGCTATCGCATGTTCAAAGAAGATAGAGTATTAAGTATGAAATAAATACCGGACTTTTTCAGAAGTCAGGACAAGAAGTCTGACGGCTGGAAGAGTCCGGCTATTTTTATGTGGAAAGAATGTTTTAAGTTGGAACAAAGGAGAAATCTATTAAATTAAGAAATAATATGAATAATAAAAGCAAAACATTGGGAGAATATGGAGGAAATGAAAAAAGGAGGAAAACGACATGGGAGATATGTTTTGCTTTCAGTGTCAGCAGACAGCACACAATACAGGCTGTGAGGGAAGTGCCGGTGTGTGTGGAAAAAAAGCAGATACTGCAAATTATCAGGATGATTTAGTAAGTGCATTGATTGGATTAGCCAGAGCGGTGCGAAAGAAAGGTGCAACCGAAAAATCAGATGAACTGATGCTCAAAGGATTATTCACTACAATTACAAATGTCAACTTTTACAATGATACGATATGTGCGCTGATCGATGAGGTTAACAAAGAAAAGGAAGCCATCGCACCACAGACAGATAACTATGATGTGCAGACCATCTGGGATGGTGACGAGGATATCCGTTCTTTGAAATCCTTAATCCTTTTTGGGTTAAAGGGAATGGCGGCATATGCGTATCATTCTTATGCATTAGGATATACGGACCCGGAAGTGCAGGCATTTTTCTATGAGGGAATGGAGGCACTCGGCGAAGAGCATACGGCAGACGAATTACTGAGTCTGGTGCTAAAGACCGGAGATGTAAATTACAAATGTATGGCGATGTTAGACCGTGCAAATACGGAAACTTACGGAACACCGGTTCCGACCACCGTTCCTCTTACCATTGAAAAAGGACCGTTCATTGTCGTAAGCGGACATGACCTGCATGATTTAAAGCTGCTTTTAGAGCAGACAAAGGACAAGGGAATCAACATTTATACGCACAGTGAGATGCTTCCTGCACATGGATATCCAAAATTAAAAGCATATCCGCACTTAAAAGGAAATTTTGGAACGGCATGGCAGAGCCAGCAGTTTGAGTTCCACAATATTCCGGCACCGATTCTCTTTACCACGAACTGCCTGATGCCGGTACGCCAGAGTTATTCAGACCGTGTATTTACTACCTCCATTGTGTCTTATCCGGAAATGGTGCATATCGGGGAAGATAAAGATTTTACACCGGTGATTGAAAAAGCAATTGCATGTAAGGGGTATGACAGAGAAAAGCCGTTAAAGGGCATTAACGGCGGTTCCACCGTGACAACCGGATTCGGACATGGAGCTGTATTAGAAAATGCAGGAAAAATCGTGGATTTAGTGAAAAAAGGAAAAATTCGACATTTCTTCTTAATTGGAGGATGTGATGGAGCGGCACCGGGCAGAAGCTATTATACGGAATTTGCAAAAAAGACACCGATGGATACCATTATTTTGACGCTTGCCTGTGGAAAATACCGTCTCAATGATTTGGATTTAGGAGAAATTGAAGGATTGCCGAGAATACTGGATATGGGGCAGTGTAATGATGCTTATAGTGCGATTACCGTAGCCCTCGCACTTGCCGAGGCATTTGAATGTGATGTGAATGAACTGCCGTTATCCATGGTGCTTTCCTGGTATGAGCAGAAAGCGGTCTGTATTCTGCTGACACTTTTGCATTTAGGAATCAAAAATATCCTGCTTGGACCGACCCTGCCGGCATTTATTTCACCAAATGTCTTAGATATTTTAGTGAAAAATTATAATATTATGCCGACAAGTACACCAGACGAAGATTTAGAGAAGATTCTTGGTTCTGCGCTTCCATAACAGGTAGGCAGCCATATTTGGAATACCGGCAAAAATCCATGCAACAGGGCTGGCAAGGCAGACAGCCGGATAGCCATAGTCTTTTGCGAAAAGCATAATGACGGCAAGGCGTCCGACAAGTTCTAAGATTCCGCCGATCATCGGCACCATTCCCTTGCCAAGTCCCTGTAAGGAGGTACGATAGAGGTACAGGATGCTTAGGAAGAATAAAAAGACGGAAATCGTACGCAGATAAACCGTTGCATAGGATAACACTTCTTCGGTTGGTGCAGTTAAAAACAGTCCGACGATGGCTCTTCCGAAAAAGACGCAGACAACATCAGCAAAGCCGGTCAGGACAAGTGAAATAAAAAATGCTTTTTTCATGCCGTCATAGATACGCTCATACTTTCCGGCACCGAGGTTCTGTCCGCAGTAAGTGGACATGGTGGTGCTAAGAGTCGGCATTGGCTGGGTAGAAAGCTGTTCTACCTTCATGGCGGCAGTGAAAGAGGCAACAACACTAGAGCCAAAGGCGTTGACGGCACTCTGCAAAATCATGGTTCCAACCGCAGTAATGGAAAAATTCAAAGCCATCGGAAGACCGATGCGCATTAAATCCCAGACTCCCTGTTTATCAAAATAGTAATCACTCCGGTGTGTTCTGAGAATTTTAAAACGCCAGAACATATAGGCAAAACAGAGAACGGCGGAAATGCCCTGTGCCAGTACCGTAGCATAAGCAGCCCCATCCGTTCCCATATGAAAGAAACGGATAAAGCAGTAATCCAGAATAATATTCAAAAGGGAAGAGAACACCAAAAAGTAAAGAGGTGTCTTACTGTCGCCGATGCCCCTTAAAATCGAAGAAGCAGCATTATAGAACATCGTAGCAATAATTCCCCAGAAAATAATCTTTACATAGGAATCTGCCATATCTAAAATATTGGCAGGAGTCTGCATAGCCGTCAGCATCAGGCGTGAAGTCGGAACCGTGATAGTAGTAACGGCAACAGAGATGATTAAGGTTAGCAGGATGGACAGGGCAACATAGTGTTTTAATAAACGCTCGTTTTTCGCACCATATGCCTGTGCAATCATAACACCAAAGCCCTGTGCAATACCGATTGCAAAGTAGAGAACCAGAAACATAATAGAGCCGGTTGCACCGACTGCGGCAAGGGCATCCTCGCCGAGCAATCGTCCGACAATAATTGCATCTGCCATATTATAAAACTGCTGAAATATATTTCCTAAAAGAACGGGTATCGAAAACCAGAAAATCAGTTTTAACGGGCTGCCCGAAGTCATATCTTTTTCCATAAAAATCCTCCTTTGTAGGATGATACCCCAAAAGGGTGTGTGCTAAAAAATCAGTATAATACGGGAAATTTTAAAATGCAAGACTTCCAAATAAGTATTGAAAAAAATACGAAAAAAAGCTATGCTCTTAGCATGGACATCAATTTAGAATATTATAAAATTTTTTATTATGTGGCAGGCTCCCAGAGCATCACACTGGCAGCGGAGCAGCTCGCCATCTCACAGCCTGCAGTCAGCCAGGCGGTGAAGCATTTAGAACAGGCGCTTTCGTGCCCATTGTTTGTGCGGACGACCAAGGGCGTGCGGCTGACCAAGGAGGGGGAGATGCTCTATTCCTATGTGCAGCGCGGCTATGAGACGATCCTCTCAGGCGAGAGGAAGCTCTCTGAGATGCTGAATCTGGAACAGGGCGAAATCTGTATCGGAGCCAGCGACATGACGTTAAAGTATTTCCTGCTTCCGTATCTGGAAGAATTTCATGAGCGCTACCCGGGAATCCGCGTGACGGTGACGAATGCGCCGACTCCGGAGACGATCCGCCATCTCTGCGACGGCCGCATTGATTTTGGCATCGTGAGCACACCGGTCGAGAAGAGAGCTTCGCTCAAATGTATTCCGGTGAAGGAGATCCGGGATGTGTTTGTGGCAGGCAGGAAGTTTGAATATTTAAAGGAACGCATGCTGGGGTACGAGGAACTGATGAAGCTGCCGGTCATGTGTCTGGAGGGAAATACCTCGACCAGGACGTATGTGGAGCAATTCCTTGCGTCGAAGCAGGTGACGATCCGGCCGGAGTTTGAACTTGCCACCAGCGATATGCTGATCCAGTTTGCGGTGCGCAACCTTGGAATTGCAAGTGTGGTCAGAAATTTTGCCGAGGAGCACCTGACGGAGGGAGATCTGTTTGAACTGCGGTTCTTGGAGGAGATACCGGCGCGTATGTTCTGCATTGTCGCAAATGAGCGGATTCCGCTGTCCGCCGCTGCGGCTAAGCTGATGAATGTTCTGGTACAGGGGACATCACAGTAAGCAGGGATTTTCTTTTAGAAACAGGCATAATAAATACTTATGCCACATATAATGAATATTGATTTTACTTATACAAAAGGTTCGTGTATAATCAATAAGTAAAAAGGCGGAAGTGAGTGACGGTTTTTTACAACCGTCACTTTTTATGTCATGAGGCAGATT
>ENA-ORNF01003394-ORNF01003394.1-human-gut-metagenome-genome-assembly--contig:-NODE-3394-length-10428-cov-5.851056_pt1 | contig 10428 bp, 6 predicted proteins | sample MGYA00242110_ERZ509012 | MGnify/ENA primary metagenome ERZ509012 (study PRJEB26280, sample SAMEA2338714) | human gut metagenome | biome: human gut; feature: human-associated habitat; material: faeces... | reverse complement strand
CCCCTAAGGACGAGTTATCTTTATTACGAGGATATTTATCGCCAAACCAGCCGTCGTCCATGACGAACAACTCGCCGCCCATAGACTGGATATCACTCATCATTTGGTCCATACCTTCTTGATTGATATCGAAATATACACCTTCCCAACTGTTTAGTAAGATTTTCCGGGCGGTCGCTCCATTCGCTATCTTATGTTTGCGTGCCCATGCGTGGAAATTCCGGCTGCTTCCGCTTAAGCCGTCCTTGCTATAAGTCAGCGCCAATTCCGGCGTCCGGAAACTTTCTTTGGCTTTGAGGGTGTAAGCCGAGTTCTCCTCGTTTATTCCCGCGAAGAAATGGTGATGGTCGCTATCATCCGTATCGAAGAATAATTTGTAGTTACCGCTATAGCATAGGGCGACGCCAATAACGGAACCGGTGTTTTCCTTTGGTTTTCCGTCTAGGGAGATCATCACTTCGGCGTGGGCGGTATGGGAGTTGCGGATACCATCCTTGTTTTTTATCATCTTGATGCCCGGTCGTAACGGTTCTTGTGCCAATTGAGCCTCGTTTGCCCATGAGCCGTATAAGTGGGAAACCCATACGTCTCCTTTCCGGATCGGCAGATAAGCGGAAGCGAAACGATTGAGGGTGATCGCTTTTTTCTCCTCATGCGTGATCTCTGTCCAAGTCTCGATGATATCGGCGTCCGGATAGGTTCTGTAACAGAGATTCATATAAAAAGGATACACTTTATCTTTTAATCGGATCGTTGTGATATCTGCCGTTTGCTCTTTTCGTGTATCTACTTTTATGACTTCCAGTTGAAGGGTCATATTCCCGTCGCCATGGGTAACGGACAATGCGCTTTCGGAGGGGCAATTCAAGCCGTAGACCGGATAAGCGGAAAATGTTTTCTGCTCGGTCTCGAGCAAGGTAGCCGCATCGGAAGTGGATAACTTGTCTCCATAGTAGATGAATCTTACCTCTCCGCCGACAGGTGCGTCTAGCAATAATGAGGTATTCCTCGTGGAAATCAATACGTCTTGTGCCCATAAACTAGTGGTCAATAGGAAGGCGCAACATAAATAACCGAATTTACTCTTAATGTTCATTTTATTAGTAGGTGTTAGATTTAAATTCAGGGGCAAAAGTAGGAGAGAGCCGGTAGGTTTCCTAATAGGATTTTATCAGATACTGTTACTTTTCTGCTTTAACTAAAATTTGTTTCACGCAGAAGAAACCTGTGCTTTCATTAATGAAAATTCCATATTGTCTAATTCGAAAGAAATCACTAACTTTGCGGCAATTTTTTAGAAGCAAGATAAATACATCGCGATATGAGTAAGAAATTTACCGAATATTCTCATTTCGATTTATCGGCGATAAATAAAGAAGTGTTGAAAAAATGGGACGACGAACAAGTCTTTCATAAAAGCTTGGAAATACGAGAAGGTGCACCTTCGTTTGTTTTTTACGAAGGACCTCCTTCGGCCAACGGTATGCCGGGTATACATCACGTCATGGCCCGTTCCATCAAAGATATTTTTTGCCGATATAAAACAATGAAAGGTTTCCAAGTCATGCGTAAAGCTGGCTGGGATACTCACGGACTGCCCGTAGAACTGGGGGTAGAAAAAGCATTGGGCATTACAAAGGAAGACATCGGTAAAAAAATTTCGGTCGAGGAATACAACGCAGCCTGCCGAAAAGATGTAATGAAATACACCAAAGAGTGGGAAGACCTTACCCATAAAATGGGCTATTGGGTCGACATGAAAAATCCTTACATCACTTATGATAACCGCTATATCGAAACGCTTTGGTGGTTATTGAAACAGCTTTATGGCAAAGGTCTTCTCTATAAAGGTTATACCATACAGCCTTATTCTCCGGCAGCCGGCACGGGTCTCAGTTCACACGAACTCAACCAGCCGGGCTGTTACCGGGACGTAAAAGATACGACCGTCGTAGCACAGTTCAAAATGAAGAATCCTCGGCCGGAAATGGCGACATGGGGTACCCCCTATTTCATTGCTTGGACAACAACCCCGTGGACACTTCCCTCGAATACGGCTCTTTGTGTCGGCCCCAAAATCGATTATATAGCTGTGCGGTCTTACAACAGCTATACGGGAGAACCCATCACCGTCGTACTGGCCAAAGCGCTGCTCAATGATCATTTCAATCCCAAAGCAGCGGGTCTCGCCCTCGAATCATACAAACCGGGCGATAAACTCATTCCTTATCAGGTCATAGCCGAATACAAAGGAGCAGATCTCGTAGGTATGGAATATGAGCAGCTGATACCGTGGGTAAAGCCCATCGATGTCGATGAAAACGGGAATTGGTCGGTAAGTGAGAAAGCTTTCCGCGTTATTCCGGGAGATTATGTAACTACCGACGAAGGAACTACCGGTATCGTACACATTGCTCCTACATTCGGCGCAGACGACGCACAAGTGGCAAAAGCAGCCGGTATTCCAATGCTTACCAGAGCCGAGCTTCTCGGACAGATTATGGACAATTACGATTATTCTATCGCTGTAGCCGGCACACACGGCAAGACTACCACCACATCCATGATCAGTGAGATTCTTCTCGCCGCTCAGACAGATCCTACCATTTCCGTAGGAGGTATTTTGTCATCTATCCACGGCAATCTGCGTGTGGGCGATTCAGAGTACTTCATCTCTGAGGCGTGTGAGTACACAAACAGCTTTTTGAATTTCAGACCACGCTACAGTATTATTTTAAATATTGAGGCTGAGCATCTGGATTTCTTCAAGGATATCAACGACATCAGGCATTCCTTCCGCGAGTATGCATCAAACACTCTCGCAGGCGGTGCTACCATCATCAATGGTGAAATTGACCGCTATGAAGAGATTGTCGCAGGTCTTCCTCAGAAGATTATCACCTATGGCTTTGATTCAAAATATGATTTCTATCCGGAAAATATAACCTATGACGATAAAGCTTGTGCATCTTTTACAGCTATGAGACAGGGTAGTCCACTTTTCGACGTAAAACTCTCTGTTCCGGGCGCTCACAATGTAAGCAATGCGCTCGCAGCCATAGCTTTATCCACCACACTCGGCCTTGATGAGGAGTCTATCCTCACAGGCCTCGACAAATTTGGCGGTGCTGACAGACGTTTCCAGTACAAGGGCAAGGTAAACGGCGTCACAATCATTGATGACTACGCTCACCATCCAACCGAGATCCGTGCAACACTGACAGCTGCACAAAAATATCCACATGACAGGCTTGTCCTTTGCTTCCAGCCACATACCTATTCCAGAACCAAGGCATTCTTAAATGATTTTGCCGATGTTCTTTCAATGGCAGATGTTGTGGTGCTAGCTGATATCTATGCTGCTCGTGAGCAGAACACCTATGGCATTTCATCTAAGGACATCCTTGATTTATTGCTCGAAAAAGGTGTGAATGCGCACTATTTCCCATCATTTGAGGAAATCGAGAAATTTTTATCAGAAAATTGTGTAAACGGTGACCTGTTGATAACAATGGGTGCCGGAAATGTAGTAGAAATCGGCGAAGACCTGCTTAAGAAATAAGTTATCCACGTTATCCACATACAAAATGTTAACAACTCTCATTTTGTGTGTGGATTTTTTAAATAATTTTCAACAGCTTATATACCCTGTGATACATTGATTTTTCAATTATTTTACATAGTTATCCACATTATCCACATTTTTTTGTGGATTCAGAAAGCCCGAGTTTACAAGGCTTGTAGCACTTTTACCATCTTCACACGGTTAAAATATTGTGCTATAATTGCTCACAGGTTAAGCGAAAGAGAGTTTTTTATATGACAGCGATAAACATTAGCAGTGACATAGCAACATCATTCACTACTGTGTCAGATATTTTTATAGATCAATACATGCCAAAGGCAAATGGTGAGTTTGTCAAGGTATACCTTTATCTGCTCCGTGCGACAGGCTCCGGGGCAGGCATAGCAACTATTTCAGAGATTGCCGATCATTTCAGCAATACTGAGGCCGACATCATACGTGCTCTCAATTACTGGGCCTCTGAGGGCATTTTACAGTTGCAATCCGGCGCTGATGGCCAGATTATGGGAATCAACCTCTGCAGTCTTTCTGTATCCGGTATGCAGGCTGCTCAGAGTAATATACAAAACGCTGTGGCTGATAATGCCGCGCAGAATAATTTGCAAAACAGCGTGGTTAATAATGCTACACAGAATATTTTGAAAAACGGCGTGGTTAATAATGCTGCACAGAATATTTCTACCGCAAATATTCAGATGCAGGATTCTGTTGTGGAAAAGCTTAAGAGCCAGACTCCTGACAAAGCTGCTTCTTCACAGAAGGAATACACACTTGATGAGATTAAGGAGTTTAGAAAGAATCCTGACATTTCAGAGCTTTTCTTTATTATAGAGACATATCTGAAGCATACGCTTTCATCCACAGACACCAATATGGTGCTCTACTGGCTGGACGAGCTTCATTTTTCTACAGACCTGGTGGAGTATCTCGTGGAGTACTGCATTACCAAAGGACATTCAAGCCTTCGGTACATGAACAAGGTTGCTCTCGGCTGGGCCGATGCCGGCATAAAGACCGTAGATCAGGCAAAGGACGATGCAGCCGCTCACTCACAGATTTACTATTCTGTAATGAAGGCTCTAGGCATCACAGGCCGCAATCTGGTTGACTCTGAGGTGTCACTCATCAACAAATGGGTCGGCGAATACGGTTTCGATATAGAGCTTGTAAAGGCCGCCTGCAGTAAAACTATTTCAGCTATCCAGAAGCCAAGCTTCGAGTACACAGACTCGATACTCGCGAACTGGAGGAAAAAGGATGTACATACATTAAAGGATGTTGAAGTGCTTGATGCCAACTTTGCCAAGGCCAATAAAGCCTCTGCTACAGGCTCATCACAAGGCACAAATGCTGCAAACGATTCCTCAAAACCCAAAAGCAATAATTCAAGTTCCAAGAATAAATTTAACAACTTCAATCAGCGCAACAATGATTACGACAAGCTGGAGAAGCTGTTTCTCAATTCTACGGTATGATTTAAGCTACATGATTTCAATTATATGATTTAAACTGTATGATTTCTGTTGCGTGATTTCAATTATATAATTTAACTTGTATGATTTCTGTTGCGCAATTTCGTTGTATAATTTTTCAAGTTAGATTTACACATCCCAAGGAGGGTATATGGCACTTACCAATGCTCAATATGATGAGATAATGCGAGGCTACGATAAACGCCAGCTTCAGAACAAATACATACATGACAAGCGTATTGAGGAAGCCTATCGCAAGGCGCCCCGCCTCAGGGAGATTGACTCAGAGATTGCATCCGCATCTGTCAGGCAGGCGTACAGGCTTATGGACGGCGATGAGAATGCTCTTGCCGCTTTACGCCTTGCAATCGATGACTATAAGGAGGAGCGTGCTGCACTGCTATCCACACTCGGATATCCGCTTGATTATTTTGAGCCTATTTACACCTGTCCAGATTGCCACGATACAGGATACATAAACGGTCAGAAATGTCATTGTTTCAAGCAGGCTATTATCAATACCGTTTATTCGCAGTCCAATATCAGGGAGATTTTGTCTCGTGAGAATTTTTCCACACTCTCATTTGATTATTACTCAGATGAGCAGAAAAATCCTGCGACAGGGCTGTCTGCGCTCGCCACAGCAAAGCTTGCCGTGACGAACTGTCATGATTTTATAGATAATTTTGAAAACAAACCTAAAAACATATTTTTCTACGGTAATACCGGTGTCGGAAAGACTTTTTTATCTAATTGCATTGCAAAAGAGCTTTTAGATGCAGGTTACTCCGTAATTTACTTTACAGCATTCCAATTATTTGATATATTAAGCAAAGGTGTGTTTGAAAAGGATGCAGATGCCATCGCAGCGCACCAGAATATATTCGACTGTGATTTACTTATCATAGACGATCTCGGAACCGAGCTTTCCAACTCATTTACCACATCACAGCTTTTCCTTTGTGTAAATGAGCGTATACTGCGACAGAAATCTACTATTATTTCCACTAATCTGAATTTGGAGCAGATAGCAGAGATTTACTCCGAGAGAACACTTTCAAGAATTTCAAGCAATTATAGTTTTATCAAGCTCTTTGGAGATGACATACGAATTAAAAAGCGTCTTTCCAAATAACGCTTTTTATATTATATATTTAGTTTATTTATTATATGGTTATATGGAGGAATAACAATGCCAAACGATGAGAGAATTTTGGAGACTATGCCAACCGGTACACTTGGACTTGTTGCAACCGACAGTTGTATAGGTCTTGCCCAGAAGGTAGATGCATACTTACAGGGCTGGAGAGAGCACAGAGAGCACCAGCATGCTAACGAGAGTGCTTTCAAGGACTACTACAAAAACAGCTACATTATCAAACCTTCTACACCTAGATTCGGTTCTGGCGAGGCTAAATGTGTTATCAACCAGTCTGTTCGTGGTTATGATCTGTACATCATGGTAGATGTAACTAACTACAGTCTTACCTACACAGTATGCGGTCAGACAAACCACATGTCACCTGATGACCACTATGCTGACTTAAAGCGTGTTATCGCTGCAGCCGGCGGAAAAGCAAGAAGAATAACAGTTATCATGCCTTTCCTTTATGAGAGCCGTCAGCACAGACGTACAGGCCGTGAGTCTCTTGACTGTCCATTGGCTCTTCAGGAGCTTATCAACATGGGTGTAGACAATATCATCACATTCGATGCCCATGACCCTCGTGTGGTAAATGCCATTCCTCTGAACGGTTTTGAGAATGTAATGCCTTCTTACCAGTTCATTAAGGGCATCTTAAAGAACGTAAAGGATATCACTATTGATGCTGACCATCTTATGATTATCTCTCCTGATGAGGGCGCTACAAACCGTGCTATTTATCTTGCAAACGTACTCGGAGTAGACATGGGTATGTTCTACAAACGTCGTGATTACAGCCGTATCGTTGACGGACGTAACCCTATCGTTGCTCATGAGTTCCTCGGAACAAATGTTGAGGGTAAGGATGTTCTTATCATCGATGATATGATTTCTTCCGGCGAGAGTATGATAGATACAGCAAGAGAGCTCAAGAAGCGTAAAGCTAACAGAATCTTTGTTGTTTCTACATTCGGTCTCTTCACAAACGGCTTTGCTTCATTTGACAAAGCATACGAGGAGGGTCTCATCTACAGAGTAGTTACAACAAACCTTATCTACCAGTCACTTGAGCTTCTCTCTAAGGAGTACTATATCAGCTGTGACATGAGCAAATACATCGCATACCTCATTGATACATTAAACCACGACTGTTCTATCAGTGATCTTCTCTCACCATATGACAGAATCAAGAAGTGTGTTCAGAAGTACAATGACGAGCAGGCTGCAGCAAAGAATAAATAATTAATCGTATTTAAAAAAAGCTGTGTGAAATGATTTAGATTTCACATGGCTTTTTTATTTTCTTATAAGTTCATAGTAACTATAGAAAAAATTTAGAACAATCAAACCTGCTGCTTTCAAGCAACCATGAAGCTTTGGTTTTTCTCAATAGTTCTGAATAATTATCTTAGTAATATAAAAAACCAGAGAAATGAGAGTCATCCACTCAAATCTCTGGTTTTATTTAGTCTAAGATTTATACCGATTAAATATTAAACTAACTCAAGGAGAACCTCTAAAGCTCCGTCACCTTTACGCTGTCCAATCTTAACGATTCTTGTGTAACCACCGTTACGATCAGCATACTTAGGAGCGATCTCATCGAATAACTTGTTTGTTACATCGATAGTCTTTGTTCCCTTCTTTGTGCCGTCAGACTCTTTAGCTGTGTAAAGAACCTTGAGCATCTGTCTTCTGGCATGAAGACGTGAAGCAGAATCCTTCTTGATCTTCTTCTCTACTTCGTCATAAACAGTAACTTTCTTTCCGTCTACAACCTCTTTTACTCTCTTGCCATCTTTGTCCTTGCGGGCAACCTTAGCTGTTACAGTAACCTCTTCGAAGTTGTCTTTCTCTTTTACTGCTAATGCGATAAGACCCTCAGCGATCTTACGAACCTCTTTAGCCTTAGCCTCTGTAGTAACGATCTTTCCGTTAACAAGAAGCTGTGTAACCTGACCTCTGAGTAAAGCCTTTCTCTGGCTTGATGTTCTGCTTAACTTACGATATTTTGCCATTTTAATTTCCTCCATTTGTGGGACATCCGGTCACGCTCTTCGGTCTTACTGCCAGACATCGTATCTTGTTGTGATAAAGCATTGCCTTATTTCAAAAAGCAAATGCTCAAATCAGTTGCCACTCATGTATCAGACACGGTCACGCTCTTTGGTCTTACTGGCCCTGCCGCTATGAGTTTTGTCACACATAAACATAAATATGATATTTAAAATTTATATATGACCAATTTATTTAGAAGAATCAGTGCAAGGATTATTCGAATGAATTATTCCTCAGTCTGATTTAACTCTAAACCTAATTCTTTTAATTTTGCTAAAACTTCCTCTAAAGACTTGCGACCAAGGTTACGAACCTTCATCATGTCCTCAGGTGTTCTATTGATAAGCTCTGCAACAGTGTTAATTCCTGCACGCTTTAAGCAGTTGTATGAACGAACTGAAAGCTCAAGCTCATCAATGTTCATCTCAAGAACCTTTTCCTGAGCATCGTTTTCCTTCTCGACCATAACGTCAACCTGCTGTGCTGCCTCTGAAAGATCGATGAACAGATTTAAGTGCTCACTTAATACCTTAGCTGCAAGACTGACTGCCTCGTCAGGCTCCAATGCACCATTTGTAAATACATCTAATGTAAGCTTATCATAATCTGTAACCTGACCTACACGGGTATTCTCTACAGTAAGGTTAACACGCTCAACAGGAGTGTAGATTGAATCTACAGCAAGAACTCCGATTGGTGTATCCTCGTTCTTGTTCTTCTCTGCTCCGACATAACCTCTGCCGTTTGTGATTGTAAGCTCCATGTAAAGCTTAGAATCTGCACCACCATTCAAGTGTGCAATCTCTAACTCAGGATTCAAAATCTCGATATCTGAATCAACCTGAATATCGGCTGCTGTAACAACGCCTTCACCTTCGAATTCGATATATGCAACCTTTGGTTCATTTGTAGAACTATTATTGCGAATTGCAAGGTTCTTGATATTCATGATGATTTCTGTAACATCTTCCTTAACACCAGGAATAGAGCTGAATTCATGTAAAACACCATCAATCTTGACCTGGCTTACTGCAGCGCCCGGTAAAGAAGAAAGCATGATACGTCTTAAAGAGTTTCCAAGTGTTGTACCGTAACCTCTCTCTAATGGCTCTACAACAAATCTGCCATATGTCTTGTCTTCTGAAATTTCTGCGATTTCAATTTTTGGTTTTTCAAAATCGAACACTTCAAATTCCCTCCTTCTCGGGTATCGTTGTTATATGTTATCAAAGAGTGGATAAGCCGGGAAATAAATCCCCGGCAAATCAACCTAATTTTACTTAGAATATAACTCGACGATGAGCATCTCATCTACAGGAACATCAATCTGCTCACGTGTAGGTAAGTCTTTTACAGTTCCCTGTAATTTCTCAGCATCTACGTCTAACCACTCCGGAACGATTCTTCCGCCAGCTACCTCGACGATATCTTTCATTCTCTGAGTATTCTTTTTGCTCTCTTTAATTTCGATAACATCGCCAGCCTTTACAAGGTATGAAGGGATGTTAACAACTTTTCCGTTTACTGTAACGAACTTGTGATCAACGATCTGTCTAGCTTCTTTTCTTGTTCTTGCGAAACCAAGACGGAAGATTACGTTGTCAATTCTTGACTCAAGGATTGTCATAAGGTTAAGACCTGTTAATCCTTTCATCTGATCTGCTTTCTTGTAGTAGTTACGGAAAGGCTTCTCTAAAACACCATAGATGAATTTAGCTTTCTGCTTTTCTCTTAACTGAAGTCCGTACTCAGACACCTTTCTGTTTGCTCTTGTAAGGTTTCTTCTAGACTTCTTATCATATCCTAAATAACTTGGCTCTAAACCAAGTGATCTGCATCTCTTAAGTACAGGTACTTTATTAACTGCCATTTTAATCTATACCTCCTGATTAGACTCTTCTACGTTTTGGTGGACGACATCCATTGTGAGGTACCGGAGTAACGTCTCTGATTGATGTAACCTCAAGACCACATGCTGAAAGGGCACGGATAGCTGCCTCTCTTCCTGAACCTGGTCCCTTAACGAATACGTCAACTGTCTTTAATCCATGGATTAAAGCTGCCTTTGTAGCTGTTTCTGCTGCCATCTGTGCAGCATATGGAGTAGATTTCTTTGAACCTCTAAATCCAAGACCACCGGCACTTGCCCATGATAAAGCATTTCCTTC
>ENA-ORNF01003392-ORNF01003392.1-human-gut-metagenome-genome-assembly--contig:-NODE-3392-length-10429-cov-4.524773_pt1 | contig 10429 bp, 9 predicted proteins | sample MGYA00242110_ERZ509012 | MGnify/ENA primary metagenome ERZ509012 (study PRJEB26280, sample SAMEA2338714) | human gut metagenome | biome: human gut; feature: human-associated habitat; material: faeces... | reverse complement strand
AAATGTCATAAAACCGGCATTAGAAGAACGCAAAGACCTGCTTGGCGTAGAGGTTGAAATCAACGTATAAAAGGACAGGATATCGCAGCAAAATCGTAAAGCGGCAAAAATAACAGCATAGAGAACAGATTAAAAAAACGGCAATGATCTTTAGAGAGTTGCCGTTTTTTTGCATAATTTTGAATGAATCGGACAGGATAACAGAAAAAAGAGTGAGGAAGAGATATGAACAGTTTTTATCCGATTACAGAAGTAAAAGCAAGACAGATTTTAGACTCCAGAGGAAATCCGACCATTGAAGCAGAAGTAAAGGTATCCGATTATATTGTGGGAAGTGCCGCTGTCCCATCCGGTGCGAGTACCGGACGGTTTGAAGCAGTAGAGCTGCGCGACGGTACCACAGAATATTTTGGACTTGCCGTGCAGAATGCCGTGCGTCATGTCAATGAACGGATCGCAAAAGAAATCATCGGTATGAATGTATTAGAACAGGAAAATATCGATGCAAAGATGATCGCTTTAGATGGCACGGAAAATAAAGTCAATCTTGGTGCCAATGCGATGTTAGCAGTCTCTATGGCAGTGGCAAGAGCGGCGGCAAATGCGTTAGAGATCCCACTTTACCGTTATCTTGGAGGCTGTCACACAAGATTGCTCCCGGTTCCGATGATGAATATTTTAAACGGCGGAAAGCATGCGGCGAATACCGTGGATTTTCAGGAATTTATGATCATGCCGGTGCAGGCAGAGGATTTTTCGGATGCACTGCGTAAATGTGCCGAGGTCTACCACAATTTAAAGAGATTATTGGAAGAAAAAAATTATGCCACAGGTGTTGGGGATGAGGGTGGTTTTGCCCCGGATCTGCCGGATGCGAAGGCAGTCCTGAAGTTTATTGTCAAAGCAATCGAGGCAGCCGGTTACGAGGCAGGCACAGATTTTAAAATTGCAATAGATGCGGCGGCAAGTGAGTTATACTGTGAAGAGGACGGTATGTACCACTTTGAGGGCGAAGGAAAGTTAAAGGATGAAGAAGTCTTAAGGGATACGAATGAAATGATCGCATACTATGAAGAATTGATCGAAGAGTTCCCAATCATCTCGATCGAAGATGGGTTGGACGAGGATGACTGGGATGGCTGGAAAGCAATGACGAAGCGTTTAGGCGATCGTGTCCAGTTAGTCGGGGACGATCTGTTTGTAACGAATACCAAACGTCTGGATTTAGGAATCAAGTTCCATACCGGCAATGCCATTTTGATCAAAGTAAATCAGATCGGTACGGTGACAGAGGCAATGGATGCGATTGAATTAGCACAGAAAAATGCATTTCGTGCAGTAATCTCTCATCGTTCCGGGGAAACAGAGGATTCCTTTATTGCAGACCTTGCCGTAGCCGTCAATGCAGGAGAGATAAAAACCGGAGCACCTTGCCGGAGTGAGCGCGTTGCAAAATACAACCGGCTTCTCCGTATTGAGGAAGAGATGAAGGAAGCAGCCAAATATACGAATCCATTTAACAAGATTTAATACCGGGTTTTGGGCGAAAACCCTTGCATAGACATAGAAAGTATGATATACTTTACCAAGTTACGAGTGGAGGAAACTACAGGAGGTGTCACAAGTGGCAGTTTTAAAAACGATATTAACAGTAGTATTAATTCTTATAAGTATCATCATTACAGCTATTATTTTATGTCAGGAAGGTAAATCCGCAGGACTTGGAGCAATTGCAGGTGCATCCGATACCTATTGGAGCAAGCATAAAGACCGTTCCATGGAAGGTGTCTTAGTCAAAGCAACCAGAGCTTTAGTTGCACTGTTTTTAATACTTTCCGTTGTATTGAATATAGGAAGTTTCTAAAGGAAATGCAGGGCTGTCGTTGATGCGACAGTCCTTTTTGAGTTTAATAGGAGAATTATGGATCAAGAAGCATTAGAAAAAAGAAAAAAAACCATATACAGTCTCTTGTGTGATGATTTCTATGTGCCAATGAAAGCAAAAGAAATGGCTATGCTCTTACAGATCCCGAAAAGCCAGAGAGCAGAATTGCAGGAAGTGTTAGACGCACTGGTGGCTGACGGCAAGGCAGATGTCAGCAAAAAGGGAAAATACAGTAAGGCAAAACATCATTTTGTAACCGGTGTATTTGAGAGTCATCCAAAAGGGTTTGGATTTTTACGGATGGAAGAGGGCGAGGATATCTATATTCCGGAATCTGAAGTCCATGGAGCCATGCATTTAGATACCGTACAGGTAAAGATCATGCCGTCGACCGGCGGAAAGAGGAAAGAGGGTTCAATCGTAAAAATCTTAGAACACGGTGTCACAAAAGTAGTCGGTTATTACGAACAGAGTAAAAATTTTGGATTTGTAGTGCCGGATAACCAGAAGATCGCAAATGACATTTTTATTCCGATCGAGCGTTCCAAAGGAGCAGTCAGTGGTCATAAGGTAGTCTGCGAGATTACCGATTACGGCAGAGACGGCAGAAAGCCGGAGGGAAAAATTGTTGAGATCTTAGGTCATGTCAATGATCCGGGAGTGGATATTCTATCCATCGTAAAAGCCTATGATCTGCCGGTGGAATTTTCGGAAAAGATTTTGAACCAGGCAGAGCGTGTGGCAAAAGAGGTCAGTGAAGCCGATATGGCAGGCAGAATGGACATAAGGGACTGGCAGACAGTCACGATCGATGGCGAAGATGCCAAGGACCTGGATGATGCGATCACGCTGACCGAAGAAGATGGCATATATACGTTAGGTGTCCACATTGCAGATGTAACGAATTATGTGCAGGAGCACTCCGCTTTGGATGTTGAGGCCGAGAAGCGTGGAACCAGTGTCTATTTAGTAGACCGTGTGATCCCAATGCTGCCGCACACATTATCGAATGGAATCTGTTCGCTGAATCAGGGCGAGAACCGTCTGGCATTGAGCTGTATTATGAAATTTGACGAAAAGGGAAAACTGTTAGATCATGTGATCGCAGAGACTGTTGTGCGGGTGGACAGACGTATGAGTTACACCAGTGTCAAAAAAATTTTACAGGAACAGGATGAGAAAGAGCGGGCAGAATACGAAGAACTGATCCCGATGTTTGAGCGGATGGAAAAGTTAGCAGCCATTTTGCGGAAAAAACGCATGAAGCGTGGCTCGATCGACTTTGATTTTCCTGAGACAAAGATCATTTTAGATAAAAAAGGAAATCCGGTGGATATCCGCCCGTATGAGCGGAATGTTGCAACAAAGATTATTGAAGATTTTATGTTAGCAGCAAACGAAACGGTTGCCGAGGACTATTTCTGGCAGGAGATACCGTTCGTTTACCGGACACATGAGAATCCCGATGAGGAAAAGATCCAAAAACTGTCTACGTTTATCAATAACTTTGGTTACAGTATGCATATCGCAAAGGATGAGGTACATCCAAAAGAACTGCAAAAGCTGTTAGAACAGATCGATGGAACACCCGAAGAACCTTTGATCAGCCGACTGACCCTGCGTTCGATGAAGCAGGCAAAGTATACGGTGGATTGTACCGGGCATTTTGGCTTAGCGGCAAAATACTACTGTCATTTTACTTCTCCGATCCGCAGATATCCGGATCTGCAGATCCATCGTATTATCAAAGAGAATCTGCGTGGCAGGATGAATGATACCAGAAAGGCACATTATGAGAAGATCCTGCCGGAAGTTGCATTACATGCAAGCAAGCGGGAACGGTTAGCAGAAGAGGCAGAGCGGGAGACAGATAAACTCAAAAAAGTGGAGTATATGAGTCAGCACATTGGAGAGACTTTTGAAGGTGTCATATCCGGTGTTACCCGGTATGGCATGTATGTAGAGCTTGCAAATACAATAGAGGGTATGATCCGTGTCACGGATCTGACAGACGATTATTACAACTACAGCGAAGAAACCTATGAATTAATAGGAGAAGTTACAAATAAGCATTACAAACTCGGTCAGAGACTAAAGATCCGTGTAAAAGATACCGATACTTTTATGCGGACGATAGATTTTGAGTTAGCGGAGGAAGAAGATGGCAAAGGAAAGTATCAAGCTGATCGCGAACAATAAAAAAGCCAGACATGATTATTTTTTAGAAGAAAAATATGAGGCGGGAATTGCACTTCACGGCACAGAAGTCAAATCCCTGCGTATGGGAAAATGCAGCATCAAAGAGTCTTTTATCCGTATTGAGAACGGAGAGGTGATCATCTATGGCATGCATATCTCCCCTTATGAAAAAGGAAATATTTTTAACAAAGATCCGCTGCGTCCGAAAAAACTTCTGATGCACAAAGCGGAGATCCGTAAACTGCAGGGCAAGATTGCAGAAAAAGGGTATACCTTAGTCCCGGTGGAAGTATACTTAAAGGGTGGATTAGTCAAAGTACAGATTGCATTGGCAAAAGGTAAGAAGCTCTATGATAAGCGCGATGACATTGCAAAGAAAGACCAGAGGCGTGAAGCGGAGCGGAATTTCAAGGTAAAGAATCTTTATTAAAAAAGCCTAAGGGGAACCCTTGACGGCTGAAACGATCGCGTCTATAATAGCAGGTGTAGAAGTGACCTACACCCGAATTCGGGGTAGTAATGGTTTCGACAGGGATGATGAAGCTGGAGAAGCGAGTCGAAAGAAATTGCGTCAAATTTCACAATTAAATTTAAACGCTGAAGATAATTTAGCATACGCTGCCTAAGTGCAGCAGTCTGACCTAGGGCACTCACACCTTAGGAGCCAGGCTTCGACTATGTGAGAAACGACTTATGCTAAGCTTTGCACATAAGGGCGTATCATGAAGCTACTAAAGCGGTAACTGTGTCTGTTGCAGGTATCGTGGAGGGAATGTTAAATCACAGACTACACTCGTAGAAGTACAGGGGATTTATTTTTGGACACGGGTTCGACTCCCGTCTACTCCATTAAAACTGAACCAGTCGAACTCTGTATAGGATCTTATCGTATACAGAAATCGGTTTTGTTTGGTGTATTGAAGAAAATAAAGGTAACGGCATTGTATGTTGCGAAAGTGAAATACAATGTCGTTATTTTTATGGTTTCAAAAAATCAAATTGAATATTGAAAAAAATAGGAATTCTCTAAAAGAAAATTCGTACATAGATTATTATTATCATGGATCAATTGAGATTTTGATAAAATTATTTGAATGATAAAATGGAAATGTAAGGAATGTGTCGGATTATACTGCATCAGACATAAAGGCAATTCTACCAAGTGAATACTTGGGGGTATAACAAACAGGCACCAACGGAAAGAAAAATTTAAGTTATTTTGGCATTTTGAAATTATAAGGGGATATTCCTGATTTAGACTAGGGATATCCCCTTGATTACGTTTTAAGATTTTTTGAGAATTCATGTTAAGGGGGAATGTTTGTGCCAACATTTCCGCAGAAAAGAAAGATGTGCGGACTGGTGTATTCAGAAGCAATGGTGACTATTTGTTATATGAATGCCCAATTAATATACTGACACGGATAAAAATTTTGATGGTTTTAAAATTGCAGGACTTATGATATAATTGTAAGCTGTATGAAACGATTATGTTTACACAGCCAGACAACAACATATAAGACAAAGAACATTAAGAGTATTGCCAGAAGAAACGATTAAAATGTGGACAGCATAAAAAAGAAAAAGCCTTAATGATTGTGTAATAAATTGTGCAGTAAAATAACATAGAAAGGCAAAGATGCCGGGAAAGCAGGCATTTTTGAACAGGTAAAGATAAAAATGAAATTAGGTATCGTTGGATTACCAAACGTAGGAAAAAGTACATTGTTTAACTCCCTTACCAAAGCAGGGGCAGAGTCAGCAAACTATCCATTCTGTACCATTGACCCGAATATCGGCGTGGTAGCAGTACCGGATGAGCGTTTGCAGAAGTTAGGCGAGATGTATCAGTCAAAAAAAGTAACACCGGCAGTCATTGAATTTGTAGATATTGCAGGACTTGTAAAGGGAGCGAGCAAAGGAGAGGGACTTGGAAACCAGTTCCTTGCAAACATCCGTGAGGTAGATGCGATCGTGCATGTGGTCAGATGTTTTGAAGATACTAATGTCGTACATGTGGATGGAAGTGTAGATCCGGTCCGTGATATAGAGACCATCAATTTAGAACTTATATTTTCAGATATAGAGATTCTTGACAGAAGAATTGCCAAGACAGCAAAAGGTGCAAGAATGGACAAGACCCTTGCAAAAGAACTTGCTCTGTTAGAAAAGATCAAGGCACACTTAGAAGAAGGAAATCTGGCAAAAACCTTTGAACTTGGCGAAGATGAGGATGAGCAGAAGTGGTTTAAAGAATATAATCTGCTGACGGCAAAACCTGTGATTTATGCAGCAAACGTATCAGAAGATGATTTAGCAGATGACGGTGCATCCAATGCTTATGTGCAGAAAGTGCGCGAACACGCAAAAGAAGAAGCGTGCGAAGTATTTGTTATCTGTGCACAGATCGAGCAGGAGATTGCAGAATTAGATGATGAAGAAAAAGCAATGTTCTTAGAGGAACTTGGTTTAAAAGAATCAGGACTTGAAAAACTTATCAAGGCAAGTTATTCCCTGCTTGGATTGATCAGCTATCTGACAGCAGGAGAAGATGAGACAAGAGCATGGACAATCAAGATCGGAACAAAAGCACCGCAGGCAGCCGGAAAGATCCATACGGATTTTGAACGTGGATTTATCCGTGCAGAGGTAGTCAATTATCAGGATTTACTCGATTGTGGAAGCCTTTCAGCCGCAAAAGAAAAAGGTCTGGTAGGACTGGAAGGAAAAGAATATGTCGTAAAAGACGGCGATGTAATCTTGTTCCGCTTTAATGTATAAAAATATTACACATAGAGCACAGTTCTTTTTATCATGCATACAATGGATACAAGAGAACAGTATGTGAGTAAAAAATGAGACTGTGTGAATTGAGAGAAAAGAATGTCATCAATGTCTGTGACTGTCATTGTTTAGGGCATGTGATGGATCTCGAACTGGATGAGTGTACCGGGTGCATCAAAGCACTGATCGTACCGGGACCGGCGAGGTTCTGGGGATTTTTCGGAAGAGACTGTGAGTTTTTTATTCCATGGTGTAATGTCATACGGATCGGACCGGATATTATCTTAGTCGATGTAAAAGTAGATGAAATCAAAAAGAGACTGTAAGCAGAGTTACATAATCTGTGAAATGGTTGACAATAATTGACGAAATGTTTATAATTGGGGCAAATAGTATGTCCAAGGAGGAACATGGGATGAAATGTCCGTTTTGCAGCAGTGAAAATACGAGGGTCATCGACTCAAGACCGGCGGATGATAATAACTCGATTCGCCGCCGCAGATTATGTGATGAATGTGGAAAGCGCTTTACTACTTATGAAAAAGTAGAGACCATACCGCTGATCGTCATCAAGAAGGATAATTCCCGCGAGCCGTTCGACCGACAGAAGCTGCTGAACGCCATGCTTCGCGCCTGCGCCAAGCGCCCGGTGAGCTACGAAGCGCTGGAACGCGCCGTCAGCAGCATCGAGCAGACTCTGATGAGCACCTACGACCGCGAAGTGACCAGCGTGCGCATCGGTGAACTGACCATGCAGGAGCTGAAAAAGATCGACGAGGTGGCCTATGTCCGCTTTGCCTCGGTCTACCAGCAGTTCGCGGACGTCGAAAGCTTCTTCAATGAGCTGAAAAAGCTGATGGGCGACCGCAAGAAATAATCTGGCTCCAAAGCCATAAGCGCCTCATTCTCTGCCGCAGGGCAGGGGATGGGGCGCTTTTTTGTGCACGCTGTATCCGGACGGGAAGGGCCTTTGGGAAATTGCCGAAGATGCCCTATATAAAAATCCATATAGGGTACAGATGGAGAACGATAATTTCTGAACGAGGTATTCCGTATAGAAAAACGAATGATGAATCGATTAAAATTGTGGCAACTCTCTACATAAAATCCGGTTTATAGCTCTTATTTCTCGGCGGGCTGAAGCAAATAAATTTCAGATAACGAAGATTACACGAAATAAAAACGAGTCCCGGAGATTTAATTAAACGAATCTCCGGGAAAGCCATTCCAGAGTTTCCACCTGAACCTGTGCCCGGCGCAGTTCGCCGAGGGCTTCCTCGGGAGCATTCATCTCGAGGTGGCCGTCGGCGGCGCGGAGAGCGCTCTCCAGTTCCGTGAAGTCCTGCGTGCGGAGAAGATGGTTCATTCCTTCCCGCATCTCGTCGCAGAGCTTTGCTCCCTCGGCCAGAGCCTGCCGTGCGGCAGGGAGATCCTCGTCCCGGAGGGCCTCCACGGCGTCGTCGATGTCATCCGAAATATCCTCGGCAAATTTCTGCACCCGCCAGCTGCTGTAGAAGGCGATGCTCAGCAGCACCGCCACGATGCACAGACACGCATAGATCCGTTTCATTCCGTACCTCTCACCGGGAGCTGCCCTTGCGGCGGCTCTCTTTTTTCAGCAGAAAATAATCCTCCGTCTCGTTGCCGACCAGAAGCAGGATCTCTTCCGGCAGCAGGGTGTTGGCCTGCGCGGTCCGCTCGAGCCAGCTTCTGTCCTTGCCGCACCATTGGAGGTTGTCCTCGAGGATTTGGCCGTCCAGCACGAAGGGGATGGTGGCGTGGCTGTGCTCGACCTTCAGCCGCAGGTCAGCGAGGGTGGCCGTCTCCTTTTCGGGGCGGAGCGCTGCCGAGAGACTGCCGTTCGTCTCGACCACGGCGTAGGAGACGTCCCGGGGGTCGAAGATATTCTTGCCCCGCAGGGCCTCCATCAGGTCGGCTGTGGTCAGCCGGAGGGTGCGCAGAGCATTCTGGTCGATCTGTCCATCCAGAATGACCGTCTTGGGGCGGCCGGACATCAGATTGAAAAATTTCTGGCTGCGAAAGCTCAGCGCTGACCCCAGCAGCTCCAGAGCTGCAATGAGGAAGAGGGGGATGAGGCTGGCCGTCACCGGCACTTCCTCCGACTCGATGGAGATGGACGCCAGATTAGAGATGAGGATGGTGGACACCAGCTCTTCGGGCTGCAGCTCGCCCAGCTGACGCTTGCCCATCAGCCGCATGGCGAACAGGACGCAGAGGTAAATGAGCAGGGTGCGGAAAATCAGAAGCTTCACAGAAGGCCCTCCTTGTGGGTTGAATAAGCGACTCCGACGGGGGAATACTGGCAGGCAAAGGGGGATACCGTATGCTGCAGCTTTCCTCGTTGCTGGATGAGAATCTGGAGGCGCTCAACGCTAGGTTTGGCGCTTCGGCGGATTTTTATGCCAAGCGCATCGAGCTTTATCACTGCCCGGGGGCCATCGTGCTTTTCGACAACATGGCCAGCCTCGAAGCGCTCTGGGCGCTCCTGCTGGACGCTGCCACCCGTCATACGCCCGGCCTCGAGCCGGAGCGGCTGGCCCACAGCGGCGCACAGGTCTATGAACTTCTGATGCACCACTCCGGTCTGCCCGCCGAGAACAGTCCGGTCAAGGATATGGAGGACCTCGTCCGCCGCCTGACCGCCGGCATGGCGGTGCTTTTGCTGGATGGGTGCAAAAAGGGCATCGTCTTCTCGGTGCAGGGCCTCAAGTCCCGGTCGGTGGAGGAACCCTCCGGAGAAGGAAACCTGCGCGGCTCCCGAGAGGGCTTCGCCGACCTTCTGCGGGTCAATCTGAGCCTGCTGCGCCGCCTTATCCGCACCGACACCCTTGTGATGGAGACGGCACAGGCCGACTGTGCCATGAAGACCGAGTACGCCATCTGTTATTGCAGGGACAGAGCCAGCAGGCAGGCGGTGGCCCGGGTGCGCCGGACCCTCCAAGAGGCAAAACCGGAGCTTTTGCTGGATTCCAGTTACTTCGTGCCGTGGCTTTTCCCGGCCAGATGTCGACTGTTCGCTCCGGTGAGCTACACCGAGCGCCCGGCTTCCGCTGCGGCAAAGCTCTGCGAGGGGAAGATCGTTGTTTTAGTCAACGGCAGTCCCTCGGCGCTGGTGCTGCCCTCCCTCTTCTGCGAAAATTTCGACTGCCTCGACGACTACGCGACTACGGCGCTCTTTTCGTCCTTCCTGCGCATCCTGAAATATGGTTCGTTCTACCTCAGCATCTTCCTGCCGGGGGTCTTCGTCTGTCTCGCAGTCTACCTGCCCGAGCTTATCCCGCCTCAGCTGCTCTATAAAATCGAGGCGGCGGAAAAGGCCACGCCGCTTCCGCTGTTCGCGGAGATGCTGCTGGTCATCCTCCTGCTGGAGATCATCCGAGAGGCCGGGCTTCGGATGCCCCAGACGCTGGGCCACTCGGTGAGTCTTGTGGCGGCGCTTATCATCGGCGATGCCGCCGTCGGGGCCGGGCTGATGAGCACACCAGTCATCCTCGTGGCCAGCATCACGGCCATCTCCGTCTTCGTCACCCCCTCGCTGTA
>ENA-ORNF01003386-ORNF01003386.1-human-gut-metagenome-genome-assembly--contig:-NODE-3386-length-10451-cov-16.256445_pt1 | contig 10451 bp, 10 predicted proteins | sample MGYA00242110_ERZ509012 | MGnify/ENA primary metagenome ERZ509012 (study PRJEB26280, sample SAMEA2338714) | human gut metagenome | biome: human gut; feature: human-associated habitat; material: faeces... | reverse complement strand
ATTCCGTCCTGTTCGGTGGACAGGCAGTTATCCTAGACCCGAAAAGTGAGCGTGGGAACTGGAAAGAAACACTGCCGGAGATTGCAGAGGAAATCAACATTGTAAACATTACCAGTGATTCCAGCAATCAAGGGCTGTTAGACCCGTATGTGATTATGAAAGATGTCAAGGACGCTGAAAGTCTTGCCATTGATATTCTGACGTTCCTTACAGGTATCAGCAGTCGTGATGGCGAAAAGTTTCCTGTCCTTAGAAAAGCTGTCCGCACGGTATCCCAGAATCAGAACCACGGGCTGTTGCAGGTCATTGAGGAACTGCGGAAAGAGGATACCGCCGTATCCCGTAACATTGCAGACCATATCGAAAGTTTTACTGACTATGATTTTGCACAGCTCCTGTTCTCGGACGGTTCGGTGGACAATGCAATCAGTCTAGATAACCAGCTCAACATCATACAGGTTGCAGATTTGGTTCTGCCGGATAAGGATACCACCTTTGAGGAATACACGACCATTGAGCTGTTGTCGGTATCCATCTTAATTGTTATCAGTACCTTTGCCCTTGACTTTATTCACAGTGACCGAAGTATTTTTAAAATTGTAGACTTGGACGAAGCATGGGCGTTCTTAAATGTGGCACAAGGCGAAACACTCTCAAATAAACTGGTGCGTGCTGGTAGAGCCATGAACGCCGGAGTCTATTTCGTGACACAATCCTCTGGGGACGTATCGAAAGAAAGTCTGAAAAATAACATCGGCTTAAAGTTTGCGTTCCGCTCCACAGATACTAATGAAATCAAACAGACCTTAGAGTTTTTCGGGCTGGACAGTGAGGACGAAAACAACCAGAAACGGTTGAGGGATTTGGAGAACGGACAATGCTTAATGCAGGATTTATACGGACGTGTCGGTGTGGTACAGATACACCCTGTCTTTGTAGAACTGCTCCATGCCTTTGATACCAGACCGCCGATAAAAAGTGAGGTGGATTTGGAATGATGAAATCTGTCACAAAAGAAAAGGTATTCCATGTACTGAAACTGGTTCTGCTTGCCGTGACCGTTACACTGGTACTGTTGTCCCTGCTTGGGACGGTAGCTCATGCGTCTGGACTGGTCGATGATGCGGTCAATGCAGACAACCTGTATTCAAAGTATCCGCTTTCCAACTATCAGCTTGATTTCTATGTGGACAATAGCTGGTCATGGCTTCCGTGGAACTGGCTGGACGGCATTGGAAAATCAGTGCAGTACGGGCTTTACTGTATCACAAATTTTGTCTGGACAATCAGCCTGTATCTTAGCAATGCCACTGGGTATGTGGTGCAACAGGCGTATAAGCTGGACTTCATCAATGATATGGCAGACAGTATCGGGAAAAGTATCCAGACACTTGCCGGAGTGACCGAAAACGGATTTTCCAGCAGTGGATTCTATGTGGGATTCCTACTCATTATCATTCTGATTGTAGGTGTTTACACCGCCTATACAGGGCTTCTCAAACGGGAAACAAGCAAAGCACTTCACGCTGTTATCAACTTTGTGGTGGTGTTCATTGTGTCTGCGTCCTTTATTGCTTATGCTCCCAATTATATCCAGAAAATCAATGATTTCAGTTCGGACATCAGCACCGCTTCTCTGGACTTGGGGACAAAAATCATGCTCCCCGATTCACAAAGCAAAGGCAAGGACAGCGTAGACCTTATCCGTGACAGCCTGTTTGCGATACAGGTAGAAAAACCGTGGCTGTTATTACAGTTCGGGAACAGCGATACCGAAGAAATCGGGGCTGACCGTGTGGAAGCTCTGGTATCTGCCAGCCCGACAGACGAAGATGGGGAAACAAGGGAAAATGTTGTGAAAACAGAGATTGAGGATAACGACAATGACAACCTTACCATTCCACAGGTCGTCAACCGTCTTGGCATGGTGTTCTTCCTGCTCATTTTCAATCTCGGTATCACAATCTTTATCTTCCTGCTTACCGGCATAATGTTATTTTCCCAGATACTTTTTATCATATATGCCATGTTTTTGCCTGTCAGCTTTTTACTGTCCATGATACCGACTTATGAGAACATGGCGAAACAGGCAGTTGTCCGTGTATTCAACGCCATTATGACAAGAGCTGGAATCACGCTGATTGTGACCGTGGCATTTTCGATTTCCAGTATGTTCTACAACATTTCCACAGATTATCCGTTCTTCATGGTGGCGTTTTTGCAGATAATCTGTTTTGCCGGAATCTACATGAAGCTCGGAGAACTAATGAGTATGTTCAGTCTTAATGCCAATGACAGCCAGCAGATAGGTCGCCGGATTTTCCGTAGACCGATGGTGTTCATGCGACACAGGGCAAGACGTATGGAACACGGGATTGCAAGGGCTGTCGGTGCTGGAAGTATTGCAGGTGCGGTGGCTGGTGCAAGTGTTGCCAGAGCCGGAAAGCCAGCAACGAACCAACCGCCAAAGAAACGGGAAAATACCTCTGCCAGCATGGGAAGCCGTGTCGGTTCTGCGGTAGGTGCTGTGATGGATACGAAAAATAAAGTCCGTGACAGTGCTTCCTCTCTGAAAGAAAATGTGAAAGACTTGCCGACACAGGCTGGTTATGCTGTTCACTCTGCAAAACAGAAAGCAAAGGATAATGTATCAGATTTTAAGCGTGGCGTTGTGGAAGAACGGGAAAACCGACAGGAACAGCGTACACAGAAACGCAACCTGCACAGGGAAAATATCTCACAGAAAAAGCAGGAATTACAGAAAGCACAGGAAGCAAGGCAGACAGTTCATGCGAATGGATCAGCGACAGCCGGAGCTACCAGAAGCCATGAACGCCCTGTTGCCACACCTGTTCCAAAAACAGCACAGACCGATACGGTCATAAAGCCGGATATGAAGCGTCCTGCTACTTCTCCTGTGATAAAAAATGCAGAAGTCAAGGCTGAAAAAGAAACTGTCCGAACCAGTATCAGACAGGAACAACAGGTCAAAGGTGTTACCAGAACGAACCAGCCAAATGTAGTGGAATCCAGAAGTAATCAAAAGAAAACAACCATACAGAAACAGGTTAACCAAAAACAGAATCGTAAGACTGTTACGAAGCAACCAGAGAAAGGACGGAAGAAATGAGATTAAAACGTATCCTTATCATAGGTACGATATTTCCTGTCCTTTTCTCCATCGTCCTTTTTTTCGGGATATTGATTTCCGGCGAAGATGACGACAGTTCCAACAGCTATTCGCCTGTCTACTCTGGCATGAATCTGTCAGCCGATGTCCTCAAACATCAGCCGATGGTAGAAAAATACGCCAGAGAAAACGGTATCTCGGAGTATGTGAATGTCCTGCTTGCCATCATACAGGTAGAAAGTGGCGGTACGGCTATTGATGTCATGCAGTCCAGCGAAAGTCTGGGACTACCGCCAAACTCCTTAAGTACAGAAGAATCCATTAAGCAGGGGTGTAAATATTTTGCGTCCCTGCTTTCTTCCTGTAAAGCAAAAGGCATGAATGACATTAACGTGGTCATACAGTCTTATAACTATGGTGGTGGTTATACCGACTATGTGGCGAAAAATGGAAAAAAGCACAGCTTCAACCTTGCGGAGAATTTCGCAAAGAATAAATCCGGCGGTACAAAAGTGACCTATACGAACCCGATAGCGGTCAGTAAAAATGGTGGCTGGCGGTATAACTACGGAAATATGTTCTATGTGGAGCTGGTCAACCAATATCTGACCGTGAAGCAGTTCAGCAACGAAACGGTACAGGCTGTTATGAATGAAGCGTTGAAGTATCAAGGCTGGAAGTATGTCTACGGTGGCAGTAACCCGAACACCTCTTTTGACTGTTCTGGTCTTACCCAGTGGTGTTACGGAAAAGCCGGAATCAGCCTGCCACGAACCGCACAGGCACAGTATGACGCAACCCAGCATATCCCATTGTCACAGGCACAGGCTGGCGATTTGGTCTTTTTCCATTCCACCTACAACACCAGCGACTATGTAACCCATGTAGGAATCTATGTGGGAAATAATCAGATGTACCATGCCGGAAATCCAATCGGCTATACCGATTTGACCTCTGACTACTGGCAACAGCACATCATTTGTGCCGGAAGAATCAAACAATAGAAAGGACTTGAAATATGTTTAAGAAGAAAGAAAAAACAGAGAAAGCACCTAAGAATAAGAAAGTGCATACCATGAAAGTCGGGACACATAAGAAATCTGTCCTGCTGTTGTGGGCGGTGCTTCTGGCAAGCACCAGTTTTGGTGTGTATAAGAACTTTACCGCCATTGACACCCACACGGTACATGAAAAAGAAATCATTCAGCTAAGATTGAACGATACCAACGCTATTGAGAATTTCGTCAAGAACTTTGCGAAAGTCTACTACTCATGGGATACCAGCAAGGAAGCCATTGAAGCAAGGACAACAGAAATCAGTAAATACCTTACCAAAGAATTGCAGGACTTGAACGCCGATACCATCAGAACCGATATACCAACCAGTGCGACCGTTACAAATGTGCTGGTCTGGAATGTAGAGCAGTCTGGAACGAACGATTTTACCGTTGCCTACGAAGTAGATCAGCAGGTAAAAGAGGGAGAACAGACACAGGCAGTCACAGAAAACTACACCGTGACCGTTCATGTGGATAAGGACGGTGCAATGGTCATTACCCAGAATCCAACCCTTGCTCCGGCAATGCAGAAATCAAAGTATGAACCGAAAGTACAGGAAACCGATGTCAGTGTCAGTTCCGACACAGTTAAGGATGCTACCGCTTTCTTGGAAACATTCTTCAAACTGTACCCTACCGCTACGGAGAAAGAACTTTCCTACTATGTCAAAGACGGTGTGCTTGCTCCTGTATCCGGCGATTATGTATTTTCAGAACTGGAAAATCCTGTCTTTACCAAAGATGGCGATAACCTCAAGGTCAGTGTGTCTGTGAAATATCTGGATAACAAGTCGAAAATGACGCAAATCTCACAGTATGAACTTGTGTTACATAAGGACGATAACTGGAAGATTATAGGATAAGAATAAAATCTATGCTTAAAAGTGTAAGCACGGTTCAACTTGGTTGATATTTTGCAGTAATCTTATTAGTACATTATAATTGCCTTATGAGAGAAAAGTAGTGTGTAAAACAATTCGTTATTGTATTTTATGAAAAAATTAAATTTATACTATCTTTTTATTGCTCTCAATCGTTATACATTATAGAACGGGATAAATATTTTGAACTTCTAATAATGAGAAAGGGGGATTTTGTGTATAATGATTTTCTACTAATTAGAAAAATGAAGCAAGGTGATGATAATGCTTTTGATTTGTTTGTCCACAAGTATTATCAAGAAATTTTAAGCTACTGTTATCATCATTGTTTCGATCAAACATATGCGGAAGATTTAACGCAAGAAACTTTTATACGTTTTTTCACAAAATTGTCCGACTATCATTATAAAGGGAAAACACTGAATTATTTATATACGATAGCAGGTAATCTTTGTAAAGATTATTTAAAGAGGACAAAAGAAACACTTCTGGAAGAAAATGAATTTGAGGAAGAAAATCAAACGGAACAAATTTTGAATAGAGTTTTGATAGAACAGATTTTAGAACAACTTCCAGATGATTCAAGAGAAGTGCTTACACTTTATTATTTTCAAGAACTAAAACTGACAGAAATTTCTGATACATTGCAAATTGGACTTCCACTGGTAAAGTATCGTTTGCAAAAAGCAAGGAAACAGTTAAGGGAACTTCTCGGAAAGGAGGAATTAGATGAATAAGAAAGAAAAGATAAAAAAATATAGGGAAAGCGTACAAGTGGAAGCCAACGAAGAAAAAATACAGGAAACAATTTATAAATCTAAAAATGCCTTTTTTATGGCAGAGCAAGAACGAATGCTTTCTTACCATGACTTTTTGTGGACACAGCTTCGTGTGATACAAAAAAGATGGTGGGTTCTTCAATTTATGATTTTAGTTGCATTATGGATTGCTTTAAGTTCTATCCATGATGAAATATATCTAAAAAGAAGTATGGGTGTAGTAGCCACACTATTTGTAATCCTTATTATTCCCGAACTATGGAAAAACAGGTCATGTGAATGTATGGAAATAGAAGCTACTTCCTATTATTCATTAAAACAAGTATATGCCACACGTATGCTGTTATTTGGTGTTACAGATATTTTTTTGATAACTGTATTTTTAGGAGTCGTTTCAGCAGGTTTACATTATGAATTGTCAGAATTAGTAGTTCAATTTCTTTTTCCGCTTTGTGTAACTGCCTGTATCTGTTTCGGAATTTTATGCAGTAAACACTCTTTCAGTGAAACGGTTGCGATTGTTCTGTGTGTGATATGGAGTGCAGTATGGCTTTTTATTGTTTTAAATGAAAATGTATATATCATGGTTACTGTTCCCATCTGGTCAGCACTGCTGGGTGCAACAATACTTTTTATTGCTTTTGCTATATATCGTGTTTTAAAGAATTGTAATCAATATTTGGAGGTGTCATTTGATGAAATTAGAGCTTGATGGTTTAACAAAAGAATTTGGAGATTTTACGGCTGTCAATCATATAAACCTCACTATGACAAATGGTGTGTATGGTCTTTTAGGTGTAAACGGAGCAGGAAAAACAACTTTAATGAGAATGTTGTGTACTCTTTTAAAGCCAACAAGCGGAACGATATGCTGTAATGGAAAAGATATTTTTAGTATGGACAGCGAATATCGTAAGCTGTTGGGGTATTTACCGCAGGATTTTGGATTTTATCCTGAATTTACAGTGGAGGATTATTTACTTTATATTGGAGCGCTAAAAGGAATACGCCCTATTGTTGCAAAAAAGCGAGTAAAAGAATTGATTGCTAAGGTTGGTCTTTCAAAAGTAGCTCATAAAAAAATGAAAAAATTGTCTGGTGGTATGAAGCGCAGAGCCGGAATTGCACAGGCTATGTTGAATAATCCTAAGATTTTAATACTTGATGAACCAACAGCAGGACTTGACCCAAATGAAAGAATTAGGTTTCGCAATTTGATTAGTGAGCTTTCAGAAGACAGGCTGGTGTTATTATCGACACATATCGTTTCGGATATTGAGTATATTGCGAATGAAATCTGGTTGATGAAAGACGGAGAAATTCTGCATAAAGGAAGCATTGATGAATTGATAAATTCTATGACAGAAGCGGTATGGGAATGCCTTGTACCGAAAAATAAGGTGTCTGATTTCATGGAAAAATATAAAATTTCCAATATGAAATCAGAAATAAATCAAGTTATGCTACGAATTATTTCTCACAAAAAACCGGTTGGGAATGCAGTGCGTGTAGAAGCGTCACTGGAAGATGTATTTTTATATTATTTTGGAGAGAAAGCAGGTGATGAAAATGCTACGCTATGAAATCAAAAAAGTGTTTTCTAAATCAAAAAATAGAATTGCTGTTATCGTATTATTCGTAATACTGGTGATAACAAGTATTTTAACGATTAACAAGGTGGAATTTGTTGATGAAAACGGAAATTCTTCTGTTGGAATTTCGGCTTCAAGAGATTTAAGAGAAGCTAAAAACCAATGGGCAGGTTATTTAACCACTGATACATTGAGTAAGGCACTGGAAGAAAACAAGACAATTAACAGTTCGAAAGAGGCATTGTCGGATGACATTACAGAGCAAAATAAGGCATATGCAAAAAAGCAGGGCATAGCTGGTATTATGGATGTCATCATTTATGCATTCAGTGATTATAGAGATTACAATTATTATGTGCCGGATCATATTTCTGATGATGAAGTTGGAACTATCTATGAAAGAAGAATTTCTACTTTAAAAAATTGGCTTGAGTCTGGAGGAGAAACATTTTCGCAGGCAGAAAAAGATTTTATGATTCAGAAATATGAAGAACTGAAAACGCCATTTTACTATGAATATATAGACGGTTGGTCTGCATTATTGCAAAATATATCAACCTTTATTCTGATGCTGGCTTTAGTCATCGGTTTTCTGGTATCCGGGATATTTTCGGATGAATTTCAGTCAAAAGCAGACTCCATTTTTTTCTCTGCACGATTTGGAAGAAGCAAGGGGATTTCTGCAAAGGTAGGAGCAGGATTTTGTATTACTACAGGATTTTATCTGATGTTTGTATTTTTATATACGTTTATTGTACTTTTTGTATTAGGTGCAGACGGTGCAAACTGTCCAATCCAGTTAGATTTGTGGAGAAGTGTTTATAATATTACTTTTTTACAGGCATATCTTTTTATTGTTGTTGGGGGATATATTGGAACTGTATTTGCTTCTACGCTTGCAATGATTGTATCAGCACTCACACGCTCTACTCCAACTGCGATTATTGTACCATTCATTGTGTTATGTGCATTTCCGTTTTTAAGCAGAATTATTACATTGCCGGGATTATGCTCGTTCTTTCCAGACCAGCTATTAGAAGTTTATTTAGATATTAAAGAAGCTGGACTTATAACATTGGGAAATAAAGTAACCACAATAGCAACCGTTATTGTTCCTGTATATGCAGTGACATGTCTGGTTTTTCAACCTATACTGTACAGGGTTTACAAAAAGGTGGAGATAAAATAATTGAAACGATATAAAAGACGAAGAAGATTTAAAGTTAAAAAACTTTTTATCCTGTTATTTATAGTAATGTTATGTGCGATGGCAGGAAAGTTTCTTAATTCATTTTTTACAATGCCTTTTCTTGGTAGCATAACACATCATATAGCCAGTGAAGATAATGGCTGGAATTTGATTCTTGTAAATCATGATAATTATATTCCTGCTGATTATAAAGTACAGCTTACAGAATTATCAAACGGTAAAAAGGTTGATTCCAGAATTTACCCAGAGTTGCAGGAAATGTTCGATGACGCAAGAGCACAAGGATATAGTTTATTTGTCAGAGAGGGATATAGGACACAGGAAGAACAGCAACAACTAATGGACGAAAAAATAGAAGTATATGAAAATGAGGGGAAATCAAAGTCAGAAGCAAAAAAACTTGCAGAGCAATGGGTGGCGATTCCCGGAACAAGTGAACATCAGCTTGGTATTGCGGTCGATATAAACGCAGATACTACAAAAAGTTCAAGTGATGATGTTTATAAATGGCTTGAGGAAAATGCTCATACATATGGGTTTATAAAGCGTTATCCCTCAAATAAGACGGATATAACAGGTGTTATAAATGAACCTTGGCATTACAGATATGTCGGGAAAGAAGTTGCGTCGGAAATATACTCTCAAGGAATTTGTTTGGAAGAATATATAGATACACTAGACTAGTATGGAGGTTGAACGTATGGAATGGATTTACTGTCCTAATTGTAATAACAAGACACGAATAAAAATAAGATTAGATACGGAATTGATAAATTTTCCATTGTTCTGTCCGAAGTGCAGACATGAAACTTTAATCAATGTTAAGTGTGGAAAAATAGCTATTATCAAAGAGCCAGACGCTAAGACGCAGAGCCGATAATGCCGAGAACATATATCTTGGGTTATCGGCTCTTATTTGTTACCTGCTGAGCAGATCAACAGATAAGTATAGAAAAACAGAGAAAATAAGAAGCAAGTTACTTCTTATTCTCTCTGCTGTTTAAGATGCCATCAATCGTACCTTGAATGATTTTTAATTCGTTATCAGTCAATAAATCAAGTGATGAGTCTATCTGACGGCGAACTGTACTTTTCTCAGCTTTTTTCGATGGATAGAAATACTCGTCAACAGATATATTGAACATGGTAACTAAATCATGGAATAGTTGAAAGCTGGGGTGTTTTCCGATATTTTCAATATCTGCGATATGCCGTTCTCCGTAAAAGACCTTATCGCCTAAATCGTTTCTGGAAAGCCCTGCTTTCTCTCTGGCTTCTCTGATTGCCAGTCCTAAAGGACGAAAATCAAAGCTGTGTGTATCTTTCTTTTTTCTCATTTTTAATCACCTAGCATGAGTTTATACTTCATGTTATGTGATTAGAATGTGTTAAAAACTCATATTATATGCACTATAAATTCAATAAAAATATTACCTTGTTCGGTAAATAAAAAAAACCGTTCTGTGGGTAATCTCTTTTATAATGTCCAAAATATAGGGACGGTTTTGGTATAACCAGAGCTGTCCTTTTTCTATTTTCACAGGCTTGCTCTGGTCAAGGAGCAATTTGTGATTCTAAGTAAAATAGACAGTCTATACCGACAACCGAATTTATTCCGTCTTTTTCTTAGTACATCATCAGTCCTTGAACATGAATTAAAAACTCATATATCAGATGTTTTAAAAACAGTCTATTTGTTGTTAGTACAAATAGGCTGTTTTTATATTTATAAAAAATTTTTCGATTCTGCAACAAATCACACCCTGCCGTACAGATATGGTGCGGAAAGAGGGATACATAC
>ENA-ORNF01003381-ORNF01003381.1-human-gut-metagenome-genome-assembly--contig:-NODE-3381-length-10482-cov-4.659921_pt1 | contig 10482 bp, 9 predicted proteins | sample MGYA00242110_ERZ509012 | MGnify/ENA primary metagenome ERZ509012 (study PRJEB26280, sample SAMEA2338714) | human gut metagenome | biome: human gut; feature: human-associated habitat; material: faeces... | reverse complement strand
GGACTGCGCAAGCGCAAACGCCTCGCGGATGGTGTCCGCCAGATTCTCCACGGAGCCGACGAAGTAGTTGTGCTTCGTAATGGGCAGCGTCACGCCCGTAATGTCGATCTCCTGGAAGCTGTCCGTGCCGATCTGTGTTGTCGGCACGTTGCCGCAAATCGCGACAAGCGGGATGGAATCGAGGTACGCCGTCGCAATACCGGTCACAAGGTTCGTTGCGCCCGGGCCGCTGGTGGCCAGCACCACGCCGGTACGGCCCGTTGCGCGGGCGTAGCCGTCCGCCGCGTGGGAGGCGCCCTGCTCGTGGGCGGTCAGCACATGGGTGATGCGGTCGGCGTTCTTGTACAGCTCATCGTAAAGGTTCAGCACTGCGCCGCCGGGGTAACCGAAGATGGTATCCACCCCCTGCTCGCAGAGCACCTCAACAAAAATCTGCGAACCATTCAACTGCATGTCTTGTCTCTCCTGTTTCCTGTCTCTTTTCCAACTCTACACTTTCAAAATTCCCTCAGATACGTCAAATTTCGTATCCTGCATCCTCGATGGAACGTTGGGTCAATTATACTATAAATCGGTCAGATGTCAAACAATGTTTTGTAAATTGAATCACCCGAAAGATGAAGATAATTAAACACAGGGTTGCACTGCGCCTGCAACAGCGGTATAATTTTGGTACATTCGTTAAATGTAAGAGGGAAAAGGCTATGAAACTTCGTGAATGGAACGCCCGGCTGCACGGGCTTGTGATCTTCCGCGCCCTGCTGGAAGACCCGGTGGTGGCCAAATTATTGGACCTGACCGACCGGATGGAAGCGGGCACCCGCAGCATGGGCCCGGTGTGCGACGCCGTGGCGGCCTTTGAGGCGGCTTTGTTCGAGCAGACCACCAATCTGGGCGAGTATCTTGCCAATGCGGTGCTGGAGACCGAGACGGTCTGTGTGCGGCAGGCTGCGGCGGGCGGCATCGCGCCGGTGATGCAAAAGGCACTGGACAGTGAACTGAGCTTTTTGCAGGAGCTTTGCCGCCTGACGCTGGATGAGCTGTTCCAGACGGCTTATTCCGAACAGGCCCAGCGGCCGGAACTGGCCTTCCTGCCCCGGTGGGAGACGAAGGACATCGACCTGGCAGCGGCTTACGCCCAGCGGATGCAGGAGGCCGGGAAAAAGGGCTACGGCATGTTTGCCAAACACCATGTCTTCACGGTGGAGAACGGGCGTCTGGTGCCGGTCAAGTACCCGGACCCCCAGCGCCTGTCCGAACTGCCCGGTTACGAGGGCGAGCGGGAAAAGGTCATCGCCAACACCAAAGCTCTACTGGCCGGGATGCCGGCCAACAACGTCCTGCTGTACGGTGACGCGGGCACCGGCAAATCGAGCGCGGTCAAGGCCATCGCCAACGAGTTCGCGCCCGACGGCCTGCGTCTGGTGGAAGTCAAGAAGAACCAGCTCTATCAGATCCCCGACCTGATGGACAAGCTGGCGGCGAACCCGCTCAAGTTCATCTTCTTCATCGACGACCTGAGCTTCACCGCCAACGACGACAACTTCGCAGCCCTCAAGGCCATCCTCGAAGGCAGCGTGGGCGGCCGGGCCAGAAACATTGCGGTCTATGCGACCTCCAACCGCCGCCACCTCATCAAGGAGACCATGACCGACCGCACCGGTGATGACATCCACGAGGCCGACACCCGGCAGGAGCTGATGAGCCTGTCGGCCCGCTTCGGCCTCACCGTCACCTTCCAGCGGCCCGAAAAAGCCCGCTTCGAAGTCATCCTCACCGAGCTGGCCAAGCAGCACGGCATCGAGATGCCCCACGACCAGCTGCTGACCAAGGCCGAGGCCTTTGCCATCCGGGCCGGAGGCCGCAGCCCCCGCGTCGCCAAGCAGTTCATCGAGCAGTGCGCCGCCGGTGTGCAGAAATAAAGCTGCTGTCCCCTCTCAAATTTTGGAGAGTTCATTCATGGAATCCCTCTGGACGCACTCCCTGTACAGCTTCCGGAACACGCCCTCCGCATTTTGGAGGAAATCGGCGGTCTCGTACTGCGCGAAGACCCATCCCTTGTCCGAAACAAGGATCTTTCCTCCCTCGAAGCGCACCGCGAAATCCCGGAACGCAAAGCCAAGGTCGTTGTCTGCCTCGTTGATGGAGGTGTCGGCGAGCGCTTGTCTCAGGTTCAGACAGAGCCGGTATTCCTCTTGCGAGCGAAGCCAGAGTTCCGGCGTTTCTGCACTGTGTTCCAGCTGGAACCGACTGGTGAGGCCCTTTACAAAGCAGCTCTCCCGTGCCGCAATGGGCCGGTTCAGCCGCTTCCATTCCCGGATCTCGAAGCGATAATAAAGGTTCTGCTCTGTCCCCTTCCGTGCCCGAAGCTCCGTAATGTCGCCCCGGCAGACCGGGCTGCACTTCGTGACCTCGCCGTAGTACTGGACGCCTGCCTGTGGGCCGAATACATATTGGGACTGGTAAAGGGCGACAATGCGGACCGAAAAGGCTTCGTCTCCCAGCTGCTCCGCCGGGATATAATAGAACCGATGCCTCCGGCATATATCCAGCTGCTGCGGGCTGCGCACCGTCCCGACCAGCACATCCCGCACCGCCCAGTCCACCGCGTTCAGCTTTGCTTCCAGTCGTTCCGAATGTAGGTCCATCCGCTGCCGCCCTCCTCTCGTGAGCGCTCTTATCAAGCAGCGCCCACATCCGACATCCCATAAATCAGTTTCATTATAGCATATCCTCCCTCTCCTTTTGGAGGATTCCATGCCCGCAGTTCAATTTTATCACCCTGCACAAAATTCCGCGATGAAATTTTACGTTCTCACTCTTTCAGGGCAGCACCGTCTGACCTTAACAAAAAACGCAGCGGCATTCCATTCCATGCCGCTGCGTTTTCCATTCAAGAAATTCTGATAAATAAAAAATCCGCTGCCGAATGACAACGGATCTCTGAGTGGAGAATTAGGGACTCGAACCCCAGACCCCCTGCGTGTGATGCATGATGACTTTTTGATTTTTATAGCGTTAATTCGTCAAATAGATGAAATTTGCTACAGATCTGCTACAAACGCCTATTCTTCCCTCCTATACAACTTATTTTAACGTCCATGCTAGCACTCTTGGCCGAGCACCACGTTCATACTTAAACTCCAGTGCATGACGAATAATTTCAGGCAAGTAATATTTATCGCCCTCCCTTTTCAAATATCCTTCCTGTATCATGTGTTTTTCTTCTTCATTACTTAGCCGAGCATGTTCAACCGCAAGCGGCAGCTTTTTTTGATCGGTTGGCAGTTTCTCCAACTTCTCTAGAATTGGCTTCAATACAGAATATTCCTGTTTTACCTCTTCAATTTTCTCTTTTGAGCAGGTCGAAACTGCAAACCGAATTTCAGTCGGCATGATTATTCTATCTTTATATGGAACCTTTTTAGGTTCTACAGAAGCATACTTCAAGAAGCGAATAATATCTCTTGCTTGCAATTGCCCATTAAAATCCGACAACGCCGCTAATATCCACCGTGAAGAATACGCTTCATTTGAAGATGGTTTTCCTAATTTTGCTCCCCACAAAGGAATCAAGTTATCATCAATCACTTTCTGTGACGCGTTCTCAATTTCAACTTTTCCTTTATAAAATCCTTTTTCTGCCTTTGAAACAAGCCACAATACGAGCCTTAGCGCTTCACTTGAAGACCAACGAAGTTCAGCTTGACTATTTGTTTGCTCAAACTGCTTAAAATTAACCTTGATAGAAGATTGTACCATGTCCTTTCTTACAAAGATGATAATTCCTAAATTTGAATATTTTGCCATAAGTTGCGCCACAATATCCTGGCAGAGAATTTTTACAGCTTCTTGCTCCTTCTCATTTTGCGAAACCATTGTAAGAACATCTTCCAATCCATCAATTAGGAACACTATCTTTTTTTGGCAAATTTCTAAGTTCTTATTTGCTTCTTCAAAGCTATTCCATTTTGGATTTATTGTTTTCACAAGAAGTGTTTCCCAAAATGCAAACCAGTCTGTTTCACGGTTTTTCGCTTGTTCCAATTTCTTTGAATTATCCAAGAACCCCGTCACATCAGCATTCGCGCACGAGATATTTTCGTTTGTTTTTCTTACACAAGTTTTAATTGTGGAAAGTATTCCTGTAACATTTTTTGTTGCTATTACCGGTAAGAACTCGGCTTCTATATTTATTTCAAATGAACCACCCAACTTTTCGCAAAAAGTTTTCCACTCTATTGCTTCTGTCATTTTACGATACAGAAATGTTTTTCCTGCACCTTTTGCTCCCATAACTACCGCCGCTGGAATTATGTCGCTGTATCTTTTAGCCAAATATTTTATTGGGGTAGTCATTAACACATCAAAATCACCATTTCCTTCGGCTGTCAATTGCTCTGATGCTAATCGATTTATCTTTGAAAGCAGTTCATTTCTATTGGAAATATCTTTTCGATGTTCGTGACTTTCCTCATAATAATTCTGTTCCACCAGTTCTTTTAATTTTACATAAAGGCTTCTCCCATCTAAATTCATCATAATCTGTGAAACTGATGTTAAATGGATCAATTCACTTGCAAACGGAAGCTCCACAACAACATTATCTGTAAAATTTCCACCTTCGTTTTCCTGAACATAATACTTTGTTAATTCTTCGACAATTTCTTCTTTTTCAGTTAACGATAACGTATCCGGAACCATATTTAAAAATATCTCTGGAATATTAGTATTTTCCCCTACGCTAAGACCTTTCAAAAGATATTTCAATATCGTCTGTGTTCCTCTAATCGATTGTGTTGAAGTAGATGTGACTAAATACTTTTTAACTCGTGGATCCAACAAAATCGTTGAAGAATATTCACTAATTCCAGCTCGGAGATCAACAAGCGCCACACTTAGCCCCAGTCGATCGCATATTTTAGAAAATATAGTTGCTAACGAATATTCCCTTTTTCTAATGTTTACTATACTTTCTGGTGTTGCATATAAATCGATTAATTGTTCTTCATAACGATATGTTGGCATGAATATGTGCTCAATTTTCTGCGTATCTGTTTCAACTGTAATGGTAGACATTTTTAATTTTGAACACGCCAATTCTGTAATCTCATCAATTGGGCGATTATCTTGGATCATTGTCAGCAAATCCAAGTAACTAAATGTCTCGTTTGAAATTGTCGACTGAATCCACGTCAAACCTGGTGCTTCGATATCTGCATCCACAATTAAAAGCCTACTGTTTTTCTTTTCCTCAAATACAGACGACCAAGCCTTAGCAAAGGCCAATAACGATAATGACCGTCCCACACCACCTTTATAAGAATGAAATGCAATTACCGGATGACTCAGCTTTTCCAGATCTATAGATGGATATGCTGACTTCTGATATAAAACACTAGAAAATAATGGCCTTATTGGTTTTGAGCCAAGTTCATCATCCTCAGAAATGCAAATTGATATTGGAATTTCATCACACCCAATATCCAACTTAATATGATTGCTTTCTTTCAAATAATTATTTCCAAACAACTCTTGAACTGTTTGAGAACAATCTTTTTGATGGTTTTCTGGAATGTACAATATAATATCCGTTGGATATACTTCAACCGAATTTATGACATTTCTCCATTTTTCCTGTGTCAAACAAAAATAACGTTCAATATCTTTCCATGTATATAATTTCATATTAAAGTTGCCCTCCTAACCATTCGCCAATATTTTTTAATGTTTCCTCGAATTCCTTTATATCAGTATCGTCATTATTTTTCGGTTGGATAGAGTATCTGCACAGCTCATGGTATTGTCCCGGCTGAACTACATCATTATGATTTGTTTGAATTGTCGGAAACGTAAATGTTCCTATTATTCTCAATTTCTTTAGTAATTTTCTAAAATCATGTGTTCCTAAAACTTCCTGAACCTCTTTTTGTGCATCACTTACCCGATACACTTTTTCCATAAGAGCACATTTTAATCCACATTCTACACTATACGTTAAGAGCAGTCTGCGACTATTTACGCTCCCCGTATTGTCCCAATTCAAATAAGCATTCCAATGTTTATTGTAGGCATTTCTATAATCTTGCCGATCTGCTTGAAGCGCCATTTTCTTTCCAACTTTCATCTTTTGATTTTTCTATGCCATTTTAAGAAAATTCAACCGCTCATAAAGCATCTTCTTACGTCGTTCTTTCCCAGCGATTGCTATATTTAACATATCATATTTTTGATTCAATCCTATTTTCTTTATGGCTTCCACCGCTGCCTCCCTTTGGCTCAAATGCCGCTTTCCAACAGTCAGGCAGTTTGCGCCACCCAGTGTATCATACTGCTGGAACGCTCGATTAAAGTCCATCAGATCATGCAGACGGATGGGCTGATTCGTCTCATTGTCCACCAACAGACCCCAGTTTTCCCAATGGCGGTCGGTGTTGCCCACCAGATAATCCAGAATGTTCATCATATAGTATCCGTGGGCATCCAGTTCCAGAATTTTATCCAGTGTATTCCAATCATGGTTTGTGCAGTAGACATCATAGGCTGCATACGTCACAAGGCTATATCGCTGCGAGGTCATGATTTTACTGATGGAAACCGGCTCGTTCTCAAACATTCCCTGCTCATACAGAACCTGATGACAGTCAAAGCATCGGCAGATCTTACTTGCCAGCACTTCACGCTCGACTGCATCCTGTCCGCCATCTTTATAAAGATAGAAGCCATCCTCTCTGCGCACCCACGCTTTAGGATAACATCCACCAGTGGACAAATCATTTGCCAAGAGATGTGCATTTGTCACAGTCATCTGATGCCCACGCAGTGCAATATCCACAAGGGCATTGCTTAAAGAGTGTGTGTAGAGATTGATATCCTCAAATCGGATATTCTCTATTTCCCCTTTTACCCAGAACACATCCAGCAGGGACAGGCAATGGTACGAAAGCGCAATCTGTGCACGTTCCCGATCCGTAACGCTTTGAGATGCGCCGATACTATTCAGAATCTCTTTCGCGTAGGTACGATCCAGCGTTAGCATACGGGATGCACACCAATAATAAAAATTGGTTACATTATTGATTCGATCATCAAAGTCATCCGATTCTTCCAGCACCAAATCGTATGGCATAAAATCTTCAAGGTAAATCTTACATTCACCAGCCGTGCTCACCTGTGCCACGCACTTTTCCATGTGCATGACATGATAGACTATTGCTTCGCCCATTGCTTTCACCACCTTATTTGACTAGCACACGCTTCCTTTTTACTATTGTACCGTCTTTCTACTTGCAAAACAAGCCTGTTCTGCACACTGCAATCCAAAAAATCTCACCCAGATAATATAACCATGATACGAAACCTCTGAGCCGAAAGACTCAGGGGCTATTTTTATGTCTGGAGGTGATTTTTCGTGTTGTTCCGTATCATCGTTGTTATCATCACTATTACGTTTTCATTCTAAGCTGCATCTGCACAGAAAGGAGAAGCCCCTATGTACTTTTTACCTGAGCTCATTCAGAAACTTGGCACGGTTCTTGTTGAAGTCCTCGTGCTGATTGCTGAAGAAGTCGAAAAGAAAAACTAACGAAAGAAAATCAAAAAGGAGATTTTACTATGCCCGCAAATGTTGAAACCATGTTCTCTGTCCGTGAGACCCCCTGGCACGGCCTTGGCCGTATCATCATGGATGCCCCTGCAAGCCGTGAAGCCTTGGAGCTGGCCGGTCTGAATTGGCAGGTAGAGAGCCGTAATATCTATTCCGGCACGGGTGCTATGATCCCCGGCTATCGGGCTAACGTCCGCAGCACCGATGATGCTGTTCTGGGTGTGGTGTCTGACCGCTACCGCATTGTGCAGAACGAAGAAGCATTCCAGTTCACCGATGACCTGCTGGGTGAGGGCGTTACTTATGAGACTGCCGGTTCTTTGCAGGGCGGCAAAAAAGTCTGGATGCTGGCAAAGCTGCCGGAGAAGTACATCATCGCCGGAGACGAAGTGACCCCCTATCTTGTGTTCTTCAACAGTCACGATGGCAGTTCTGGTGTGAAGGTGGCCATGACCCCGGTTCGTGTAGTCTGCCAGAACACTTTGAATCTGGCTCTGGGTACTGCAAAGCGCATCTGGACTGCCCGCCACACCGAAAATGTTCTGCTCCGGGTGCAGGATGCCCGTGAAACCTTACAGCTTGCCAACAACTACATGGGGGAACTGGGCAAGGGCATCCATGAGCTGACCACCATCAAGCTGTCTGACCGCAAGGTGCAGGAGTTCATCAACGAGTTCTTCCCCATCACGGAAGACTTAACTGATGGCCAGCGGAAGAACAACCTGCGCTTGCAGGAAGATTTGAAGGCTCGCTATTATGATGCGCCTGACCTCGCATGGATCGGTAAAAACGGCTGGCGTTTCGTGAATGCTGTTTCGGACTTTGCTACCCATGCAGACCCCATCCGTAAAACTCGCAACTACAACGAAAATCTGTTCCTGCGCACCGCAGAGGGCAATCCCATGATCGACAAAGCCTACAAGATGGTGCTGGCAGCAGCATAAAGGAGGACGTATGAACGATGTGAGCAACCGGGCTGTCCGGGAATTTTCTGAGTTCCTGAACAGCATTGAAGCCGATTTTCCAAAGCCTACTTGCACCACGGCATATGAGATTACAATGAAAAGCACTATCGTCAGTGCCTTGATTACATTGGACACCGAAAAGCAGATGGACGAGCGTTTCTGGAACCATCTCCGGGTGCAGCGGAATATTCTGGATTTCCTGTATGCCCTCTGGCTGGATGATGACCGTACCTTGGTAGACGAGTTTTCCACCATTATCAAAGACTTGGTGGAATATGATTTCTCCATTGTAGAAGAACAGATGAAAGAGAGGTTGAACATTGCATGAAAAGGCTTGTATCTACATTGAATTTACCCAAAGAAGATTGGCTCCGTTACCGCAAATGCGGCATTACCGGCACGGATGCCGGAGCTATCCTTGGCCTGAATCCCTACCGTTCGGCATTTCAGGTTTACCACGATAAAATCAGCGATACCATTGAAAATATCGACAATGAGGCGATGCGTCAGGGCCGCGATCTGGAAGAGTATGTGGCACAGCGGTTTTCCGAAGAAACAGGCTTTAAGGTGCGCCGTGCAAACGCTATCTACCAGAGCGAGGAACATCCGCTGCTTCTGGCAGACTTTGACCGCCTGATCGTTGGGCAGAAAGCAGGGCTGGAGTGCAAAACGGTTTCACCGTTTTCTGCGGACAAGTGGGCGGATGGGAAAATCCCGGCTCACTATCTGGCGCAGGTTGACCACTATCTGGCTGTCAGCGGTTTCGACTGCTGGTATATGGCGGCTCTGATTTTCGGCAGAGAGCTGGTGATCCACAAAATTGTGACGGATAAACAGGTGCTTTCTGATCTTATTGATAAGGAAGAGCTTTTCTGGACGAACCATGTTGTGCCCCAGATTCCCCCTGCACCCAACGGTTGCGATTGTGACACCCAGCAGATCAACCAGCTTTATGAGGTAGACAACCGGGATAAGACCGCTGACCTGAGTGCCTTGCATGGACTTCTGGATAAGCGGCAGGAGCTTTCCGACCAAATCGAGCAGATGGAACAGGAGAAAATGGCCATCGAGCAACAGGTCAAGCTGAAAATGCAGGATGCTGCCTATGGCACAGCACCGGGCTATAAGGTATCGTGGGTATCCTCCGAAAGCAAGCGTGTGGATTCCCAACGCCTGCGGAAAGAGCAGCCGGACATTTTCAACCAGTACAGCAAAAATGTAAGCAGCCGCAGGTTCACCATCGTTCATGCGGCATAATTTTTGTGCGCCTATAGGAACACAAAATTCGTGATTCAGCTATTTTTATTTAATAGAAAAGCACAATACTGTTTACACAACAATAATTGTATGCTAAGATAAGAATATGAGGTGATGCACGATGGTTCTGCGCAAAAGTTATTTGGATAAGATCATTCCTTTTATCGATCAGGATCTGATCAAAGTTCTGGTTGGAATCCGGCGCTGTGGAAAAACAGTCCTTCTCGGTCAGATCAAGGACGTGCTCCTCCAGCGCAACATTCCCGCACAGAACATTATTCAGGCCAATTTTGAGTCCATGCGCTTCCGCAACACCCGTACTGCAGAAACGCTTTACGACTACATCGCAGAAAAAGCGGAAGGCTGCACCGGCAAAATTTATATTCTTCTGGATGAGATTCAGGAGGTGGAGCGCTGGCAGATTGCAATCAATTCTCTTCGTGTCGATTTCGATTGTGATATTTACCTGACCGGCTCCAATTCCAAGCTGCTTTCCGGCGAACTGGCAACCTATCTTTCCGGACGATACATCCAGATTCAGGTTTTCCCCTTTTCGCTGGCCGAAGCAAAACAGCAATGCATTGAAAACGGAACCTATACTTCGGATGAAAAGCTCTTCGCAGACTATTTGAAGTACGGCGGTTTTCCGCAGCG
>ENA-ORNF01003380-ORNF01003380.1-human-gut-metagenome-genome-assembly--contig:-NODE-3380-length-10483-cov-4.126295_pt1 | contig 10483 bp, 10 predicted proteins | sample MGYA00242110_ERZ509012 | MGnify/ENA primary metagenome ERZ509012 (study PRJEB26280, sample SAMEA2338714) | human gut metagenome | biome: human gut; feature: human-associated habitat; material: faeces... | reverse complement strand
GGTAATGTTTCTGGTATTTTTTCGGAAGAAGGTTTACACTATCCAATGTATGAAACAACTGATACAAAGTCAGAAATATTAGATGATTGTACTATTAGTGAAAGGAATTTAGATAGATTAGAAAACTGGATAAAAACGAATAAAAGAAATGGAGGATTACAAGCAAAATATGAAACATATCTTCCTACTGAAAAAGCAACTACGGTGATGTGTAGTCAATTAAGTGCAAAACTTTTATTAGAATACAATCATTTAGGTGCTAATACTACTATTGTATTTTGTGTTCCTAGAAAAAAAGATAAAAAAATTGGTAGGGATAATCCAGAGTTTAGAATGGGCTTTTCAAGAAAATTTGATCCATACTTAAGAAGAAAAATAAGTGGCAAATTACAAAAAGATGGAAGTATTGATTTTATATCAACATATTCTTATCCAACAGAAGGTATTTTATTTGCTTTTGACAGAGAAAATATAAAAATAAAATTTAATGATAAATTTGATGAAGAATATTACCTAGATGAAACTACTCCTCAAAAAGGTATGGTTCATAAAGGAGATATATTTAATGGACTTAGAAATCTACAACAACAAAATATTGCACAAAATTCTGGTAGAAGCAGATAAAATTGAAGAAATGATTTGATAAGATGGAAAAAGCCAATGAATTAAAAATAAAACAAAAGTTATTACAAACATTTAATAAATATACAGGAAATAATATCCCTTATTCAGATTTTGAAATATCACAAGCTACTACAATAGTAAAAAATTTCATTGATAATTTGAATTGTATGACAATATTTGAAAATGGAAACTCAAGAAAGTTAAATGAATTAGAAATATTTTCATTGATATATGAATTTGTTGCTAATAGAGTTTATGTTGAACAAGATACCAGTCATGATATTATTGGTACATTAATAACGAATATGGGGGGTTGCCAAGGATATTGTCAATTGATGAGTTTTTTATGTGAACAATTCAACATTCCTTTTCTTTATAAACATTCTGAAACTTTTGATGAATATGAAAATCCATTAGGATCACACGCTAATTTTGAAGTTATTATTCATGATAAAAATGGTTATTTACATTGTTTGCATTGTGATCCAACTATTGATGCCCCTAAAGATAAAGATGATATGCTAGGATTTAATGCATTTTTAATCCAAGATAGTAATATAAATAATTATTATCATAAGCAAATTCCATCTGGAACTGATATTTCAAGTTTTTATTATAATTTTTTATCTCCTGATAATTTTGATAAATCTATAAAGTTATTAAATCAAGTTAATGTAATTGAACAAATGACTACTGGAAAAACAGAAGAAGAAATAATTGCTGAACATTATGAAAAATTAAGATATAATTTAATAAATTTAAATGCTTTTTTAGGAATGAATATTGATTTTAAAAATTTATCTCAATTTCAATTGCTAGATGCCTATAAATCAGCGTACCCATATTATAAAAATATATCTAGACCAATTAATCCTGATGAGATAAAAGAAGCAATTATAAATGCAAAAGCAGCAAGTTTTATATTAGATTATAATATTAATCCAGATCAAGCCTTTATAAATAGTCAACAAATATTTGAATTAAGATTAAAAAAATCATTAGACCAACAAAAAGAATGTTGGGAAAATATAGATGAGTTTTCTATTATATCTTCGGAAATAAAAGGTACGAGTACACAAACAATGAAATAATTCATAAAGGCGATTACAATTCGTAATCGTCTTTTTCTGTGCTTAATTCTATATCTTCAATATCTTCATCATCTAATACATCATCTTTATACATATCGTTCACAACATCTAAATATTTATCATCTTTATCATACCAGTTATGAATTTTACTGTGTAAGAAAGAAATTAATTTATCAAATTTATCTTTCCAATATGAGATAGTTTGTTTTAAATTATTTATAGTAGATTTAAGTTTACTTATTTCTTCCTTGTTTTCATTTATTTGATAATTCAAATCTTCAATAGTCTGTTTTAACTTATAATTTTCTTTTTCTAATTTGGCAATATTTTTCTTATTTTCTTTAAGTTCGGTATCTACATCATTTAAAATAATAGATAGTTTTTGAATTGATTTAAAATCATTATTAGTTTAATTAACTTCATCAATATATTTAATAAGTTTTTCTTTATCCTTTTTTGATAAAATGAGATTATCTTTATTCAATTTAGAAATTTTAAGATTATTAATTTGTTCTTTTATATCATTGGACTTATTATCTAGTTCCAATGATTTTTTGTTGGCTTTATCTAATTTATCTTTATCTAGATTTAGTTGTTTTTTCATTCTCTGATAATTGACCATATCTTTTACATTAATATCTCGATTTCTACCTTGCTGTTTTTCTTTAAGTTCTTCTTTTAAACTATAAACTTTATTAAATGAATTGATACAATAAACTCTCATTTGATCTTGAATTATAGTTAAAGATTCTTTAGTAAACACATCAGATTTTCCAACTTGTCTTGATAAACCTGTTTTACAATTATCTTTATAAGGAACTCCTATGATATGAAGATGAGGACTTGATTCATCAAAATGTATAGTAGCATTTGCTACCTTAAAATTAGGTACAACTTTTTCTAAATCTATAATTTGTTCTTTAAAAACATCAACCATTTTTAATTTGTCCTTTTGAGATTTATTTTCCCAATACTTCATATCTCCAAGTTCAATAATTATTTCACAAGCAAGATCGTGTTTAGTATCATTACTGATTTTATCAAAGTAATTTTCTATTTTTCTATCATCTCGTTTTTGTTTGTTGTTGTATTCTAATTTTGCTTCTTCAAACAATTCTAAATATAAATCTTTTACATCATTAATAATATCATTTGTACCCTTAATAGTATTTATTAATTCTAATTGATTATCATACTTTCTTAGATTATGGTGATTGACTTTTCCAAGTTGTTTAATATTTTGAATAGCATTATTAGATAATGAAGTTGTACCACTAGCATTTTCTTTTGCCTTGTTTCTTACATTTGCTTTCTTATTTTTGTCACTTCCTAAATGAAATGAATAAGATAAACCTTCGTTCATATAAAACCTCCTTTTTTACATATCTTGTATGATATTTATACTATGTCAAGATGTATAAACCCCTAGATATCTTGACACAAGTATCAAGATATGGGGGCTAAGGTTTAGCACCTTAGAAACCGTTTGTCTTAAAAGTAACTCAAAACTTCGTAATGATTTACTTTATAAGACTGATAAAATAATCAATACTATTGATAATTTTATCTATGTAAATTATTCATACAATTTCTTACTATAACAAGAAATTTATTCATAATTTATTTAAACAAACTTTTCCCACTTTCATTTGCTACGCAAACAAAACGTGTTCGTTTGTTATTACTTTTTAGAAAAAAGTAAGCAAAAACTTTTATTTCATATCATTACATATTTTTTTAAATTCTTTATATTTATCGTATTTTTCTGGATGATAAATTCGTACATATTCTCCTAAATCAGTTCTACTCAAATTTATTTTATTTTTTGTTTATTTGGAATTTTTTAAGAATTAAATGATTGAAAAAATTTTTATAACAAGAGGCTTATTGTTTATATTAATTATAAGACTATAAGACCTCTTATTATTTACTAATATCTATATATACTCGTTCATTTGGTAAATACATTCCTAATTTGTCTCTTGCAATTTCTTCTATAAATTCTGTTGAATTAATATTATCTTTAACTTCTAATAATTCGGTATTGCGTTGTTTTTCTTGTGCTATTAAATTTAAATAGTTTTTTTCTTCTTTTTTATATGCACTTAAAACTTGTTGCCTTGATATGAAAATATATAATATGTATATAGCAATTCCGCATTATTATAATTCGATTAAATCTGAATTTTTTTTTCATAAGTTTCTCCATTTTCAAAATTTTTTTACAATCTATATATCTATTTCTACATTATAACACAAAATCCTTTATTTAGTACTACTTTTTGAAAAATTTTCTATTTTTTTTTGCAAAAGGCTTTATAAAAAAATTGATAATAGATTTTAAACCTCTTATTATTTGAGTATTTATCCATATAAAATGTCTACTTATACTTATAAAATAAATAAATACACCAAAGAACAAAAAAATAAACATATATATTCTGATTTCACCTGTTGTAAAAGTAAATATTGTAAATAACAATATTATACCAGCCAAAATCCAAAATAATATATCTTGTATATATGTTAGTATATCTGGGGTTTTAAATGATTTTCTTATTATCCTAAAAAAATCAAATATTATTCCTATACATACTCCTGCAATAAAAAATGCTAATAATGTATTAATTTGAGTAACCATGTAATAATCACATCCATATATATTTATTTAAATATTTTCCCTAATAAGGAATTTCCTTTTCTTTCTGTGTCTTTTTCACTATATGCTAAATTACTAATCTCACCTTCTATTACAACTTCTTCGCAATCAATACTTAACTTGTTTATTCTTAAATTTTCGCCTTTAACTGTTAATAATCCTAATTGCGTTTCTAAAATAACAATTTGATCATCAAAACTAAGTACATCATTAACACCAGATATACTTAATTTTTCTCTATTTTCTAAAACCAAGTTTTGCATAATTGTTGAATTAATATTATTTTTTCTCTCTTCCATTATCATATGACTAATCTCCTTTTGTTTTTTGTCCTTTTGGGACATATTAATATATATTCACTTGTGCTAAAAAATATTCCTTTATTTTTAGAGTATGACATAAAATCACCAAAATATTGTTTAATTAATATTATATAAAGAGAAATTTAAATATTTCTCGAAATATATTTGTAAAAAGAAGGTGCCTTATATATGGACACAATAGTCATGAAATTTGGTGGTAGCTCTGTTGCAGATAATATAAAGTTGAATATTGTTGCTAATAAAATTATAGATTTATATAATAAAAACAATAATGTTGTTGTTGTTGTTTCTGCTCAACGGTAAAACAACAGATAAATTGTTAAAAGAAGCATATGAACTTGCAAAAGTTCCTTCTGATAGAGAACTTGATGTTTTACTTAGTTCTGGCGAACAGGTTTCTATTTCAAAACTGAGTATTTTACTTAATGAAATGGGCTATAAAGCTGTATCTTTAACAGGATGGCAAGCTGGAATTTATACTAATAATACTAATCAAAATGCTACAATTGAAAATATTGATACATCAAGAATATCTAAGGAATTACAAGAAAGAAAAATTGTTATAATTGCAGGTTTCCAAGGGTTTAATGATAATCTTGATATAGCAACTTTAGGTAGGGGTGGTTCTGATACAACAGCAGTAGCGGTAGCAGCAGCATTAAAAGCTAAACATTGTTATATTTTTTCTGATGTTGACGGAGTATATACTACAGATCCTAATAAAATTCCTGTTGCAAAGAAATTGGAAACTTTATCATATGTTGAAATGTTAGATATTGCAGATGAAGGAGCTAAAGTTCTTCATAATAGGTGTATAGAAATAGGTGAAAAATTTAATATACCTATTATTACTAAATCTACATTTAATAATAAATCTGGAAGTGTTATAAATGATAAAATAGAAGATAAAATTGTTAAAAGTATTGTTAAAAATGATGATTTACTTTTAGTTAATTTAAAATATTCTTCATATTCAATTAAATTATTTAATCAAGTATATAATTTTTTAATTAATGAAGGTATTTTACCTATACAATTTATTAATAATAGTATATCTTTTTTTGATGTGAATTTTTTAATTAAATCTAGTATTTATAACAAATTTCAAAAAGCTTTAGAAAGTAATTTGAATATGTTTGATTCATCTTTTCAAAATGTTAGTCGTATAGCAATTATCGGATATGGTATAACTAATGATAATGTTGTATTAAAGCGAATTATGGAAATTATAAAAAGATTTAGTATTGATATTTTTAGTATTGATATTACAAATGCTAAAATTATTATTACTTTTAAAGAAAAGGTTGAAAATGATTTATTAGAACTATTGCATAATGAGTTATTTGAATGAACTATTAATTTTTAAATTTGATTAGTAATAAATATTTGCTTTATAATTATTCTGCCATATTATAAAAAGACAGTATTTTAAAGAGGACTTAAACTATTAAATTTTTTATTTAATAACCTTAGTCCTCTTTATTAAAATACTATTTCATAAAACACTATCCATTTTTTATGTTAATATATACAGCTACAAATATTAGTATTGTGAATACTACAATTGCTGTAACTTTTATTATTTTTCTTAATACTTTAAATTTTTCATAAGTTATATATCTATTATTTTTTTCTTCTTTTATATTGAAATTTTCTAAAAAATCAATTGTTTCTTGTTTGTTTAGAAAATAATTTGCAAAAGACAATTCTTTTATTCTATTATTATTATCATAGTATCTAATAACAATAGAATATCCATTAGAAGGTATTAAGAATCTATAATCATTAAATTTAGATAAATATACACTTTTTAATTTTTTATATGGAAACAAACCTTCTTGCATTCCAAATCTTACATATAATCCGTTTGAGGTACATTTAAATTTAAAATAATTAAATACGAAAAAACATATTGCAGCAACTGTAAGAAAGGCTAATACCATTAAAAATACTTTTATATCTTTTCCAAATGTGAAAAATAATATTGCAATTAGTATAACAGCTATAGCTATTGATAAATATTTATTTTGTTTTAATATTCTAAACGAATTAGATTCAAGTTCAACATCTTGTTTTTTTATTCCAATTATTTCACAATATCTTCTTTGTTTATTATTATTATAAATATCTTTCCATTTTAATTTCATTTATCTATACCTCTTTTTTCATATTTTTAATTATCTGTACACTATGCTGGGTAATTTACATAGTTAGATGATTTTTTTAGTTGAGCAGTTTTTTAAATATTCTTTCATAAATCCGTTTAAATCTCCATCCATAACATTAGATACATTACCTACTTCAAAATTTGTTCTATGGTCTTTTACAAGCGTATATGGACAAAATACATAAGATCTTATTTGACTTCCCCATGCTATATCTTTTTGTTCTCCTTTTAAATCTTCTATTTTTTCTTTTTGCTCTTTTTCTTTTAAGTCTAATAATTTAGATTTAAGCATTTTCATGGCTGTTTCTCTATTTTGTATTTGTGATCTTTCTGTTTGACATGCTACTACTGTATTTGTTGGAATATGGGTAATTCTAACTGCAGATGATGTTTTATTTATATGTTGTCCTCCAGCACCTGATGCTCTGTAAGTATCTATTCTTAAGTCATCTGGGTTTATATCTATTTCTATATCCTCAGTAATTTCTGGTAGGACTTCAACAGATGCAAAAGATGTATGTCTTCTTCCACCTGCATCAAAAGGAGAAATTCTAACTAATCTATGTACACCTTTTTCTGATTTCATATATCCATATGCATAATCCCCTGATATTAAAAATGTAACACTCTTTAAACCAGCTTCGTCACCATCCAAATAATCTAATTCTTGAACTATATATCCATTTGATAGTGCCCATCTTGTATACATTCTGTATAGCATTTCCGCCCAATCTTGTGATTCTGTTCCTCCTGCTCCTGGATGTATCGTTACTATTGCATTATTTATGTCATATTTGCCTGATAGTAGAGTTTGAATTTCTAGATTGTCAAGTTGCTCTTTAATAGAAGCGGTACTATTTAAAATATCTTTTACTAAGTTTTCATCATTTTCTTGTATTACTAATTCAGACATTTCTTTTAAATTTTCTAATTCATTTTTTAATTTACTATAGTTTTCAACTTTACTTTTTAGTGTTTTTATTTTTTGTAAAATTATACTAGAATTTTTAGAATCATTCCAAAATCCTTCTTGTAATGTTTGTTGTTCATATTCTTTTAATTGTTTTTCTAAATTAGTAATGTCAAAGTGACTCACCTATTTCTTTTAATTTTTGTTGTAAATCATTTAAGTTTTTTAAATTGTCTTCTAATTCTATAATCAAATTGTATCACTCCTCTATCTCTATTTTGATATTATTGTATCACATATTTTTTACTTTTGTATATAGTTCTTTTATATTTTTGCAATTTCAATTGACATTTTATGTAAATAGTGCTATACTAATTTTACTTTTGTGCAACAAATATTGATTTATACGATGCATATTATGAAACAAGTTCTATTATAGAACCAACAATGCATTATGGAAAATTAATTTTTGTGGTACCAAAAAAATAATATTTTATAAAAGGAGATGTATCCAACCTATGTTAGACATTCTACGCATAGTAAACCGGACTACCGACATTATCGAAAGCTATTCCTTTGAAGGTAATAAGGAAACACAGTCAAACATCTCAGCATTAGCAGATTTTTCTGTTGCAGAAGCACAGCAAAACTTGCTAAACTATGTCGAGAAAAACCACAAAGGAAATAGCTGGCATTTTGTTACGCTTTTCCTGAAGCTTTTTCCAGAACTTTCTCAGGCAACTTACGGCTTAATCAGCCGTCCAAATGCAAATTGGTTTGAATGGAATCTTGTTGCAATTGTAGATGATCGTGTCTATGATTTAACATCCTCTATCAAACAAAAAGGAACTAATCATTCCTTGATCCTGTGCGTGAAATATTGCAATATTCCTATTGATGATTATTGCAATAAACTGCAAGAAGGCGAGAAACTCACCATTCTCCCTAATCCGAAAGATTTTGCAGATGTGCCTTTTAAAGATTATATCTGCTCGAATCTTGAAGAATCTAACTAATGCAAAAAACAGACAGTTTAATTACTGTCTGTTTTTTTTTAATTGGGGACGTGTATTGTTTTAAATTTTTAAAACAATACACGTCCCCAATTTTAAAAATTCAAATTATCTTCCACAACAGTTTTTATATTTCTTCCCACTTCCACATGGGCAGTCATCATTTCTGCCAACTTTAGGCTCTTTATTAACCACAGTTCTATTTAATCCGCCTTCTTTTTCTGTAATATTTCCATCAACTAGGTTAATTGCGGCATCTTCTAATCCTGCTCCTGTTATTTTAACAGTTTCAGTTCTAGTTATATTTTCTGTTTTTTCCATATGAAGTAAAATTGTTGCAACTTGGGTTTTAATATCATCTATCATAGCATCAAACATGTCAAATCCTTCAATTCTGTATTGAACAACAGGATCTTTTTGTCCATATGCGCGAAGACCAATACCATTTTTTAATTCATCCATTGCATCTATATGATCCATCCATTTTTCATCAACTGTTTTAAGCATTACAACTCTTTCAATTTCTCTTAAATCGTCTGAACCAATCATTTGCTCTTTACCTTCATATATTTCATGTGCTGTTTCTTTTACTTTTTCTGTTAATTCTGAAGCATTTATTTTGTCATTTTCTTTTAATTCGATTTGATTTGTTATTCCTAATACATTGTTTAGTTCTTGAATTAATGATTCTTCTACTTCTACGGTACCATCTATTGTATGTGCATCAATTATATTTTCAGCTGTAGCATCTATCATATGTAATATACTTTCTTTTAAGTTTTCTCCATCAAGAACTTCTCTTCTTTGCTTGTATATTATTTCTCTTTGAGTATTCATAACATCATCATAATTTAATACATTCTTTCTAATACTAAAGTTTTTACCTTCAACTTTCTTTTGAGCTGATTCTACGGCATTAGATATTAGTTTAGATTGTATTGGCATATTTTCATCTGCTCCTAATGTATCATATACTTTTGTTATTGTATTTCCACCAAATATTTTCATTAAGTCATCATCTAATCCTATATAGAATTTAGAATTTCCTGGGTCACCTTGACGTCCAGAACGTCCACGTAACTGATTATCTATACGTCTAGATTCATGTCTTTCTGTTCCTATAATTTTTAAACCGCCAGCAGATATAACTTTTTCTTTTTCTTCTTTTATTTTTTCGCTGGAGCGATAATAATATATCAGTCCATAGTCGCGGCATTTTTCTAATCGGGTATCATTGGGAGTGACATCCTGGTATTTGGCTTCTACCTGATTCCAGATATCCAAAATCAATTCATCGGCACGGTCACGCATAGACGCCAGTTCATCAAGACTACGATTGGTTAATGCCTGATAGTTCTTCTGCCGTTCATAGCTTTCCAGAAAAATATCATAATGCACTTTTACGCGTGCAATAGTCGGATTATAAATAGGTATGCCACCTTGAGTGGTCCTTAATTGTTCGCCTTCGATTATTTTCTTCCCCCACTCTACCAGAGAGGCTTCACTCAACAGGTCCGGTACGGTATTGGAAGCAGGCAAGCCATATAACTCTTTATGTGCCACCTTGATTTCATCACGAAGCACTGCCAAATTGAGCACCTGAATAAAATGAGAGATATACAGCCGGGCAGTCTTCACATTCATCTGGTGTTTACGGCTGGCACGCGGCTGATTATCGTAGCACTGGGTATAATAA
>ENA-ORNF01003378-ORNF01003378.1-human-gut-metagenome-genome-assembly--contig:-NODE-3378-length-10485-cov-4.588015_pt1 | contig 10485 bp, 9 predicted proteins | sample MGYA00242110_ERZ509012 | MGnify/ENA primary metagenome ERZ509012 (study PRJEB26280, sample SAMEA2338714) | human gut metagenome | biome: human gut; feature: human-associated habitat; material: faeces... | reverse complement strand
CTGTGTCCGCCGCCGCCGAGCGTCCCGTCGCAGTACACGCCGTCGGGCTTCACGTCCATCCATTCGAGGACTTCCTGCAATAACACCGGTTCGTGGATAAATTCCATGTCGTTCTCCTTATTTTACCGCCAAGCCAGCCCCAGCGCCGTCCGCAGGCTGCCCGCAAAATACAGCGACCCCGCCGCGACAATCACCGCGTCGTCCCCGGCAAGCCGCTTTGCTTCCGCCAGTCCTTCTTCCAGCGATTTTGCCGCCTGTGCGTGCGCGCCGTGCTGGCAGAAGGCATCGGCATACGTCTGCGCATCCAGCGCGCGCGGATTATCCGGCGTAACCGTCACAATGTCGTCCGCAATCGCGCAGAAATCGCGCAGCATGTCCTCCTGCAGCTTATCCGCCAGCACGCCCGTCAGCAGCACGCGCCGCTGATTCGGCAGCTGCTCCTCGACAAAGTTCCGCAGTGCCCGAACGCCCTGCGGGTTATGTGCGCCGTCAATCAGGATGCGCCCGCACCACTCCAGCCGCGCGGGCCACACGGTTGACGCAAGCCCCTCGTACACCGCCTGATCGGGAATCGTCCACCCCTGACTGCGCAGTTCCTCCACCATCGCCAGCACGCTCATGGCGTTCTCGATTTGGTGCGCGCCGGGCAGATTCAGCCGCACGTCCTGCCACTCCTGCGACAGGCGGTAGCTGACCGTCGCCCCATGCGCGTCGCACGCGGCATAGAGAATCGTATCGTCGCTGAGCTGGCGCAGGGGCGCGTGATGCTTCTCCGCCGCCTCGGCGAACACGCGGCGCACACCCTCCTTCGCCGGATGGCAGACGACAGGCGTATTGTCCTTGATAATCCCCGCCTTTTCGCCCGCAATCGCTTCGAGCGTGTTGCCCAGATACGCCATGTGGTCAAGCCCGATGGCGGTAATCGCGCAGAGAATCGGGTGGACGATGTTCGTCGGGTCTTTGCGCCCGCCCATGCCGACCTCGACAATCGCGATATCGCAATTTTCGCCGTCAAACGCAGCGAGCGCGAGCGCCGTCCCCATCTCGAACGGGGTCACAAACGCGCCCTCCGCCCGCATCTCCTCCGCCGCCTGCACAAGCGGATTGCCGTATTTCACCATCCGTGCGTCATCCAGCGGCAGCCCATCCAGCCGAATCCGCTCCTGATACGCCTGCAAAAACGGCGACGTATACAGCCCGGTGTGATACCCCGCGCGGCGCAGGACGCTTTCGAGCATCGCGCAGGTACTGCCCTTGCCGTTCGTCCCGGCGACGTGGACAATCGGCGTGCGCAGGGCGACGTGCATTTTATCCAGCAGCGTCAGCACATTCTGGAAGCCGTTTTTGCTGCCTGTGGCGTAGCTGCCGTGGATAGCGGCGATGATTTCCTCACTGTTCAGCATTGAAAACACCTTCTTTTGCACCTTTTGGTGCTTGATTATTATAGCATACTGGCGGCGCGGTTGCAATCGGATGCGTGCAAAAAGGGTTCCCCCTCTGTTGATTTTCCCTGCTTTTGGGCATGGGTGGGCTGTTATTTCTTGCTTGATTTTTTCCGCTGCTCCCGTCGCCTCTGCACAATCAGGCGGTAAAAGGGCAACCAAAATAAAAACTTCCGATAAAAATCAACTACCAGGAGTGTGCACCCGAAGGGGTCGAGGGGGCGATCGGAAAGCCCCCGTCGCCTCCGCAGAGGCGAAATTCTCTGCGTAATCCCAAAGAAAAGGGAGACTGCCATCAACGCAGTCCCCCAGAAAAATCCCCAATTACATAGATTCCTTGAGTTCCGCAATGCGCTTTTCGACCTGCTCCGCCTTCTGCTGATTCAGCGCCAGCTTGCCCTTCTCCTGCTCCACCAGCGCGGCGGGCGCCTTGCTCACAAAGCCCGGATTGTTCAGCTTGCCCTCAGCACGGGCGATTTCCTTGTGCAGGTTGTCCAGTTCCTTGCTCAGGCGCGCGATTTCCTTCTCAAAGTCCACCAAATCGCCCAGCGGGATGTACAGCGTGCACGCCTTCGTCACGGCGGAAACGGTCTTTTCGGTCACGGCGGCGCTGCTTTCAATGATTGCCGTTTCGCTTGCGCCTGCCAGACGCTGGAAATACTGCCCGGCGTGCGCAAGCGTCTCCGCCCAGCCATCCGCGGGAAGCAGCATCAGGTGCGTGCGCTTGCCCGCGGCGACGTTCATCTCCGCGCGCAGGTTGCGGATGGTGCGGATGACCTCCATCACGCCCTCCATCTTCGCTTCCTCGTCCGGGAAGTCCAGCTCCGGCTTCACTTCCGGCCACGATTTGAGCATCAGGAAGCCCTCGCTGCCCGGCAGGAACTTGTACACCTGCTCGGTCAGGAACGGCATGAACGGGTGCAGCAGCTTCAGCAGCCCCTCCAGCACATAGAGCAGCACGCCCTGCACGGCTTTCTTTGCCACCGGGTCGTCGCCATTTAAGCGGCTCTTCGCAAGCTCGATGTACCAGTCGCAGAACTCGCTCCACGCAAAGTCGTAGATGCGATCCGCCGCCAGACCGAACTCGCCTTCTTCCATATTGGAAGAAATCGCGCGCGTCGCGTCCTGGAAGCGGGACAGAATCCACTGATCCGCCGCGGTCAGATGTGCGGTGTCCAGCGGCGCTTTCTCCGTCACGTTCATCAGCACGAAGCGGCTGGCGTTCCAAACCTTGTTGGCGAAATTGCGGGCGGATTCCACGCGCGCTGGGATGTAGCGGGTGTCGTTGCCCGCACTCACGCCCATCACCAAAGAGAAGCGCAGCGCGTCCGCGCCGTACTGGTCGATGACTTCCAGCGGATCAACGCCGTTGCCCAGCGACTTGGACATCTTGCGCCCCAGTTCGTCGCGCACCAGACCGTGAATCAGCACCGTCTGGAAGGGCGGAACCTGCATTTCCTCCAAGCCCATCGTAATCATGCGGCTAACCCAGAAGGTAATAATATCATAGCCCGTCACGAGCAGGTTCGTGGGATAGAAGTACTTCAAATCCTCGGTGTTGTCCGGCCAGCCGAGCGTGGAGAACGGCCACAGGGCAGACGAGAACCAAGTATCCAGCACGTCCTCATCCTGCTTAATGTGCGCAGAACCGCACTTGCAGCAGCAAGTCGGGTCTTCGCGGCTGACGGTCATCGCGCCGCAGTCGTCGCAGTACCACACCGGAATGCGGTGTCCCCACCACAGCTGACGGCTGATGCACCAGTCGCGGATATTTTCCATCCAGTTCATATACTGCTTCGTGAAGCGCTCCGGCACGAACTTCGTTTCGCCGCTCTTGACGCAGGCAATCGCCGGTTCCGCCAGCGGCTTCATCTTCACGAACCACTGCCGGGAGACCATCGGCTCAATCACCGTATGGCAGCGGTAGCAGGTGCCGACCTCGTGGGTCAGCGGCTCGATGCTCTTGAGCAGCCCCAATTCCTGCAAGTCCGCGACAATCGCCTTGCGCGCTTCCAGCGTCGTCATGCCGGCGTACTTGCCGCAGTCAATCGCCTGACCGTCGGCGTCCTTCGCGGCGTCCTCCGCGCCGGTCATGTGGCCGTCATAAGTGAACACGCGCACGACGGGCAGGTTGTGGCGCTGACCGACTTCGTTATCGTTCGGGTCATGCGCGGGGGTGATTTTCACCACGCCCGTTCCCTTTTCCATGTCGGCGTGTTCATCGCAGATAATCGGAATTTCGCGGTTCGCCAGCGGCAGCAGCACATGGCAGCCGTGCAGGTGAGCATAGCGCGGGTCAGCGGCGTTAATCGCCACGGCGGTGTCGCCGAGCATGGTTTCGGGGCGGGTGGTCGCCAGTTCCAGCATCTCGCCCGTCTCCTTCACAGGGTACAGCAGATGCCAGAAATTGCCTTCTTTCTCCTGATATTCCACTTCCGCGTCCGAAATCGCGCTCTCGCAGCACGGGCACCAGTTGACCAGCCGGTTGCCGCGGTAAATCAGCCCCTTTTCGTACAGGCGGACGAACACCTCACGCACTGCCTTGGAGCAGCCCTCGTCCATCGTGAAGCGCTCGCGGCTCCAGTCGCAGCTGATGCCCATGCGGCGCTGCTGGGTGACGATGCGTCCGCCGTACTCTTCCTTCCACTTCCACGCGCGGTCGAGGAAGCCCTTTCGGCCGAGGGACTCCTTGGTCAGCCCCTCTTTGCGCATCGCATCGACGATCTTCACTTCCGTCGCGATGGCGGCGTGATCCGTGCCGGGCAGCCAGAGCGTCGGATCGCCCTTCATGCGGTGATAGCGGACGGCGAGATCCTGCAGGGTGCAGTCCAGCGCGTGGCCCATATGCAGCTGACCGGTGATGTTGGGCGGCGGCATGACAATGGTGAAGGGCTTCTTGCCTTCCACGCGGTGCGCCTCAAACGCGCCGGAGGATTCCCAGTCGCGGTAGATTTCGCTTTCCACGGCTTGGGGATTGAATGTTTTCTCCATTTCCATGTGAATGACCTCCTATATGCGATTTACAGTTAGCACAGGTGAATCTGGAAAGAGTATCATGCAAAAATGAGGATTGCGCCGACGAGCGCGACGACGCAGCCGACGATTTTGGTGATGATATCGGCCTTTTCGCTGCCCGAAAAGAGCTTTCGGGCGACGATGCCGGACGTATAGACGAGGATTGCGCCCAGCACGAGCAGGAATGTGCCCGGCTGGAGCAAGCGCTCCGCGATCTGCTGGAAGTAGTTCATACGGGTGTCCTTTCCGCGTGAAATGATTGCCAAAACGCAAAAACAGCCCCATCCCGAAGGACGGAGCTGTTTCCGTGGTACCACCTTGCTTCGCAGCGCAAACACTGCCTCAAGCGCACGGTCACGGGTGCGAACCGCATTCGGCTACTTTCCATGCGGAAAAAATCCTGCATCATCCTCACCGAACGCTCTGTGAAGCGACCTTCCCCTGACGGCTGTGCGAGCGGCCTCTCAGCCGGTGAACCACCCTCTCTGAGCCAGCAAAATCAGGGTACTCCTCTTCACGTTGCGAGCATATGGAATTGCGGGGAATGTAGGAAATCAGACAGAACAGGATGACCCCGCTGCTGCCTTTCTCCCCTCATTTGCCCCCGGATACCAATTAGGCGTTCTTTTCCTCGTTGACCGCAACGACCTGCACGCCCTTGTAGAAACCGCAGTGCTTGCACACGCGGTGAGCCAGCTTCATCTGATGGCACTGGGGGCACTCAACGATGCCGGGCACGGTGAGCTTCCAGTTCGCACGACGGCTGTGCTTGCGAGCCTTAGAGATTTTTCCCTTCGGAAGAGCCATGGTTACACCTCCTCGTTATTGGCAGCCAAATTGCTGACCGAATTATTCTTTGTTGTCGGACTTTTCAGCCAGCAACTGCTGCAATGCCGCAAAAGGACGCTGTACATTCGCATCGTCCCGGCAATGCTTGTGTTGGTTGACCTCCTCGTACTCCTCAAATCCCCTGCAATCTTCCTTGCACAGGAAGCGCATCGGTAGGTTGAGCAGCACATGCGTCAGGGTGAGTTTCGCAAAATCAAGCTGTGCGCCCTCATACGCGAAAATCTCATCATCCTCCGGGTCGCCCCCATGCAGGAACGTTTCCCGGAAATCCCCCGTAACGGGGCAGGACGCAGGAGACAGGCATTTGGCACAATGGGCATGAGCGGTTGTCGTCAGACTTCCTTCTACCACAACACTGCCATCTTCATTGGCAGTCAGATGCCCGGAGAGCTGCACGGGGTCAAACGCGACCTCCTCGCCGCTCACATCCTGCGGGGCAATGGTCTGCTCCACAGCGAATGCGTAAGCCGTTCCCGGATCACGCAGGGCATGAAGTACATCCAGCTTCAAATGCTCACCACCTCAAATTAGACCATTTCATATTATAGGTTTTTTCGCGGGTTTTGTCAACACCTTTTCGCGGAAAAAAGCGTCTTTTCCCCGAAAAAAGTTGCGCGCCCCCGCGAAAAAAGCCCGAATGTCTGCCTAATACTATTTCCAAATGAGAATGCGCCAAGATGCGAAGCGAATTTTTTCTTCTGGCTAACGGGAGTGCAACGCAGCGTAGCAGCGCTACGCTAAGTGGAACGACCGAACGCCAGAAGGAAAAAGGCGCAAGCAGCTGGTGCAGGCGAATGCAGGAAATAGTATATTACTTGTTCGCGCCCTCGACCAGTTCCTTGGTGTCGCGCGCAATCATGATTTCCTCGTTCGTGGGGATGACGCAGATGGTCACCTTGGAGTCGTCGGTGGAGATGACGGCTTCCTTGCCGCGCACCTTGTTCTTCTCCACGTCCAGCTTCGCGCCCATCCACTCCATGTCCTTCATGACGGATTCGCGCAGTTCCGGGCCGTTTTCGCCGATGCCCGCCGTGAACACGATAATGTCCACGCCGCCCATCGCCGCCGCGTAGGAGCCGATGTACTTCTTGATGCCGTAGTGCAGCATGTCACGCGCCAGCGCCGCACGGTCGTTGCCCTCATCCGCCGCCTTGTCGATGTCGCGCATGTCGGAGGACAGGCCGGAGATGCCCATCAGACCGGACTGCTTGTTCATCATCGTCAGCACTTCGTTGACGGTCATGTGGTCATTGTTGGCAATAAACTGCACAACCGCCGGATCGCAGGAGCCGGAACGCGTGCCCATGACAACGCCTTCCAGAGGGGTCAGACCCATCGACGTGTCAACGCACTTGCCGTCCACCACCGCGGACATGGAAGAGCCGTTGCCCAGATGGCAGATGATAATCTTCTTGCCGATGGGGCTCACGCCGAGGAACTCGCACACGCGCTTGCTCACATAGCGGTGGGACGTGCCATGGAAGCCGTAGCGGCGGACGCCCATTTCCTTATAATAGCGGTACGGAACGCCATACATGAACGCCTTCGGGGGCATGGTCTGATGGAACGCGGTGTCGAACACGGCCACCTGCGGCGTGTGCGGCATGACTTCCTCGCACGCCTCAATGCCCATCAGGTTCGCCGGATTGTGCAGCGGGCCCAGCGGGATGAACTTGCGGATGGCAGCCTTCACTTCGTCGGTGATGATGCAGCTGGCGGTGAACTCCTCGCCGCCGTGCAGCACGCGGTGACCCACCGCGCCGATTTCATCCACGGACTTGAGCACGCCCTTTTCCGGGTCAAGCAGCGCGCGCAGCATCAGCTTCGTCGCCACGACGTGGTCCGGAATCGGCTCGTAGAGGTCGATGACCTTCGACATGTCAGGGGTCTTCTGGTTCAGGTGGGAGCCTTCAATCGCGATGCGCTCCACCTGCCCCTTGACGATCATTTGCTCGTTGTCCATGTCCACCAACTGGTACTTCAGGGAGGAAGAACCCGCGTTGACAATCAGAACCTTCATGGATGGTTACACTCCTTCTATTTCTATCAACCAGATGTTCATTTATTCGTTTGTTTCCGGCGCTTTGACCGTCACGCCGGTTTTCTGCGCCCAGTCCCACGCCGGGCTGCCCTCCGGGGTCACCAAGACGTTTTGCGCAAAGGACGTAATGCTCCCACTGCCTGCTTGCCCTTCCATCACGCCGATGGCTGTTACGCTGGCGGGAATCACGATTTCCGTCAGCTTCGGGCAGATGCCGAATGCCAGCAGACCAATCGTTTCCGTGCCTTCCGGCAGAACGATTTTCTCCACCGTCACGTCGTAGTGGAATGCAAAGGGGTCAATCGTCTTCATCCCTTCGGGGAGGATGATTTCTTCCGCCGGCGAAATGTCGGAGAAGCAATGCAGCAATCTCGTTCCGTCCGCCGTCATCAGCAGACCGTTCGTCTCGTCGAGTTTGAACGCTGCATTGTCCTCCGCGAGGGTCAGCGACTGCAAGCCGTACAGCCCGATGAAGTTCAGCTGCTCGATTTCGGTCAAACTGCTCGGCAGCGTCAAGTGCGTCAGGTAGTAGTTAAACTCAAAGACGCTGCTGTAAATCTTCTCCAAGCTCTGCGGCAGGTCAAAATCGTACAGCCGCATACAGCTTTCCAGCGAAGCGGGCGGCAGTCTCTTCAAGCCGTCGGGTAATTTCAAGCTGACCAGATAGTTGTCGCCGGAAAAACACGCCGCGCCGATTTCCGTCACGCTGTCCGGCACGACAACCGTCGTCACCGTCTTCTCGTAGAACGCCCGATGCCCCAGCGTCGTCACGGGCAAGCCGTCGATGGCGTCCGGAATCAGCACATGTTCGCTTGTGCCGATGTAGTCGGTGATGGTGACCTCGCCGCCGTCCGCCGTGTACGCAAAATCCGACGCGGGATTGACCTGCTCCCCCTTCCGGTGGAACACGCACAGCGACTGCGCGACAGAAATCATCTGCTGCACCAGTGCGTCGTCATCGTTCGGGAAGAGGAAGAAGTACAGGTCGCCCGAATCCCCAATCCAGAGGATATCGAATCCCTGCCCGTTCATGCTGACCAGCACGGCGGGCATGTCGTTGATGGTCATTTCCTGCAGGCGGGTGCTCTGCGGCGTGGTCAGCCCCAGCATCAGCGCCGTTCCCTCAACAATGAACGACTGGATGCCCAGCGCGTCGCTCGCGTCGGTCGCCTCCCAGTCGGCGGGCAGTTTCATCGCCATCACCATTTGGTTCTGGTCGGTCAGGAGGGAGGTCATCGGCGGCACGTCCGCAGCATCCGACGTCTGGTAGCCCCATTCGTTCGGAATCTCGAAAATGGCATTCTCGCCCAGCGGGACGGCGTACAGGTCAATGTAGGGCAGCAGGTACTCTTCGCTCTGTGATTCCTCCGCAAAAGCGCAGGACAGCAGCACAATCGCCGCTAAAATCAGGGAAATCAGCCGTTTTTTCATGCAGGGTTCTCCTCCTTAGCGCGTCTTTTGTGACGCTTCTGTGAACATTATAACGTTCCAGCAGAGGAAAACCCTGCATGAAATTTGGCATTACTTAACGATTTCGCCCATCTGCGCACGGCCGCAGCCAGCCGCGTTGGACTCGTCGGTGTCAATATGCATCGCCAGCGCGTACTTGTCGCTCACGCGGACAACCACGTCGCCGAAAATCAGGGAACGGCCGTCGGTATCCACCTTCACGGACACAACGTCCTTGTCCTTCACGCCGTATTCCTCAGCGTCCGCGGGGGTCATGTGGATGTGGCGCTTGGCGGCGATCACGCCCTCGGTCAGTTCCACTTCGCCCGCCGGGCCAACCAGCTTGCAGGCGCCCGAACCCGCGATGTCGCCGGATTCACGCACAGGCGCGGTCACACCGATGGAACGCGCATCCGTCAGGGACAGCTCCACCTGCGTCGCGCTGCGAACCGGGCCGAGGATGCTCACGCCGGTCAGGGTCTTCTTCGGGCCGACAACGTCCACGCGCTCCGCGCTGGCATACTGACCGGGCTGGGACAGCATCTTCTTGACGGTCAGTTCATAGCCCTTGCCGAACAGGGTTTCCAGATCCTGCTGGGTGACATGAACGTGACGAGCGGAGGTTTCCACGATGAACTGCTTCATATGAATTACTTCCTTTTCATGGTCTTGTTTGGGGATGAACCCAATCTATTATACCATCTTTCGGCGGTTCTGTAAAGGCAAAAACGGCGGCAAAATTGCATCATTCCACGTCATTTCGCGCGTTCGCTTGACGTTTCTGTTCTTTTTGTTATAATAGGAACGCACCTTTTCATTGCTCATTGCTCATTCCTCATTGCTCATTAAAAGGAGTTTTTCCATGCGCATTGTCGGCGTGATTGCCGAGTACAACCCCTTCCATTCGGGGCACGCGCACCAATTGCGTCAGGCGCGGGAAGCCGCCCACGCGGATGCGGTCGTCGCCGTCATGTCCGGCTGCTTCGTGCAGCGCGGCGACGCGGCGATTGTCTCCCCCGCCATCCGCGCAAAAATGGCGCTGCAAAACGGCGCGGATGCCGTGATTCTGCTGCCCGCGCTGTGGTCTGTCCGCGACGCGGAGCACTTCGCCTTAGGCGGCGTACATCTGCTGACCGGCTTGGGCTGCGACGTGCTCTCCTTCGGCGCGGAAACGGCGGATCTTCCCCTGCTGCAGGCGGCGGTGGATGCGCTCGAATCCCCCGATTTACCCGCAGCGATTCAGCCGCATCTGTCCGCCGGGCTGCCCTATCCCGCTGCGCTTTCCGCCGCGATGGCGGAGGTCGCCCCGGCTGCCGCGCGCGTCCTTCAATCCCCCAACAACACGCTCGGCGTGTGCTACCTGCGCGCGCTTCGGCGATTGGGCGCGTCCACCGACGTGTACCCGATTGCCCGCGCGTCGGATTATCACGCGTCTGCCATTGGGGATGGCTTTTCGTCCGCCACGGCGATTCGCTCCGCCATTCTGCGCGGCGACTGGTCATCCGCCTATTCCGCCATGCCGGGGAGTGCGGCGGACTTGCTGGAAAATCAGGCGCTGGCAAATCACCTGCACCGCCCGGAGGCGCTGGACACGCTGCTGCTGGCGCGGCTTCGGCTGATGGATGAGGCGGATTATGCCGCGCTGCCGGACATCAGCGAAGGCATCGAGCGCCGACTGCGCCGATTTGC
>ENA-ORNF01003373-ORNF01003373.1-human-gut-metagenome-genome-assembly--contig:-NODE-3373-length-10500-cov-9.526759_pt1 | contig 10500 bp, 9 predicted proteins | sample MGYA00242110_ERZ509012 | MGnify/ENA primary metagenome ERZ509012 (study PRJEB26280, sample SAMEA2338714) | human gut metagenome | biome: human gut; feature: human-associated habitat; material: faeces... | reverse complement strand
TTATGAGACTACCAACTTTTTATGAACAAAATCTTATCCCGAACTGGGGTAATATATACGCTATCGGTGAGTAGAACAGAATATTTATAACTGCGCCAACATCGTCGCCTTGAGCTCGAAAACCGAAGACCATCTGCATTATATAATGTACGGCAAACAATAACATAGCAAAAGCCAAAAGCCAACGAACAATCTCATATGCTTTTGTAGTATCGGTCTTCTGAAGAGATGACAATACAAGAGCGAAGAACAAAGTCAGCGATACTCCCATCAAGCTGGCCTGAATAATTAATAGAACATTTGATATATCTTGCATCTTACTGATAATTAAAACACACCGCATAAAATCAATCGACTTTATGCGGTGCACGGTTTATCTTTTCACATCATATCTTATCCTTAACTGGAGTAAGATATGCCTGCGAGTCTGCATCATTTCTTTTCTTTCAGCAAATCGCGGATTTCAGTGAGCAACTGAACATCTGCGGGAGGTGCTGGAGGTGTAGCAGGAGCAGCTGGGGCTTCTTTTTTGCGATTCAATGCGTTAATACCCTTAATCAACAAAAATACAGCGAAAGCTATAATCAGAAAGTCGAACACTACCTGGATAAAGTTTCCGTAGTTAAGGCTTACCTCTGGAGTAATCACCTTATCACCCTCAAGAACCGCATCTTTCATTACAATCTTTAAGTCGGTGAAGTTTACACCGCCTACCAGCAAACCTACTGCCGGCATAATCAAATCGCCGACTACCGATGATACGATTTTTCCGAACGCACCACCAATGATGATACCCACTGCCATATCGACTACGTTACCACGCATGGCGAATGTCTTGAACTCTTGCAACATTTTCTTCATGTGTTAATACTGTTTTAGTTTGTAAATTTGTTGTTATAGCTATTAACAAAAATCAATGCCAACCGCCATTAAATACAGTCTCATAGTCGCGCTTAGCTGCCGGCACGGTCCACTTTTCTGGAATGAACTTCCACTGGTTAAGCGGCTTCGGGTCGAGTTGCTTCTTCTCTTCTATGCGCTTCATCAGATAGTAGCGAAGATCTTTCTCTGTCGATGTGACGATGCGGCTCTTCAGCTCCTTTTTCGGTATGCCGGCACCCTTAGTCAGCAAGTCGCCTCCACCATTGCCACGGTATGAGTTGATAGCTACTTTATATATCTTATCCATCTGGAACGGAGTGCCGTCGGCCATGCTCTTTATGTCTACGCGGCTGCCTTCGGGCTTGGTAACATCTACCGTATATATAATACCTGCCGCAGAATCAAAGTTGAACGTGGGGTTCTTGAAACGGCCAAAGCCCGACATTGAATCATCCAACAGCAGCAGATGGTCTGAAGCCGACTTCATCTGGTTAGTCCACAGTGCGTAAGACATCTCTAAGAAACCCTTTATCTCCTTACCGCTCAACTTCATGGTGTACAGCATGTTCTCGTACCTATACAAGTTGAACATATCGCTCACGTATATATCGCCCTCCTTAATTTCGGCTGTAGGCGAAAGCGGAGCACAGAACGAAATTTCGGCTCCTGTAAGATCCATTTGCAACTGATGCAGCAAGTCGATAAACGCCGACGGACCAAAGAACGCGTCCTTCGATGATATGGTGCTCGACATACGTCCTATCTTACGCGACACGAAATCGAGAGTAGCCTTATACTGAGGCTCGAACGCCTTCATGAAAGTCTGGTCTACTGGGTAAGCGTCGAGTTCGGTTATTTGTCCCGAAACTTCTTTCTTCACCAACTTTCCGTTCTTCTTTACCACCTTTATCATTACATCCGACACGCAACGCGCCGCATTAGAAGGACCGGTAATCAATACCGAGTCACCAGCCGCGTTCACCACCTTACGGCAATGACGCTGATGATCGTGCCCCATAAACACCACGTCGAATCCCGGCACATTACGAGCCACTATCTCCGATCCGTTTTCTATAGCGTCGCCCAGCCGGTTGCCCTCCGGTCCGGCGTGAAACAAACCTATAATAATATCAGGGTTCTCTTTCTCCTTAATAATCTTCACCCAATGGCGAGCGGTGGTCTCCATATCGTCAAAACGGAGTCCGCTCCACAGCTGCTCGGGCAACCAAGACGGAATGGCGGGCGTAATCATTCCCAGCACAGCCACCTTTACCCCTTCACGCTCCAGCACCTTATAAGGAGGCAGATACGGTTTATTGGTTTTTGTATCTATGATATTTGCGCCCAGCACGGGGAACTTGCACTGACTCACCCAGCGGTCGTAAACGGCATGTCCCGGCTCCACGTCGTGATTACCCATGTTGCCCAAGTCGTAACGCAAGTAGTTCAGCATCGAAGCGCATACATGCTCAGTCTTGGTATCTATATAATTATAGTAATACGCTATGGGCTGGCCTTGCAGTATATCTCCGTTATCTACCAGCATAAACGCATCTTTATACTGTGAACGTCGCTCGTTGACTAAAGAACTGAGTCGCGCCAAGCTTCCATTCTGCGGCTTACGGGTTATGAAGTCATACGGGAAATAGCTTCCGTGCACATCGCTGGTCTCTATTATGTTAAGTATCACTTCTTTCTTATCAGCGCCATGCGCACCAAGCGCCCATACGCTTCCTACTAATGCCAACATTAATAATAATCTTTTCATCTTTACCGGTTATAAATCTTTTTATTCGTAAAAAGCCACACCACAGCGACATTTTGTCACTGCCGCATGACACAACAACACTCATTCATCTGTAATCGGTTTATATTACAAAGCCCAAAGATAAAAGTTTTTAATGGCTTTCAAACAGTACACACCTAATAATTTGTCACCTAATACCAAAAAACAACCCACATTTAAATAGTGATGGCATATCATTTGCACCCTACACAGAAAATTAAACAACTGACTATATGGCTTACATAGACTATTACAAAATTCTTGGAGTTGACAAAACGGCAACACAAGACGACATCAAAAAAGCATTTCGTAAGCTGGCACGACAATATCATCCCGACTTAAATCCTAATGACCCTAACGCCAAGGAGAGATTTCAGGCGATAAACGAAGCCAACGAAGTGCTTAGCGACCCCGAAAAGCGTAAGAAATACGATGAGTACGGTGAGAACTGGAAACATGCCGATGAGTTCGAAGCTCAACGCAAGGCCTACCAGAACCAGCAAGGCGGCGGAGGCGGCGACGGCGAGTATTGGTATTCTACAGACGGCACGCACTTCAACGGATTCGGAGGCGAAGGTATGCACGGATTCGGCGGTAACGGAAGTGGATTCTCTGACTTCTTCGAGGAGTTGTTCGGACACCGTGGAGCCGGTGCGGGACGTGGAGCGCATGGCGCTTTTAAAGGACAAGACATTCAGGGCGAGTTGCAACTTACGCTGCGTGAGGCTGCCACTACACACAAGCAGACTTTCAGCGTAAACGGCGAGAATCTGCGTATCACGGTTCCTGCGGGTATAGCCAACGGACAAATCATCAAGCTGAAAGGACACGGTGGCAAGGGCGTAAACGGCGGACCGGACGGCGATTTGTACATCACGTTCAATATAGCCGATGACCCAGTATTCCGTCGTAAAGACAACGACTTGTATACCGATGTAAACATCGATCTGTATACTGCCGTATTAGGAGGAGAAGTAACCGTAAACACCTTAGACGGACAAGTAAAGCTAAAGGTTCGTCCGGGCACACAGAACGATGCCAAGGTACGCTTGAAGGGAAAAGGATTCCCTGTATATAAGCAAGACGGCACGTACGGCGATTTAATAGTAACTTATCACGTAACCATACCTACCACACTGACCGACAAGCAGAAAGACTTGTTCCGCCAGTTGCAGCAGGGATAAACTCCTAAAACAAGACAACTATGCAGAACGATTTGATTATTATCACCGACTATTGCAGCCAATGCAACATAGAACCCGATTTCGTCTTGATGTTAGGCGAAGACGGACTGATAAACATAGAATACATCGACAATACGCGTTGTTTCCCTGCCTCGCAGCTGAACGACTTGGAACGGTACGCTCATCTCTATTACGATCTCTCTATAAACATAGAGGGCATTGACGCTATCCGTCATCTGCTAAACCGTGTAGAGACGCTGCAAAAAAGAGTGCGTTTCCTTGAAAACGAACTTCGATTCTACAAATAATAAATACTCCACATTTTAGTTATCCCAGCCCAGACCTACATGATTGATATGTAGGTCTGGGCTTTTCTGTGTTAATATAATATAATTATATACCGCATATTAATACGCCATATTCATTAAATCCGTACATTGTTCGTAAAATATGTTAATGCTTCAAACTAAGAGAGAAACCAAATATGGCAACGAACGAAAAACAACTCACACTACTTGCCCTTACGCTCTTGTGTAGCCCCTTGGCTCATGCACAACGACTTTTGCCTCCAGAGCAAAAAGACTCTATAGCCATTAAGAGTAATGTCATTAAGGTGACAGACATACACCCCGCCAAAGGCATGGTAAACAATACGCTCGATATACTTAGCGGTCAGGCAGCCGGTGTAAACGTAACGTCGAACGGCTTAGACCGAATGGCGATGCTAAACAGCGTGCGTGTGCGTGGTACTACCTCTATCACCGGAGGAAACGACCCGCTGGTGCTTATAGATGGCGTAACTTCGGATGTAACTACCCTTTCTACCATCTACCCCGCCGATATAGAGAGCTTCAGGATATTGAAGAACGCTGCCGAAACCGCCATGTACGGCTCTCGCGGAGCCTCTGGTGTAATAGAGGTGAAGACCAAGAAAGGCACCGGGCGAGGATTCCAGATTTCGTACGAAGGGAACGTGGGTTTCGAGAAGATGTATAAACGCCTGCAGATGCTCGACGCCACCGAATACGTGGCTACAGCCAAAGCCATGGGAGTGCATTGCAACAATGCCGGATATAACTCGGACTTATACAAAGCCATCACCCATACGGGCATGGTTAACAATCATTACCTGGCATTCAGCGGCGGAAACCCGCAGTCCAACTACCGAGCTTCTTTCGGAGTGATGGATCATAACACCATCATCAGAGACAAAGACTACGGAGTATTCGTGGCAAAGATAGACGTTACGCAGAAAGCGTTTAACGACAAGCTTACGGGCGACTTCGGCGTATTCGGCTCTTCGTTCAAGAACCATGACATCTTCGATACCCAAATGCTGTTCTACTCGGCATCTTGTCAGAACCCTACATACTCTTCCGTAGCCGACAACAATGGCAATTGGCCGAAAAATGAAACAGCCTATAAGATTAATCCCCCTGTGCTGTTGCTCGATGAGAAGAGCGATTCTAAAGACCTCAATTTCGACGCGCATATCAAACTGAGCTACGATTTCAATCCCTATTGGCGCATCTCTACTTTCGGCTCTTACCTTTACGGTTCTACAGAAAACTCACAGTTCTGCCCCACGCTGGTATGGGCGCAAGGCAACGTGTATCGTGGCGAGTTCAAAAAAGAAGAATGGCTAAGCAATCTGTCGCTCGATTTCAACAAGAAGATAGGCGTACACAATATCTCGGCACTGCTGAGCGGCGAATACCGCACACTGCGTAAAACCGCCTTCTGGGTATACGCCAAAGGCATCACCTCTAACGTTTTCGGCTACGATAACTTGGGCGCAGCCTCTACCCGACCCTACGGAGGCACCGAGAGCACATACGAAGACCAGTCGCTGGCTTCTGTTATGGGTAGCGTAACCTACAGCCTTAAAGACCGATATTCGCTATCCGTAAACGCACGCGGAGACGGATCGTCTATGGTGGGCGACGACCATACTTGGGGCTTCTTCCCCTCAGTATCGCTTTCATGGGATTTGAAGAAAGAGAGTTTCCTTGCCCATGCCAAGCACCTGTCGCTCTTAAAACTGCACACCGGCATCGGTCAGGCAGGTAACTTGGGAGGCATCTCTGCCTACACCACCATGAACACCGTGAGCCAAACCGGAATAGTCCCAGTAAAAAGCTCGCCTACGGTAACATTAGGTACGGTGAGAAACAATAACCCCGACCTTAAATGGGAAACCAAGACCACGTTCAACATTGGTGCCGACCTTGGCTTCTTCGCCAACCGACTGATGCTTACCGCCGAATATTACTACTCTAAGACTTCGGATATGCTTTACGCCTACGAGGTACCCGTACCCCCATTCGCCTACAACAAGCTGTTGGCCAACATCGGCTCCATGTCAAACCGAGGATTCGAAATAGGCCTCTCTGTACAGCCCATCAGCAAGAAAGACATGGAACTTAACGTCAACATGAACCTGTCTTTCCAGAGCAACAAGCTGATATCGCTTAGCGGAAACTACAAAGGCATGGAGATGTCGGCAGCCAACGTAACCGCTATAGGCGGACTCGACGGAGCCGGACAAAACGGAGGCGACAACAACGTGGTATATCAGATAGTGGGCCAGCCACTCGGAGTATTCTACCTGCCGCACTGCAAAGGGCTGATAAAAAACGATAACGGCAGATACTATTACGATATAGAAGACCTCGACCACAACGGAAAGATAGACCTTAGTGACGGAGGCGACAGATACGTGGCAGGACAAGCCACCCCGAAAGTAACCTTAGGCTCTAACATCAGCTTCAGATATAAGGACCTTTATGTAGCCCTGCAGATGAACGGTGCTTTCGGCCATAAGATATTCAACGGAACAGGACTGGCATACAACAACATGTCAAGCTTCCCCGACTATAACGTACTGAAAGGTGCTCCGCAGAAAAACATAGTAGACCAGCGTGTATCCGACTATTGGCTTGAAAAAGGAAACTACCTAAACCTTGAGCACCTCACCATAGGCTATAACGTGCCGCTAAAGAGCAATGTAATACGCTCACTGCGCGTATCGTGCAATATCAGTAACCTTGCCACCATTACAGGTTACAAAGGACTCACGCCTATGATTAACAGCTATGTAGTAAACAGCACTATGGGTATAGACGACAAGCGAAACTACCCCGTATACCGCACCTACTCGCTTGGTTTAAGTGTACAATTCTAAAAAAACGTAACACCATGAAAAAGATAATAAGCTACATATTAGCCATGCCATTGATGATATGCGCATACGGTTGCCTTGACGAGAATCCCAAAGACCAGGTAGACCCGGAAGCCATCTACAACAACGCCGATAATATCTACAAGAACGCCGTAGCATCGCTCTACAATTATATAGGCAGCAATAAAGAGTCAGAAGGACTTCAGGGAACCTGCCGAGGCATATACGATTATAACACGCTCACCACAGACGAGGCAATGATACCAATAAGAGGCGGCGACTGGTACGACGGCGGCTTGTGGGAGAACCTATACAAGCACCAATGGACAGCCAGCGACAACTACCTGTACGATATATGGAAATACATATATAAAGTAATAGTACTCTCTAACCAATCGCTCTCTGTTATAGACAGCCATAAGAGTCTGCTATCCACAAATCAGATAACAGAGTTCACAGCCGAAGTAAGAGCCGTACGCGCCCTGTTCTATTACTATGCCATGGATATGTTCGGCAATATTCCGCTGGTAACCTCGTACGATGTACCCTTAGAGCAAGTGGTTACAAACAAGCGTAGCGAAGTATTCAAGTTCATAGTAGACGAACTGCAAGCCGTATCCCCAGTGTTGGCAGATGCCCGCTCTAACACCCCCGGTGATTACTATGGACGTGTAACACGCCCTGTGGCACACTTCCTGCTGGCCAAGTTGGCACTGAACGCCGAGATTTACTCTGACGACAACTGGACCGACGGCAATCGGCCCGACGGCAAGAACATCTACTTCACCGTAAACGGAGAGAAGAAAAACGCTTGGCAAGCCTGCATCTGGTACTGTCAGCAACTAACCGACGAGGGATACGAACTTGAGACCGATTACGCCTCAAACTTCATCGTACATAACGAGAACTCCAAAGAGAACATCTTCACCATCCCTCTCGACAAGAACCTCTACCCCAACGAGTATCATTATCAGTTCCGCTCTCGCCACTACAAGCATGGCGGTGCCTACGGATGCGCAGCCGAAAACGGCACTTGCGCCACAGTTTCTACGGTAAAGGCGTTCGGCTACGGCACAAGTCAGGTAGACCCACGATTCTACATTAACTTCTATGCCGACGAAGTATCTGTAGACGGAAACAAAATTTATCTTGACAACGGCAAGCCATTAGTTTACATGCCGCTTGAGCTGAAGCTTAACCTTACCGACAGTCCGTACAAGCAAACCGCCGGAGCGCGTGTAAAGAAATACGAAGTAGACCGCACGGCCTATGCCGACGGAAAGCAGGTAGACAACGACATAGTTCTATACAGATATGCCGATGCCCTACTGATGCAAGCCGAGGCTAAGATACGCAACGGCGAAAACGGACAGGCAGAGCTTAACGCCGTAAGAGAAAGAGCCGGAGTGCCGCCCGTAGAAGCCAATCTGGACAACATCCTTAAAGAGCGTCTGCTGGAGTTGGTATGGGAAGGCTGGCGACGCCAAGACCTCATACGATACGGCAGATACACCGAGGCTTACGATCAACACACCCCAACCGAGGGCGAGAGCACAGGCTTTACCACCGTATTCCCTATACCGCAAAAATGCCTTGACCTTAACAAAAAGCTCGTGCAGAATTACGGTTACAAATAACTGAGTGATGCCGCCGCATATCATGAAATAGCGTGTATCAAAATACAGCCAATCCGTTCACGATTTTAGCATGAATGGATTGGCTGTTATGTTTTGGCTATTTCCCAAGAGACTTAAACATTTTAGCAATGCACTTTTTCTTCTGCTCCATGTTAGGGTGAACATAGAGGTTGAGAGTTGTAGTTATGTTAGCGTGCCCCAGCAGTACACTTACGGTCTTATAGTCGCAGTTGCTTTCAATGCAGCGAGTAGCAAAGCTGTGGCGTAATCCGTGGTATTTCAACCGAGGAATACCAAGACGATTCATCAGCCGATGATAATAATTGCGGTAGGTTCGTGGCTCTGTAGGCTTTTCCTCGTTGGTCAGCACATAGAAGTCCTCGTTCACCACCTTTTTCAGAGGTTTTACCATTGACAAAAGTTCCTTGTTAATAGGTATCTCACGACAAGAGTTCTTTGTCTTTGGAGTATTAATAAGCAACTCTGTATATTTGCGCTCACCCTCTACAACGTAAATGCGCTCAATTGTACGGTTCACAGTGATAGTGCCGTTATCAGCATTGATGTCCGACCACTTCAAACCGCATATCTCGCCAATACGCAAGCCTGTGGTAAGACTTACATAAATACCGAGGTTGCGGAACGTAAAGTTCTGCTTTATGAAATTGAGAATCTTTTTGTGATGTGCCACTGTCAGTACCTCTATTCCTTTATTAGCATCCATTGTAGGGTACTTGATATCCCACTCGCAATAGCTCATCCATTCATTCTTTACACCGAACTTCATCACCATTTTCAAGACAATAAGAATATCTTTCACTGTTTTAATGCTTAGTCCGTCATTCAGTTTCTTCAATACGAACTCCTGCACAAGTTTCTCACTAAGAACCTCACAATCGCCAAACGATGGCAGAATGTGGTTTTCCAGAACTAACACATAAGCAGCGTAAGTAGACTGCTTAACGTAGCGTTGCTTATCGCTCTTCCAAGCTAACGCAATTTCTCTAATTGTTTTTGTTGTCATGTAATCCTTAATTTTTAAGATATACACAAATTTGAGAAATTAAAGAAATAAGGTCCCAATATCTCAGATTCCCGGAGTTTCAGGGGGAGTGGGAGAAGTGCAAGTTTGGAGATTACGGAAAAGTAGTAACAGGCAACACTCCTCCAACTAAAGATATTGAGAATTACGAAAATGGAACATATCTATGAGCTTCTCCTGCTCCTGACTTCATCACCGACAATCCGTGGACAGAAGATCATGAAGAAGAAATCCGCTTTAAAGTAAGACACACCGATGTGTTCCAGTCGGCAAACTGATATACAAAGACGGCGAATGCCACATAGAGAGCGACACTAACGTACAAGGTGTAGCCCCCGGACAGTTCGGAGTAGTTTACGATAAAGAAGCGCACCTATGCATAGGTAGCGGCGAGATTCGTACCGCTAAAATTGATTAATAATACCCTAGGTATCATGCATTTATATATTACGCACTGAAAGTGCAAAAGTAAAATCACAATTACTTTTTGCATTTTCAGTGCGTTTCTTTTCATGTAGCCACATCCGTTCTTTTAGATCTTAATATCGTTTGGTGACTTGCTGCTCAGCCATTCTGCATACTTCAGTACCTTCACCTTTGTGTGCGCTGGAATCTGTATGTCTTAAATGAAAATTTCTCCAGATTTATAGAATACATATCTAAAATGAAAACAACAACCAAATAAATTAAAATAAATACGCTGTTTTATAGCTCAATAGTTCGTTAAAAATTCGCCACGCCTAAGCGGCTCTGGCAGTAAATAAAATGAGTTCTTTGAAAAGTTTGTC
>ENA-ORNF01003372-ORNF01003372.1-human-gut-metagenome-genome-assembly--contig:-NODE-3372-length-10503-cov-4.968511_pt1 | contig 10503 bp, 5 predicted proteins | sample MGYA00242110_ERZ509012 | MGnify/ENA primary metagenome ERZ509012 (study PRJEB26280, sample SAMEA2338714) | human gut metagenome | biome: human gut; feature: human-associated habitat; material: faeces... | reverse complement strand
TCTTGAAAGGCTTAGAGGCTGTTCGAAAAAGACCAGGTATGTATATCGGTTCAACTGATTCTCGTGGACTCCATCATTTAGTATGGGAAATATTAGATAATGCAATGGACGAAGTATTATCAGATTATTGTAATAAAGTAATTTTAAGAATAAAGAAAGACAACATTGTGGAAGTTGAAGATAATGGTCGTGGTATTCCTATTTCGATGCACAAAGAAGGTGTTCCTACTCCTCAAGTAGTTTTTTGTATGTTGCATGCTGGTGGTAAGTTTGATGACTCATCTTATAAGGTCGCTGGTGGACTCCATGGTGTAGGCTCAAGTGTTGTTAATGCGTTGAGTGAGTGGTTAAAAGTTACTATATATCGTGATGGAAAATGCTACACACAAACATTTTCGAAGGGCGGAACAATTATAGGAAAACCTAAAATTGTTAACGATAGTTCAAAGCGTCACGGAAGTATTGTTGAATTTAAGCCTGACCCTACAATTTTTTCAATTGTTAATATAGATTATAAACAATGCGTCCAAAGATTAAAAGAAGCAGCTTTTCTTATTAAAGGATTATGTGTGGAGACATATGATGAAAGACATGGACTTCACGATAAGTTTAAATTTGATGAAGGAATTGTTGAATATATTAAAGATATAAATACAGGAAAAGAACCTCTACATGAACCTATTTTTATAAGTGGTGTTTGTAATGATATAACTATTGAGGCAGCGATTCAATATACCAATAATCCTTATACCGAAAACATAATTTCTTTTGTTAATAATATTAGAACAAGAGATGGTGGTACGCACGAAATGGGATTCCGTTCGGCTATCACAAAATCGTTTAATGAATATGCCCGTATTAAAAAATTATTGAAAGAAAAAGATCCTAATTTAGACGGATGTGATGTTCGTGATGGAATAAATGCTATTTTATCAATTAGGGTTCCTGAGCGTATTTTACAGTTCGAAGGACAAACAAAGGGAAAACTAGGTTCAGCTGAAGCAAAAGTTGCTGTTGAACAATTAGTTATGGAAAAGCTTAAATTCTATTTGTTTGAAAATGCTAATATTGCAGATATACTTGTAAATAACGCTATAAGATCATTTAAAAATAGAGAAGCAGCAAAAAAAATAAAAGAAGAAACAAAAGATATTAAAAACAAAATTAACAAAAATGTTAATATGAATGGTAAATTATCACCTGTTCAAGTTAAAGACCCAACTACAAATGAATTATTTATAGTCGAAGGTGATTCTGCTGGTGGCTCTGCCAAACAAGGACGTGATCGTCGTTATCAAGCTATTTTACCATTAAGAGGTAAAGTTCTAAACTCTGAAAAAACAAAGATTGATGAACTTTTGAAAAACGAAGAAATACGTTCAATCATCTATACTATCGGTACAGGAGTTGGTGAAGATTTTAATATTAGCAAATGTAATTATAATAAGATAATTATCATGACCGATGCCGATGATGATGGAGCACATATCCAAATACTTTTACTAACATTCTTCTTTAGACATATGCGAGGCTTAATCGAAAATGGAAAAGTCTTTTTGGCTTTACCACCGCTATATAAGATTTCTTCAAAATCTTCCACTGGATATGCTTGGACAAATGAAGAATTAAAAGAAAAAACATCAACATTACGTAATTATGAAGTCCAAAGATTTAAAGGACTTGGTGAAATGAACTTCGAGCAATTATGGGAGACAACTATGAATCCACAAACTAGAACATTAATCCGTGTTGATATCGAAGATTTAAGTGATGCTGAGGCAAGAATTACAACTCTAATGGGTGATGATGTAATTCCAAGAAGAACTTGGATTGAACAAAATGTATCATTTGATAATACTGACGACTTTGATTTAGTATTAGGAGAAGGTGACGAAGATGAGTAGAAAATTATCAATAAATGAAAAAATAGCAAATTTTGCTGAAGAGAAAATATTACAAGATAACATTGAAAACTTATTTGGTGAGCGATTTGGGAGATACTCAAAATATATTATTCAAGATCGTGCTCTTCCTGATTGTCGTGATGGTTTAAAACCTGTACAAAGACGTATTCTTTATGCAATGTATAAATTAGGTATGTTTCCTAAAACACCTTATAAAAAATCAGCTCGTATTGTTGGTGAAGTAATTGGTAAATATCATCCTCATGGTGATACATCAGTTTATGAGGCTATGGTAAGAATGAGTCAATCATTTAAAATGCTTTTACCATTAGTTGATATGCATGGTAATAATGGTAGTATCGATGGTGATGGTGCCGCTGCAATGCGTTACACCGAAGCTAGATTATCAGTATATGCTGATTATTTATTAAAAGATTTAAACAAGCATACAGTAAATTTTGTTCCTAATTTTGATGATGAAGAACTAGAACCTGTCGTTTTACCTTCACGTTTTCCTAATTTACTTGTAAATGGAGCTACAGGTATAGCTGCTGGTTACGCAACTGAAATGCCTCCTCATAATGTTGGTGAAATTATTAATGCTATTATTTACCGAATTAATAAACCTGATTGCTCATTATCCGAAATAATGAAAATTGTTCAAGGCCCTGATTTTCCAACTGGAGGAATTGTTCAAGGTATTGATGAAATAAAGAAAGCTTTTAAAACGGGTAGAGGTAAAATTGTTGTCAAGTCACGTTCTGAAATTGTTGAAGCAAAAAATATAAATCAAATTATAGTTACAGAAATACCTTATGGTGTAAATAAAGCCCAACTAGTTAAGAAAATGACTGATGTTGTTTCTGAAAAAGCTGTTGATGGCGTTATCGATATTCGTGATGAGTCAGATAGAGAAGGATTAAGAATTGTTATTGATTTGAAAAAGGATGCTAATGCTGAGGATATTAGAAACTTTTTCTTACGAACAACAGATTTACAAATAAACTATTCATATAATAATGTTTGTATTTATAATAAACGTCCTGTGCTCATGGGTTTGTTAGAGTTATTAGATTCATATATTGAACATCAAAAAGAAATAATTACTAATAGAAGTAATTATGATTTAAATATTGCCAAAAAAAGACTTCATATAGTTGAAGGATTAATAACAATGGTATCAATTCTTGATGCTGTAATTCAAACTATTAGATCTTCAGCAAACAAAAAAGATGCTAAAGAGAATATAATGGCTAATTATCATTTCACTGAAGAACAAGCCGAAGCAATTGTAATGCTTCAATTATATCGTCTTACAAATACTGATATTGTAGCTTTATCAAAGGAAAAAGATGATTTAAATAATAAAATTACTGAATTGAACGAAATTCTATCAAATGAAAAAGCACTTTTAAGAGTTATCAAATCTGAATTATTAGATACTTTAAAAGAAATTGATATTCCACGAAAAACAACAATCGAACATAAAATTGATGAAAGCATAAAGCAAGTTGACGTAAAAGTTTTAATAGCTAAAGAAGATGCTGTTATAATTATTACTAAAGATGGATACATAAAACGTATGAGTCCAAAAGTTTATGCATCTGATGAAGAAAACAAATTAAAAGAAGAAGACTTTGTCCTTGCTAAATACGATGTTACAACATTAGATACATTATTATTCTTTACTGATAAAGGAAGTTATGTATATTTACCTGTACAAAACATTCCTGAAACACGACCAAAAGAATTAGGACGAAATATTGCGGTTATGGCAACTATTCCATCAGATGAAAAAATCATCTTTTCGGTTCCTATAAGTGATTTTGAAGCTGATAGATATGTCCTCTTTACAACAAAACATGGCCTAACTAAACGTACACATATACGTGAATTAGTTGCGACACGTTATTCAAAAGCTCTAAAAGCTACAAAACTACGTGATGGCGATGAAGTTGTTAGTGTTGACATTTGTAATGGTGAAGATCATGAGGTTATGGTTGTTACTAAAGAAGGCTATATGTTAAGATATAATGCTAGTGAAATAAGTTTATTTGCACCACCATCATTCGGTGTAAAAGCCATTGAACTTAAAAACAGACCTGATGATTTAGTATTAGGAGCATTCTATGTAAATCCTAAAGACGTTTTACTAGTCTTAAGTGAAAAAGGTGGAATTCGTAAGTTCAAATGCACAGATGTTCCAAAAGGAAAGAAAATTCATGTTGGAAAATTATGTGTAAATGTTGGTAAACCAAATGGATATTTAATCGATTTTGAAATAATTCATGAAAAGAGTGAAACCTCAAAATGTTATTTAGTTGGTGATGTTGCTACAAAAGAAATTAATTTAGAAGAAGATGTTAAAGGACTTAATGTAAAGAAATTACCTTTACTAACAACAAAGGTTGGAAATCCAATATGTCTAATTGCTACACGTAGCTCAATTGATTTTGAATAAGGAGACTAATTTATGTTTTGTTTACTTAATATAGATCATTATGTAATACCAAATGATATTGTAGTCAAACTATCTAAAATTTATAGATATATAGGAAATAATGACTTTTATTTAAATTCCTTAGGAAGTGATTTAAATAAAGTTATTGATTTGACAGTAGAAAAAGATGCTTATTTCCTTGCTAAAATCCTTAAACTTGATATCTCAGAAGCTCGTGCTAAACTAATAATAACAAAAGATTCTTCACCAAGAAATAAAGAAGAAATGACTCTTTCTAATTTAAAAGAATTATTATCAGGCATTCAACAAAAATATCATACTTTACGCTTACAAAGTAATGATATATATAATATGATAAATTATGTATATTCTCAATATAGTGCAATTAAGTTTTCAATGTACGAAGGTGAAAGAAGTGTATTACAATCTCAAAATCTAAAAAGCAAACGACTAATCCTTGATGAAATGTATGCTATAATTGAAAAATACACATCTAGACAACTTTATGAGAGAATTATTTTATATATTCACTACTTTATAGATTTATTCAATTTAAATCCGTTTGAAAGCCGCAATACAACAATCTCTTGGTTAATTCTATATCAATTAGTGTTAACAGCAGATATAAATGCTTTCAAATATGTAAGTTTCTTTGAAATAATTTACTATAATTACAAAGATTTTACAAGTGAACTATGTAAAGCAAGTGTCAATTGGAATGAAGGATATTCACAAACAACTGAATTTGTTAGATACTTTCTAAATTTAATTGAAAATGCCTACAAAAACACTGATCAAATTATTAAAAACTATCAATATGATAAAACTAATAAAAAATACGAAAATATTGAAAGTTCAATAATGAGCATGAAAACTATCTTCACTAAAGATGAAATACGCCAAATGTACCCATATGTTAGCGAATCAACAATAAATCGTGTTTTAGTAAGCCTTCGTGATGCTGGATTAATTGAGCCTCTAGGCAAAGGACGTTCAGCAAAATGGACAAGAAAATAAATTATAACTCCTTAAAGCTTGATTTTAGTTTTAAGGAGTATTTTAATATACATGAAAGAAGTCTATTACAGGCTTTTTTCTTTTTATATAAAATATTTTACTTAAAAAAAGGAAGAGGACTTCCGGTTTTTTAGGGCTTATTTTTTAAAAAAAGGCATGTTTTTTATAAAAAACACTAAAAAATAAGCGTTTTTGCCACTTTTTTAGGTAAAAAAAACGGAAGAGGACTTCCGGTTTTTTTTTAGCACTTTTGTTATAATATTGAGCGTAAATTAATTTACATTTTTAATAAAAGTGGAGTAGCTAACCACCAATATTTATGTTTGCTTTTGGAGGTGAAAAATGATTGACACTATAGTACCTATCATTGTTATTATTTCATATATGATGGGTGAAATTTATAAGGTTTTATTTAAAAATCATAAATCTTTATATAAATTAATTCCTATATTTGTTTGTTTCTTTGGTGCTATGTTAAGTGTTTTAATATATAAAACCAATAGAGAATTATTGTTCAATGTTCAAAGTATATGGGATGCTTTATATATTGGTATTTTAAGTGGAGCCTCGGCAACAAGTACAAATCAAATAATTAAACAAATATTTAAAAAGGAGAAAAATAATGAGTGAATTTAAAGACAGAAATGTTGAGTTTCCTTCAAGGAAAAAATTAAATGTAAAAGAGATTATCAGAGATGAAGCTGGTGAAATTATCAGCTTAACAGTTGACGAAACAAGATGTGAAGGTTTAGTTACTGAAGAAGGAACTAAACTAAATGCTAATAATTTAAATACTATTACAAATAGTATAGCAAGTAATTGTATTAATTCTTTTCTTGAAACAAAAGATGAAGAAATTAAGAGTTTTATTAAGACTTTATGTGATGAAAGAATATTATATGATAAGAATTTAGATGTAATCAAAGAAGATTTAGAAAGTGTAAGTATTCCTAGTGTTATAACAGAAGATTTAGTTTTACCTACTATTTGTCCTAAAGGTACTACTATAACATGGGAAAATATTATGCTCCCTCAAGTAAATCTTAATGGTAGCGGTAATGTTTTAATTATTACAACAGGAAGATGGCCATTTACTTTTGTTATAACTGCTCGTTATAGTTATGGTACTGCATATTTAGATAAAGAATATCAAATTACTATTTTAGAGGCAGATGGTACAGATCTTGAAAAAGTAAGAAGTGATGTTAATAGTTTAAATATACCTGCAGTTATGAATACTGGTACAGTTGAATTACCTACTAGTGGTGATTTTGGGTCAACTATTGAATGGTCTTGTAGCTCTCCTTTAGTTTCAATTAGAGGTAATTTGCTTACTCTAAATGAAGTAGCCCTAGATACAACTATTACTTTAAGAGCAGTTGCACGCAAGAATTCAGCTGAAGCCACTAAGGATTATTTAGTTACATTGAAATGTGTTTTAGGAAGACCAACAAGTGAATTATCATTTGTTTGGACAAAGAATTTTGGTTTCCCAAAATCTAAACAAATTTCTATTGTATCGTATGTTGGAACTATTGAAATGATGGTAGTATCACATAGTGAACTAATAGATATTAGTATCGATAAAGTTATCGGAAATATGGTTACCTTTACAGTAAGTGAAACATATGCTTTGAATCAAGGTGATAATACGGATAATTTAGTTTTACCTTATGTAATAAGTGTTTCTAATAATAGAACAGGTGATGAATATTTAGTCACAGGTAATGTGCATTATTATGTAGGAGTTTAATATGGATAGAAGTAGAGTATTTCAAACAAATAAAGAATATAGTTTAGATTTAGGTTCATTAAATATTAATACATTTAATGGAAGAGCATTATATAGTTATCCAGTAGCCAGTATTGGCTCTGGTAACTATGCTATTGATGTTTTATTAGTATATAATTCTTTTTATGATTCTATGGATTTCTTAAACAAAAAAATAGGATTAGGAAATGGATGGAAACTTAATTATGAACAATATCTATTTAAATATGATAATAGTTTTTATCTAGATGATTTTAGTATAAATGATTATGTTTATATTGATGAAGCATGGTGTATTCATAGATTTATTAAGTATAGTGAAACTACAGTAAATGATATAAAGATATGTGAGTATTATGATGACTCAGGCACAGGTCTTAAACTTACTATAAGAAATGATACTGATTATGAAATTAGTGATGAGTCAAATAACAAATATATATTTGATTTAGAAGGTAGATTAATTAGAATTATTTCAGGTATAAATAGTAATATGAGAAAAGAAATTATTTATAATAGTGATGGTAATATAACTAGTATTTATGATTATAGAAGAAGTCAAAGAAAAGTTAATATGCAATATAATTTGTATGGTAATCTTACTTTAGTTAGTTGCACTAATAAAAACATTTCTTATGAGATTTCTTATAGTAATAATAAATTAATAGAAATAAGACAAAAGTCACTTGGTGAAGTAAAACTTGTTCAAGAATACATTTATGAAAATGATTTAATAAAGTATTTTATTAATTCTATGACTAATAAAGCAATAAATGTTAATTACTTAAATGGTAAAGCATATATGATATTTACATACTTTTTGAAAAAGAAATATGAAACTATAAGTAATAATAGTGAAGAAAATGTAGGTCAAGAAGCTATTTTAGGTAGTGACTGTTATTTGTCTAATAGTTGTATTGGGACAGGTGAAGAAAGTAAAGAAATGGTTAATGATTACATTACTGAAGTAGATTTATATGAGTATTATTCTAGTTACACAGCTGTAACTAATCGTAAGAATATTAAAATGATGTATTATTTTGATAAAGATGGAAGATTAATTAATAATTTAGAGCTTGTTAGTAATTATAGTTATTATACATTATCTAAAAATAATGGATGGAATATTTTAAATGAGGGAACTGAAAGTATTATACTTAATGGTAAAAGAGCGATAAAGAAGTATAATGTTAACAATTGTTATAATTTTGATTCTGTGTTTAGTTTGTCTAGTTTTAATGAATATTTGAGGACAAGAGAAAATGAGTATGATGAGAATTTTAATTTATCGTTTTATCTTTTTAGTAATAAAAGTATTACATATAAATATTTAAAAATATTTTATGAAAATGGTGATAAGACTTACGAGGAAAAAGTTATTTTAAGTCAAACATTAGATAATTCATGGCAATTAGTAAATGTTTTATTTTCATTAGCTGATCCAAAGAAAGGAATTAAGAATTTAAAGATTGAAGTATATGCGGCTTCAACACTAGATTATGATGCTTTGTTATATTTATTGTATCCTATTATAAATAAATCAAAAGAATCAAGTATTTGTATTAATAATGGTGAGGAATATGAAAAGTTAAAAATAGGAAATAAATTATATTATTATGATAATTATGAAAGAGAAGTAACTTTATCATCTGATTTTTATTTGACTGCTAATGATATTATGGCTACTTATAAAAGTATATATGATAGTAGTCTAAATAATCTAACCAAATTTGATTTGTTTTATTGTAATAAAACTAGGAGGAAGAAAGTTTCTTATGTTAGTTTGTTTGCTTCATCGAATAGTAAGCATAACGATTATAAGTTTAAGTACTATACTAAAGATGGTTATCAAATCCCTAATTACTACTTTAAATCATCAAGTAAAATAGGAGAAACTGTTCATAGTATTTCTTTCACTCAAAAAAAGATTAAAGATAATCTATTTGAAGTTGAAAATAAAATATATACAGCAGTTGATGGCGTAATTACTGATAAAAATTATCTTATAACTAAAGAGATTAGAAGTGGCCAAGAATTATTATTACGTAAAGAGAGTACTAAAGTAGAAAACGATGAAATAGTAACTGGATTAAAGGAAATATATACATATAATATGTATGGTTTATGTCTTAGTAAACAAATAATTGGTTTAAAGGATACTGATAGTTTTGAAACGAATTATACATATTATGATAATGAGTATGTTTCGAAGATAAAAGAAAATGATAAAATTATTGCGATAAATTATGATGAAAATGAAAATGTAAGTTTGATAACAAAAAAATATAAGAAAGAAGAAACAGAAGAAGTTTGTGAGAAAATAGTTTATAGTTATGATAAGTTTGATAATCTTATTAGTGTGAAACATTATAATAAAAATGATAATTTATTATATGAAAGCCAAATAAGTTATAATAAGGAAGGGAACATAAATAAATTAAGTGATAGTAATGTAAAATATGGGTTTATCTATAATGCATTAGATGATTTATGTGAAGTCTATCGAAACAAAAAGATTATAAATAAATATGTAAGTAATTTAAGCCCAATAAATAATGAGTCACTAATTTATTTATATCAAGATAATAAAGTTTGTGAGAGAAATGTTTATGATGAATATGGAAGGAATATAACTAATTCATTTTATAAAGAAGTTAATAATGAAAAAACAGAATATGCTAGTGTTAATTATGAATATGAAGATACTAATGTATGTTCAGATATAGCAAAGAGAGTTAAGAAGATAACTGATCCACTGGCAAATAGTATTTATGAATACACATATGATGATAAAGAAGGTGAAGTAAAGACTACAGAAAATGGTAAAATAAGTATTACTAATGAGGCAAATAGAAAGACAATTGATATTTTAGATGATAATCGACTAGTAAAACAAGAAGAAAAAATAGATAATAGTTTAGTAAGTAGTAGTGAGGTCCAAATAAAAGATAAAGATGATACAAATAATGAATGGGTAAAAATAAATAATTATTCATTTGATTATGAATATGATGATTTCAAAAGACTAAAGAAAGCTAAGAATTATTTTAAATTAGAAGCACAAGAAGAAATAAGACTTACGAAAGAAGTAAAGTATTATCCAAATACAAAATTACTAGAAGAACTAAAATATAATATGTATGTACAAACAGCTACACCAGGAGGACCTGCAAATAAGAACTTACCATTTAAATATACAAATGTGTACGATAAAGGAAATGTAATAAAAGTAACTGAGCAAGGAAATAGATATATAAAGGTTCCTAATGGTTATACTAACCTTATGGATGTAGCGATTCCTGAAAGAGTTAGTACATATGTGTATGATGAATGTAATAGACTAGTTAGAG
>ENA-ORNF01003370-ORNF01003370.1-human-gut-metagenome-genome-assembly--contig:-NODE-3370-length-10505-cov-11.645072_pt1 | contig 10505 bp, 8 predicted proteins | sample MGYA00242110_ERZ509012 | MGnify/ENA primary metagenome ERZ509012 (study PRJEB26280, sample SAMEA2338714) | human gut metagenome | biome: human gut; feature: human-associated habitat; material: faeces... | reverse complement strand
GCAAATACGGCAAATGTTTTGGCGATTATTTTACAAGTGACCTTAATGTTTTTTTTCTGGTTTTTATTTCTTTTTCGATTCTTATAACATTGATCGCCTTTTTAATCATCTGTTTCACAATAAAATATAATTCTATTTTTCGTGATGTCACTTTCTTCGTAAGAAAGAGACATCCTGTCCTCCACCTCTTTTTCGGGTGTTTTTAAGTAAAAGGATTACAAACTCTGCCCCTGTTTGCGCCTGTTAGGCGCACTATTTTGAGATCTATTATTTTAATATGTAATACATTGCAATTATGAGGCACTACCTGTTTTTTCGCAGACTTCCCGATCTGCTTGTTCTCCTCCTTATTTTCTTTGGGGGAGTCCTTCGTGCGCAGTCCCTTTCCGGAGGACGGCACACTCCCGCGTTATCCTTAAAGAGTAACCTTGCCTATGACGCCACGGGCGGTTTCAACCTGGGCGCCGAGTTCAAGGTGGCCCCACGGCTTACCGTTGACCTCCCCCTTGTTTGGAACCCGCTGGAGTTCGGTGAGAACAGAAAATGGAAGCATTTCCTTGTGCAGCCGGAGCTCCGCTACTGGACATGCGAGCCTTTCAACGGGCATTTCCTGGGTATCCACGCGCACTACGCCTTCTACAATGCGGGCGGCGTCGGCAGCCGGTGGATGAAGGACTACCGCTTCGAGGGGTGGCTTGCGGGAATCGGCGTGAGCTACGGCTACCAGTGGCTGCTCTCCTCCCGGTGGAGCATCGAGGCGAGCGTGGGCGTGGGCTACGCGTACATGGACTATGACCGCTACCTGTGCCGGAAGTGCGGGGCGTTTCAGGCGCATGACAGGATGAACTACTTCGGCCCCACGAAGGCCGCCGTATCCCTGATATACATCATCAAATAGCCGGCCGCCGTCTGCAAGCCCCGACTTGTGTATCGTTCCCCATTATACATTATAATATTAACAATAAAATCCCGAATATCATGATGAAAATAAAGAAACTGTTCCTTTATGTTCTTCCGGCACTGCTGTTGCCGGATTGTCTTGCGGCGCAGGATGTGCCGAAGGGTTCCCTGAACATTTTTACCGAGAACGTCAGGCTGCACACCGACGGTGAGAAGCGCCTGAGCATCGAATTTGATATCAATCCCGGCGGCATCCTTATCTCCGCCAACGAGCAGCTTGTAATGAACCCTCTGATCACCGACCACCAGGGGAACTCCCTCGCGCTTCCTTCGGTCTTTGTCAACGGCCGGCGGCGGAACAGGGTGGAGCGGCGCATGAAACAGATCAGCCGCCATACCTCCGATCCGGAGATGGTCTATAAGGTTGTCCGAGCCGGTCGCAAGGGCGGTGTGGACAAAATCCGGTACCGCGCCGCGGTGGCCCACGAGCCCTGGATGGACAACGCCGGGCTTTACCTGCAGAGCGAGTTCTGCGGGTGCGGCGGCAATGGCCAGGAGTTCGCCGAGCGGCTGGTCGCCGCAAGTATGGGTGACACCGCGCCATACCTTGCCAGCATGGACGGGGGAGATTACGGTACCACCGGGACGGTTTCGGGTGCCACCGCTGGTGATTCCTGCACCCTTACGGCCGGTGGCTGCGCCCTGACGCCCTATGTCACTTTCTTTGAGCCCGCGCGTGAGAACGTGAAGCGCCGTTCGGAGGAGGGCAGCGCGTATATCACCTACCTTCCGGGCTCGGCCCTTCTGCAGCCCTCGCTGGCGGACAACCACGGCGAGCTGGAAAAGATAGCGGAAAGCCTCTCGCTGGCGGGCAGCGACGCGCAGGGCAACCTTGCCATAACGGGGGTGAGCATCACCTCGTGGGCATCGCCCGAGGGGGAATTTGACATGAACATGAAACTCTCGCAGAAACGTGCCGACGCGCTGAAACGCTATATAGAGGACGGATTCAGCCTTCCCGAGGGGTGCAGGTTCACTTCCGAGGGCAAGGGCGAGGACTGGGAGAAGCTGGCGGAGCTCGTGCAGGCTGACCCGCATGTGGAGAGCAAGGCCGAGGTGCTGCGCATCATGACGCAGACGGGCATCTTCGACGGACGCGAGAAACAGCTGATGGACCTTGCGGGGGGACGTCCCTACCGCTACCTGATGCAGCGCTACTTCCCGCTGCTGCGCCGTTCGGACTACCGCATCGAATACACCGTCCCGGTGTTCGGACTCGAATACGGCAAGGAGATCCTCGAGCACCGTCCGGGCATGCTGAGCCAGTACGAGCTTTACCGGATCGCTTTCAGCTACCCCATGGGAAGCCCGATGTTCTGCAAGGTGTTCCATACGGCACGCATACTCTTCCCCACCGACCGCACCTCGCAGTTCAACCTGGGCGCGACGTGCCTGCTCGAGGGCAAGGCGGGCGAGGCCGTGGCGCTGCTGCAGGGATTCGAAAACGATCCCCTGGCCTGGAACAACCTGGGCGTGCTGTACATGATGCAGGGTCGATACAAGGACGCGCACGCCTATCTGAACCGCGCGGTGGGAAGCGGAAACAGGGAGGCAGTGGAGAACCTGAAGATACTCAAGGGGCTGTGGAACCCGAAGGAGAAATAACCGGGCGGTTGTCCGTAAGCCGGCCATTGTATATTTGACAATCCGGAATTCATTATTGGCACCGGATTCCACAGACAGACAAGATATAGTTTTCATCAAAAAACGGAGCTTTCAAATTCCGGCTTTTTGTTCATAACTTTTTTATCATCAACAAATTATTAGTTTTTTTATTTATTAATTTTTAAATTTTATTTTTTATGGAAAGAAAGCTTTTTTCAAAAGTAATCATGACAATGACTGCTGCGGCTGTAATGGGCCTGGCAAGCTGTTCGAACGAAAACACCCCTATGGGCGGTGACCTCACCCCGCAGGGGGAACCTACAAGCATGAAGCTGGTGCTTGACCTTTCTGGAGGGGCTTATTCACGTGCAATCAACGATGGCAATTCAAAAGCTGAGGAAACCAAGATAGACAAATTGCAGGTGTATATCTATAACGATAAGGGTATTTTTGAAAAGGAACATGAAATTCCCTTTGCTGAGTTAGACGAAGTTGCTGGACAGGACAACAAGTATGCTACCAAGAATATATTGGCGGCAACAACGGGTAAGAAAACCATCTACGTGGGTGCGAACATGACTGACGCCATGAAGCAGATCATGAAAGCGAATTCTGCAAAAGCACTGGCGAAGAAAGGTGTCGGTGCCGCGCTTAGTGATATTACCACCGATAACAAATTTGTAATGTTCAGCACGGTGGCTGCCGGCAACACACTCAAGGCAACAGACGCAAACCAGGCTGACCAAATTCCGACAGAAAACCAGGTGACAGTTACACTGCAACGCCTTGCAGCGAAGATTGCGGTAGGTATGTCTGCCAATCTGACTGACCAGGGTGTACAACAAGGTGCTGCCGGAAATATCACCGACCTTGGCTTTTTGGTGGATAACATCAACAAGATGTACTACCTGACTTATGGCGGTGTTGACGGTAACACTCCTGCGGCAACCGATGCCAACATGTTTGTCAAAGACTATGATAAGGATAATCACTTTGAGTTTGCTGATTGGAAAAACACTCCTCAATTCAAAACCATCACTCCGGGTACTGTTGGGAAAGAAACTTGGAACACTGCGTATGCCGCTGAAAACCTGACTACAGACAAAGTCATAGAAGGTGTAACCCGTATTGTGGTAAAAGGACAGTTCACTCCGAAATCAGGTATAGCGGTAACTGGTAATGATCCTGACTATACCTTTACCGAAACAGCCAACCATATCATAGCAGGTACTGATTACTACATGTTCAACCTGCCTGAAGCCGGCGGATATGCTTTCTTCAATAAAACCGACGGTGATGATGATGCTAAAGTTAAGGCATGGCTGAAACACATAGGTATTGCAGATGGCCAGCTGGATGCCGTTGCCGCTACCAAGGTACTGTACACAAAGGGTATGAACTACTGGTGGATTACTGTGGATGACAACCGCGGTGACATCAAACGTAACAATTTCTACCGCGCTGACATTAAATCTATCTGGGCTCCGGGACGTAATAACGGTGAGTTCGGAGCCGATGATAAAGGTGATGTAGTGGATGAAAAGACCAACATCACTGTGCAAATAACCGTTGAGCCTTGGACCTTGAAGGATTTCAACGCTGAGCTCAGACCTTAAGGTTTATTCTTTTAAAGTTTATCGGGTGGGGAGAATTCCCCACCCGTATACCGATGATAAAAAAACAGAAAACGGAAAACGGGAAATCAGATTAAGAACCGGTAACAAATATACCAGAGATGAAAAATATTAGGAGATACATACACATTGCGGGCGTGTTGCTGATATGTTGCGCCCTGCTCTCTTCCTGCATAGCGGAAGACCTTTCCGACTGCGGGAAGCGGCTGCAACTGAAAGTCTCGTTCATATTCGAGGCGGAAACGGAGACACGTGCGGCAGAAACGGAAAAACACCATGTGACACTGTACGCCTTTGACCAGCAGGGCTACTGCCAGTTAGTGCACGAGTTCGACGTCATGGGTCTTGGGGGCGAAACCACCATAGATGTCCCGCTCGAGCCGGGTACGTACGACTTCGTGGCATGGCTAAACAAAGACGAGACTTATTTTAGCCTGCCCGCATTCGAGCAGTTCCCACAGGTGAAGCCGAAAAAAGACGCGGCAGTCCTCTATCTGGACATACCTGACAACAGCATTGTGGACTATGAGCTGCCCACACTTCTGCATGGCTCCGTAGAGGAGCTGCAGATAACTTCGGGACAGAAGATATTCGTTCCCCTGATACAGAATACCAACCGGATTACATTTACGGCGGAAGGGCTGGACCGCACAGCGGACACTTACGAGTTCGAGGTGCGCGACCACAACGGCGCATATACTTTCGAGAACGGGTTTGACGCCTGCGCACCGTTCCGCTACCTGGCCCGGACAACTTTTGCGGACACACAGAACAAGCTATCCGCCGGGATGAGCCTTCTGAGACTCGCTTCAGGACGTACCCCTGTCTTTGCCTTCCGCAACAGTACGACAGGAAAGACACTCTATCCCTCTTCGGAGGAGCAGGAGACGAACCTTGTCAAAATGATTGAGAACGCCTACCGGAACAACGGGAAAACGGTGGACTTCGACAAGCGCCACGAATTCAACATCAGATTGAAATTCGACGCCGGTTTCAACGCAATAGTCACGATAGACGGCTGGAATGTGGTGGATGACGACAGCGGGCTGAGACCTTAAGCTCCGTACGGGAGAACCCTGAACGGAACACCCACAAAGACAGGAAGCTTGAGACAACATACCGTCCCCGTAACCGCACATAAGAGGGAAAACGGGAACGGCCTTCAGAGAACAGTTAACAATAAAACATATAAATTAAATTATGAATCACAGAATTTTTAAACTATTACGGCTTCTGGGCGCCCCGCTCCTGGCGGCCGCAGTGGTATTCGGTTCCTGTACGGCGGAATTGGATAGCAACAAGTTTTCGCCGAGTGGTGGAAACGGAAAAGGCGAGCAGGAAGTACTGCTAAAACTGCATGTCCCCGGAACGACGAAACCCGGGGAGAAAGGCGGAACGCGGGCTGTTAATAAAAACGTGGAAGAGAAGATCGACGACCTCTATGTGCTGGCCTTCAAGGCAGAGGCGGATGAAGCCACGGATGCCTATGAGTATTGGGTTCCTGCAAAGAAGGGTGTAGACAATGCAACCTGGACAGCCGCGCTGAAGGTGAGGGATTACAACCAGCGCTTCATAGTGATAGCCAATGCACTTGGCGCGAACAAGAATCTGCCTAGCGTGATACAGAGCCTGAAGCCCGGAACGCTCAAATCTGACATCAAGAAGCTGCTTACGGTGACACTGAATGATACCGAGAAAACGTCTGGTTTCAATGCCAAGTCGGAGAACGACCATAGCGCCTTTACCATGTGCGGACAAACGGCACCGACTACAATCGTAGCGGGCGGTAATATCAACCTGCAGGTTAGCCTTTACCGCATCATGGCGCGCATACAGCTCTATTTCGGTGACAAGGACGGCGCCGGCGTGGCTAATTTTACCCCGACGAAGGTAAGGCTTTACAACTTCAACGACAAGGCGCAGGTTATTCCGGCCGAACTGGGCGGTAAAGTCACTAAGACGACAATCCCCGCTGGCGTCGCGCTGCAAAAGGGAGAAGCGAGATATAACGTTGTAGACAACAAACTGGAATACTCTATCTACATGTTTGAAACCGCACAGCCTGCGAACGCTGCTCCCAACGGACATGCAAACCGCCCCTGCCTGGTGGTGGGCGGCAAATACAACGGCGGGACCGCCGACAAGTATTACCGTGTCGACCTGGGAACACCGAAAGCCGGTACCGGCAACAAGGAGCTGGACTATCTGGATATCCTTCGTAACTATAGTTATGAAATCACGGTGACAAAGGTCAGCGGCGAGGGGCATGACACCGAGCAGGGAGCCCTGGAGTCGAAATCGGCCAACATGACAGCCGAAGTCATTCCTTGGGACGATACGGAGATAGGAAACATTGACTTTGACGGGGAGAAATTCCTCGGGATAGGCACGATGGAATACCGCGTGGGGAAAATGGGAAGCGATAACCTGATACAGAAAGTTGCTGCAAGCACCGGCCTGAAATGGAAGGCTGCCTTGCTGAATGCGGACGGCCAGGGCACTCCGGACTGGATAAGATTCGTGGTGAATGGAGCGGATCAAACGGAAGCCACCGGTATGGGGGCTGGAGCGGACACCCCTGCTGACCTGAAGTTCAAGGTGACGGGAAAAAACGCCAAGGGAGACCGCGTGGCCATCATGAGGTTCACGGCCGGCCATCTGCAGGTTGATGCAAGGGTGATACAGGATGACAACAATCCGGTGTTCATAGATATACCGGACGATGTGATCGAGTTCGACGGTGCCACTGACGCCGCCCGAAGCTTTGATATAACGTTCGGGCCGGAGAACACGACTCTGACCTGGGAAGTGGTTGACGGAAACAATCCGATAACATTCACCGCGAAATCTATATATGGAGGTACCGATGGAAACGTGGGGGTACAATCAGGGACAACCGGCCGTAAACAAGTGGCGGCGAATTTTACGGCAAAAGCAATCGCTGGCGATGTGATGGGTAAGAAGACGGCAACGCTAAGACTGATTGCCAAGAATGACAACGGTGACATTACTGCAAAGTCTGTAAGGCTGTTGCAGATTAAACGGACGTTTAATCTGCCAAAAACGGTGGTCGTTTGTGATGGCAAGGAACAGATGATTTATGTCGACGCAAACTTTGACTGGTCGGTAAAAATGAATGAGTCAAACACCATAGAAGGTCATCTTATCGAACCTTTTGAACAGAACCAAACCGGGACAGGGGACGCTGGATCAAGCAGTCCAACATCTGTTATAAAAATCAAGACTAAACTTAGTCAACAATTTGATACAACAGAAACCCCGATTGAATTAACGTTCACCGACACAAAGACGGGAGCAAACATCAAGAAAACCATTAGATTTGTTAAAGGATTCTTATATGACGGACACATGTACCATGTGCTCCAGGGGACCCTGCAACCTTTGACAGCGGTTCGTAACGGTGACCGCTCCCTTGCCGATGGGACCACTGCTCCGGCCGGGTATTCGTTGCCGGTGCAAAACTTTGCCGTTCAACTAGCGCGACACACTAAGCACACGCTGTGGACAGCAAACGTAAACTGGCAAATACAGGCGTGGAATAATGCAAAAACGCGGCAGGTATCGTATAACGGTGCAGCCGGGTATACCCTCGTTGTAGGGACCAACGCAAACGGCAGCATTCGCTTATTAAAGTACGCCATTTACGCGCAGGACAATGGGCTCGCGAACACCGCAGTAGACGAACTATCCATGAGCATTACTAACACGGGCGAAACCTATAACTGGTATCCTACCCTGCTCTTCAAGGGGACCCCTACCGAACCTGATTTGTCGAATGTCCGGTACGCCGGAATGGGTACAAACGCGTACTCAGAAGTAGATTATGTTAATTATGTGGTTGATAACGAAAATCACGTGTACGGGAACGCGGCAGCATTTCCGTTCGTCAATCTATTGACGAACGGCAACTTCCGGCTCTCGCAATATAACCACGTGATATATTGCACGGGAAAATCACAGCAAAAAGCAAGACACATTTTGTGGTCGGACAGTAAGAGAAACTTTAGATTCATTATGACGGGGGTAGGAACTGAGGTTGCCGGTCGGGAGACCCACTACACTTATTTCGTTAAACAAGTCTGGTAACTCAAAAAAATAAAACTCTTTTTAATTACTGTTCTTTAAGTTTTATAGGGTTGTTTTAATCGACCCTATAAAACCTAAAAAATGGGTCTCAATTTAATACATAATATTATTGCTTGATTATAAGATGATTATACTGACAAGGAGATTCAATAACAGACGATTTATATTGCTGCATTTATGGAAAAAGAACTTCGAGTAATGATTAACTGTCTTGTAACAAGCATTTTGGGTGTTACTTAGGGACATTTACTGAGTATCCCTATTTAAATTGCAAACCGGGAAAAAAGAAAATATCGCTCTTTGAAATATTGTGAAATAAGGCTTTAGAAAGGAATAAAGCATTAAATATTAGAGTTGTATGTAGCTTAACACATATATAATGTGTATCTTTGTGCAGTGGTAGTGACACTAACAAAGATACACAGAATATATGGAAGCAAAAGCAGCGATTAAAAGAAAAAACATTGATCTGCCAGTGGACATTCTGCAAAAATTGTCCGTCATGGCAGAAAATCACGGCAAGAGTCTGAAGGCTTACATAGAAGGCATTCTGATTAAAGAAGCAAACACTCCGTCGGAGCGGGGAACGGAAAATCCGTCGCCCAGTAACGACCCGTGGTGGAACAACCCGAGCAACGTGGCGGAAGTGAACGAGGGTATCGCTCAATACAAGGCAGGCATGGGACAGGTCTACACGATTGAAGAAATCAAAGACAAACTCGGACTATGATCTACCGTATAGTGTTGGAACCATTTGATAGACAGACAGTCGCGTCTGGTCTATAGAATAGACGACGATGTGGTTGTGGTAGCAGTAGTTTCTCTGAAAGGACACTACAGCGATAAATAATTAATAATAAGTGTAAATCGTATGTGCGAACTGAAAGATAAATACATCCGTTTTGACTGGGCGATCAAGCGACTGCTCCGTCAGAAAGCCAACTTCGGCGTGTTGGAAGGCTTCCTCACCGTATTCCTCGGCGAGAAAGTGACCATAGATGAGATACTGGAGAGCGAATCTAACCAGGAAGCTGTAAACGACAAGTTCAACCGTGTTGATATCAAAGCCCGCAACAGCAAGGGCGAGATAATCATCATCGAGGTTCAGAACACGCGTGAGATTCACTACCTGGAACGCATACTCTACGGCGTGGCTAAAGCCATTACCGAGCATATCTCGCTTGGCGAACGCTACGTGGAAGTAAAGAAGGTGTATTCCATCAGTATCCTCTACTTCGACTTGGGCGAGGGCAAGGACTACCTTTATCACGGTCAGAACCGTTTTGTAGGCGTTCATTGCCACGACGAGCTGAAGGTTAGCGACAAGCAGCGTAAAGCCATCGCGCCAAAGATGCCATCGGAAGTATTCCCCGAATACATCCTTATCCGTGTGAACGACTTCAACAAGGTAGCCAAGACCCCGATAGAAGAGTGGGTTAACTATCTTAAAAACGGAGTGATAGACGAACACACCACCGCCCCCGGCTTGAGAGAAGCACGCAAGAAACTGCAGTACTACTCCATGTCGGAAACGGAACAGGCTGCCTACAAAGCCCACCTGCTCGACCAGATGGTGCAGAACGACGAAATAGACTCCGCAAAAGAAGAGGGCCGCATAGAAGGTCGTGCCGAAGGCATAGCCGAAGGATGGGCAAGAGGCGTGGAGAAAGGTAAGGAAGACGGTATAGCCGAAGGCAAATTAGAAGAACGGCGCAGAAACGCCGCCGGCATGAAATCCGCCGGCATACCTGTAGCCACCATCGCCACCATTACCGGACTCTCGGCAGAGGACATAGAAGCCCTGTAGCCGATACGAGACAACAGAAAAACTTATTCCTAATATAAAGCCATTGCCCCGAAGAGGACTTAAAGTGTTCTCTTCGGGGTAATGGCTTTTTTAATACCAAAACGATTATGAAACATTTGATTTTTATAAAAACCATATTACTGCTGTTCGTGGCACTGATAACCGCTTCGTGCAGCGCAAGAGATAAGGAAATCAGCTTTGAAGCCCTGCCGCAGCAGGCGCAGCAGTTCATAAAGCAATATTTCCCAAAAACAGAATGTGCACGCATAGTGCAAGAGAAAGACAACGGTATCATAGAATATGATGTGTACCTTAACGACGGAACAGAAATAGAGTTCTACCCCAATTCGGGATAAAATAGCGATTAGTTGCATGTTAAGACAGATACATGA
>ENA-ORNF01003367-ORNF01003367.1-human-gut-metagenome-genome-assembly--contig:-NODE-3367-length-10517-cov-3.792009_pt1 | contig 10517 bp, 8 predicted proteins | sample MGYA00242110_ERZ509012 | MGnify/ENA primary metagenome ERZ509012 (study PRJEB26280, sample SAMEA2338714) | human gut metagenome | biome: human gut; feature: human-associated habitat; material: faeces... | reverse complement strand
AAAGCTCGGCGCCGATGACTATATGATCAAACCCTTTGATTCCAAGGAACTGGTTGCCCGCGTCAAAGCGGTTCTCCGCCGTTTCCAGCCTGCCAAAACCGAGTCCGTTGTAGAATTAAAATGTGTGGAATATCCGGATCTGATTATTAATCAGACCAACTACTCTGTCCTCTATATGGGACGCACGATAGAAATGCCGCCAAAGGAGCTGGAGCTTCTGTACTTCCTTGCCTCCTCCCCGAACCATGTATTTACCCGTGAACAGCTTCTTGACCAGATCTGGGGATATGAATACATTGGTGATACCCGTACCGTTGACGTACATATTAAGCGTCTGCGTGAGAAAATCAACGATCATGAACACTGGAGGATTGCCACCATCTGGGGTATCGGCTACAAGTTTGAGACGAAATAATTCATGAATGCTTATCGATGATAAGCAGCGAGGCTTTTATGAAAAAAACACTTTATCTGAAATTTATTCTGGCTTATATCATCTTCGGATTTTTTGGTTTCATGGTTGTTGCTACCTTTGTAAGCAGTATGACCATGGAGCATCTGAAGCGTGAAAAAGCAGATGCCTTGTATAAGGAAGCAACACTGATTGCCAACACCTACGCTTCCGACCTTTACAACAATGAAACCACTCTGGAAAGTGTGAAAAACCAGCTGGATGCGTTGGATACCTATCTTTCAGCTACCCTGTGGATCATTAACCCGTCCGGACGTCTGGTGCTCTGTTCCAATGAACCCATCAACGTGGAAAATGAAATTGTCATCGACAATTTTGACCCGACCATTACGGAAGGCTCCTACTACACCGTCGGGAATTTCTTTGATACCTTTACAGAGGAACAGTTGAGTGTCTTTGCTCCGATCACCTCCGATTTCAAGGTACGTGGATATGTAGTCATCCATTATCCGATGAGTAACCTCACCGCATCCTGTAACAGTCTGCTGAACATTTCCTATATTATGCTCGTCATTCTGTTTTTACTGTCATTGATTATCCTGATCTTTTTTACTGAGCTGGTTTATCTTCCTTTACGCAAAATCACGCAGGCAACCGAGCAGTATGCATCCGGCAACATGCACTATGAATTTCAGATCGACAGTGAAGATGAAATTGGATACCTTGGTGCAACCATTTCTTACATGGCAGGTGAAATTGCACGTTCCGAAGACGATCAGAAGAAGTTCGTGGCAAATGTTTCCCACGACTTCCGCTCACCCTTAACCTCCATCAAGGGTTATCTGGAAGCAATGCTCGATGGCACAATTCCTCCGGAGCTTTACGAAAAATATCTGAACATTGTATTGAACGAAACCGAACGGCTCCATAAGCTGACAAACAGTCTGCTGACCTTAAATAACCTGAATACGAAGGGAATGCTCCTGGATATCAGCCGCTTTAACATCAACGCCGTCATCCGTAACACGGCTGCCTCCTTTGAAGGCACCTGCAGGCAGAAGATGATTGCCATTGAACTCATCCTCACCGGTGACGAGCTTTATGTCAAAGCCGATGTCGGGAAGATCCAGCAGGTATTGTACAACCTTCTCGACAATGCCATCAAATTCAGCCACGAGGATTCCATTATCAGGATTGAAACCACGGAAAAGCACAATAAGGTATTTGTCTCTGTAAAGGACAGTGGAATCGGTATTCCGAAGGACGAACTGAAGCAGATCTGGGAACGCTTTTACAAATCTGATCTGTCCCGTGGCAGGGACAAGAAGGGAACCGGCTTAGGACTTTCCATTACCCGGGAAATCATCCGTTCCCATGGTGAAAACATTAACGTCATCAGTACAGAAGGCGTTGGCTCTGAATTTATTTTTTCACTTCCGGTTGCCGCAGACGAAGAGGATGAATACTAATCTCTCCGGCCAGATCAGAAGATACCACATTTATCATTCATTACAGAAAGAAGGAACAACATGCATATCATCTTACATCAGCCGGAAATTCCGGCAAATACGGGAAATATCGGAAGAACCTGTGTCGCAACCGGCACGGATCTTCATTTAATTGAGCCGCTTGGCTTCCAGCTTAACGAAAAGTCCATTAAACGTGCCGGCATGGATTACTGGGAGCATCTGAATGTCACTCGTTATATCAATTTTGAGGATTTCAAATCCCGGCATCCCGGCGCCAGAATCTGGATGGCCACCACCAAGGCGCAGCATGTCTATACGGACGTTTCCTTTGGACCGGACGATTATATTATGTTTGGAAAAGAAAGTGCTGGTATTCCGGAGGAAATTCTGATAGAATATTCAGACACGTGCATCAGAATCCCGATGTTGCCCACGATCCGGTCCTTAAACTTATCGAATTCGGTATCGATCGTTTTATACGAAGCGCTCCGTCAGCAGAATTTCGAAAGTATGCAGCTTACCGGAGAGCTCCATCGTCTTCACTGGCCGGATTCCACTATGAAAACAGAATAAATGCACGAATATGAAACAATTGGAGTACCTTATGAGTCAGACTGGAATTTTAACCAAAGCAAAGAAAAAATTTATTGGAGATAAAGCCTTTTACCGTTATCTGATTTTTCTGGCCTTTCCGATGATTGTCCAAAACGGAATCACAAGCTTTGTCAGTTTCCTGGATAATATTATGGTCGGACAGATCGGAACAGAACCCATGTCCGGCGTTGCCATTGTAAATCAGTTATTTTTTGTATTTAATATCTGCATCTTTGGAGGCGTCTCCGGTGCAGGTATTTTCAGTGCGCAGTTTTTCGGAAAAGGAGACTTTGAAGGACAGAAATATACCTTCCGTTTCAAATTGTACGCCTGTCTGCTGATCACTGCGATTGCCTGTGTGCTGTTTCATTTCCTGGATGAACCGCTCATTTCCCTCTACTTAAATGACGGAGGTTCTGTCGGTAATACCCGGCTTGCCCTGTCCTATGGCAAAGAATATCTCGCCATCATGATCTTTGGTCTGCTCCCCTTTGCTGTTTCGCAGACCTATGTAAGCACGATCCGTGAAACCGGACAGACCTTCGTGCCGATGGTTTCCGGTATTGTTGCGGTGATTACCAACCTGGTACTTGATTATGTACTGATTTTCGGCGCCTTCGGAGCACCGGAGCTTGGCGTAGCCGGAGCTGCCATTGCCACTGTAATCGCCCGTTACACGGAATGCCTGATTGTTGTTGTCTGGGCTCACCGCCATCCGGATAAGAATCCTTATCTTATTGGTGTGTATAAAGGATTACGCATCCCCGGATCCATTCTTGCCGATATTTTCCGTAAGGGACTGCCCTTAATGTTTAATGAAATGCTGTGGGCGGTTGGCATGGCCGTCATCGTACAATGCTATGCTGTACGGGGTCTTGAGGTGGTTGCTGCACAGAATATTTCCTCCACAATTTCCAATCTGTTTAATATTGTTTATCTGCAGCTTGGAAACTGTATTTCGATTGTGGTTGGTCAGAAATTGGGAGCCGGTCAGCTCGAGGAAGCCAAGGATGCCGATAATAAGATCATCTTCTTTGATGTGGCGTGTTGTGCCTGTATCTCTGTCATTATGATCCTGCTCGGCGGTCTTTTCCCTGAAATCTATAAGACAGAACCCGGCATCAAGGCTCTTGCCAAAAACTTCATTATTATTTCTGCAATGGCGATGCCTCTGTGTGCCTTCTCCCACTGCAGCTATTTTACCCTGCGTTCCGGCGGCAAAACCATCGTCACTTTCCTGTTTGACAGTGTTTATACCTGGGTGGTCATGATTCCCTATGCCTTCGTTCTATCACGCTTTACCACGCTTTCCATCACGATGGTATTTTTCCTTGTCAGCTTTACAGAAATCATCAAGGTCATCATCGGCTTCTTTATGATTAAGAGTAATGTCTGGCTGCAGAACATTGTGAATTCTTATTGACCGGATGATCAATCCTCATTCAGATTCTTCTGCTGCTCCTGTTCTTTACGGAGTTCCTTTTCTGCCTTGTTGCGGATCCGGAGCTCTTTAAAGAACTGTGTCAGCATATGGGAGCATTCTTCTTCCAAAATTCCCCTTGTCACCTTCACCTGATGATTAAACTCAGGCATTTCCAGAATATTTAAGATGGATCCTCCGCAGCCTGCCTTCGGGTTCATACTGGCCATAACCACTTCATCGATTCTTGCCTGTACAATTGCCCCGGCGCACATCTGGCAAGGCTCCAGCGTCACATACAGCGTACATCCCTCAAGCCTCCAGTCACCTAATTTCCTGCTTGCCTTATTGATTGCGGTAATTTCCGCATGCGCCAATGTATTTTTATCCGTATTCCGACGGTTATATCCTCTTCCGATAATTTTTCCTTCATGCACGATCACGCAGCCAATCGGTACCTCACCCAATGCATAGGCCTTCTTCGCCTGCCGTAATGCTTCCTTCATGTACTTTTCCTGGTCGGTTAGTTGTGTTGTTTTCACCAAAACCTCCTGGTCATAGCTATAGTTTGCTTATTCTCCGTTCATTCCTCGCAAATGCACCTTTCCTTCCATCCCCGGAATATGGTTCAGGTGCTCCGCAATTCTTTTGATCTCTGCTTCTTCATAAGCATGAAAAATCATGCCCTTATCCACAGATCCTTCCATTTCTGCAATCAGTTGTCCACTATCCTCAAACTGTTGTAAATAATAGGCAGGGCTTCCGGCAATCCATATACAGATCTCCTGAAGCTCCTGTTGCGTATGAAATTCTTTTACAACCGTTGTCCGGAATTCATAAGGAATACCGGAGTTTTTCAGCAGCTCCACAGACTGCTGCACAGCCTTCACAGGAAAAGCATTATCAGATGCTTCTGCATACGCTCCTTCTTCCGCAAGTCCCGTTGTCTCCTGATATTTCCCGGGTGCATTCTTGATGTCCATTGCCACATAATCAATCTGCTTCTTTCCGATCAATTCCTCCAGCATATGTGGATGAGAACCGTTCGTATCCAGTTTTACTGCCAGCCCCAATTCCTTAATTTTCCGAATGAAGTCCGGAAGATCCTGTTGAATGGTCGGTTCTCCACCGGTAATACAGACGCCGGACAGAATATGTTTACGCTTTTTAAGAAAACCAAGGATATCCTCTTCCGTGTAATGCTCCTGTGTCAGCGGGCTTAATACCAGTCCCCCGTTATGACAGAACGGACAACGAAAATTGCAGCCTCCGGTAAATACCGTTGCTGCAACTCTTCCAGGATAATCCAATAATGTTGTTTTATTTAAACCACTGATTAACATTGTATAACTCCCATTGACAAAGAATCAAAAAACACATATACTAAATAAGTCTGAACCGTGCAGCTCTTGTTTGTAAGGAGCTGCTATGGCTGCCCGGAGTAAGTGGCGTTAACGATTGGGTCTTACGCAATGGAGACTGCGAACCGTGTCAGGTTGGGAACAAAGCAGCACTAAGCAGAACCTGCCATGTGCCGTAAGGGTGCCTGATCTCAGTTAACTGCTTTGGTAACGCGTAGCAGTTCCTTATGGACAAAGCCCACGGTTCTTTTAATACATCAATTACTTACCTTCAATGTCCATATTGCCTTATTGGGCATGCCTTTGAATGTTTATATCCTGTCAATCCCTGCGTGCCGCTTTCTTGGCCTTCTTCATTTTATACATTTCCTGGTCTGCGGCCTCAATAATTTCCTCAATATCCAGATCCGGTACCGGCTCTACAATGGTATACCCCATACTTGCTTCCAGTGTATACTCATGGTTCGAATTTGCATTATAATTCTCGATCCCTGTCTGAATCTGGGAAATATAGTTCTTCGCATCTGCATCCGTATATCCCTTGGACAAAATAACAAATTCATCTCCGCCGTACCGCATCAGCAGCTCACCATGCTTACGCACCTGATTCAATACATTGGCCATTGCCTTAATATATGCGTCACCTTCGTCATGTCCATACTGATCATTGACCTTCTTCAGACCATCCAGATCAAGAAACAACACAAACAAAGGCTTACCTCGTTCCTGTGCCTCTTTTACAATTGCAGAAGAGAACTTGAAGAATCCGGCACGGTTAAAGATACCGGTCAGTGTATCATATACCCACATACGGTTCAGTCTCTCAACCATCGCATTCATAACTTCCTGCTTCCGCACGCTCTCTAAGGCATTATTAATATTCATAATAAACAAATGAAACCAGGAGCTGTCAATCAACAGACGGCTCTTTCCCAATACGCAGTATCCATAAGTTCTTTCCTGATAATGTACCGGCACAATAGTATAAAGCCTGCCGCCATCATGCTCTTTATATTTCTCCGGAAGTAACTCATTCACATGAAAACGTCCATAAGTCTCAAAATGTCCATTCCGGTAAGCAATCGGAACTGTCGCATCCTTCGGATACGTCAGTAAATTCATATTTCCGGCTTCGGTATTCAGATGAGACATAATATCGGTATTAATGGAATTCGTGTTATATCCCAGGCAAAGGTAAAACTCCTCCGGATCTAACATGGCAATATATTTACGAATCTTCTCAAACAGATCCTTCTGTGTCTCCACCCCTACAAAGTCTGCAGAGGAAGCTTTAATAATCTCTGTATAGGTGGTAGTCTCAATTCGATCCTGTGCCAGCTTCCTGCGGAGTTCTGCAAAGTCTTCCTTCGTATCGCACCTGCATCCACAGCTTTCGGCAAACACCGGCCAGGAAAGAAGCTGCTCACTGCCGATCTTAGGCTTGCCGGCGATCTCATCCATCAGATAGGTATATGCCTTACGTCCCAGCTCCTCCTCCGGACGCTGTACACTCGTAATACGGGGTGCATGGTTCTGTGCTTCATAAATATTATCATATCCGGTAATCATGATATCCTCCGGTATACGATACCCACGCCTTTCAAGTTCGTACAGGGCTCCGAGTGCCATCTCATCATTTGCTGCCATAATAGCATCCGGCATATCCAGTCCGGAATCTGCAAAAAATTCCACAGCCTCCATTCCACTCTTAGGATGGTAATCACCAAAATAAATCCGGTGATCCTCAATCTCCATTCCATGCTCTTCCAATGCCTTCTTGTAGGCATTCAACCGTCCTTCTCCATCAGAATTTCCCTCCGGACCGGAAATAAGGTTGATGGTTTTCGCACCATGCTTTTCAACAAGATGATTGATCAACAGTGTAATCCCATTGTCATTCTCCATACTAAGATTCGCCATACCCTCAACTTCCAGTGTCAGATTAACACAGGGTACTCCGGCATCATGCACATTCTGAACAATATTTGCAATCGTCTCAGCATTATATAACGTATCACCATGAATAATGACACCATCATAGTTCGTAAAATCGGGGAGCTTATAGATTTCCATCTCTCCGGTAATAAACTGTGTTGTTGAATAAGACCACACGTCACAACTAAATACATAGATGTCTGCCTGATCCTCTTTCGCCTTCTCTATAATTCCATTCAGAATCCGTTTCTGGCTGTCAAAACGGATTCCCCCCATAATAACCGCAATTTTCATAGTAAACCCTCTACCGTAAGCTAGTTCTTTCTTACTATTTTCATTATACAATTCTATGACACGATTCGCAAGTAATAACCAAATTTTCCATTATCTGACCTGCCATCACACCAGAATTGCGGAAAGCCAAACATCTCTGCGACAAGCTTCTCCTTCTCGTAATATACACCCGGAACCCCCACTCCAAACTGTCTCGCCTTTTCATCCACACGGAATAATAATAAATATCCATAATTCATCAGGCCATGCACTAAAAAGCTGTTCTGCAGGATATGTTTCATTGATTCCGGGAGTACTGCAAAATTTCCCTTATTAACACGATAGACTTCTCCAAGCTCCCTGCAATCCTCCACCTTGTGACAGGAACTGCGTATCTGCTCCCATTCCTGATCGATCTGATGGCCCCTGTCTTCTCCGCCTGTCCGGATCTGTAGTTTCCTTTGCTGTTCCTCCCTTTCCTGTTTATCCTCTTCCTGCTTATCTTCTTCCTGCTTATCTTCTTCCTGTTTGTCCTCTTTCCGTATATTTTCTGTAGCAGTAACAGCTAACTCCTGCTCTTCTGTTTTATCCGCATTGGTATCTGCTGCATCCTCTGCATCTTCTTCTATATATTTTTCTGTATTTTCACTCAATTCCTGTTCTTGGTGTTTCCCTGTATTTACAGATATTTTCTTCTCCTCATTATAAATTCCTGCCAGACTTCCCGCTTCATTCTGTTCTCCAACCGGTTTCCTCTGATCCTGATCCTCTCTCAAGTCCCGCTTTTTACACCTAAGAATTATTTCTTTTTCCTTGATCTGGAGTTGTAATTCTTCTTCCTCCGCTTTTGAAACCAACGCTGCTGCATCATTTTCGTCCTTCCACTGGATTTCCATTGTCCACTGCTCTTCGATCCGTGTGAGCCTTACGCTTCCCAGCAGTTTCTTTTTTTCATTCTGTTTTTCCGCATTTTCTGCATAAAGATAATAATTTTTTCTTACAAACATAAAAACTCCATACAATGAATATAGTCTGTACTACTATATTCATTGTATGGAGAAATCTATACCTGTTCTTAATAAAATACAGACCTTAAATCCCATTCTGTGCCTCAAGATAGCACATGTAATCATATACCATCATGGCAATCTTAAAGGTCAGCGCATCATCAAAGGTACGCACATCCAGTCCGGTTGCCTTTTGCAGCTTTTCAACACGATACACCAATGTATTCCGATGAATAAATAACTGTCTGGAGGTTTCTGATACATTCAGATTGTTCTCAAAAAATTTATATGCTGTGGATACAATCTCATCATCCAGGCTGCCCGGATCGGTATCTCCAAAGATCTCTTCCATGAAGATCTTACAAAGATTGGTCGGAAGCTGGTAAATCAGTCTTCCAATGCCAAGTGTCGCATAGGAATTTACACGCTTCTCCGCATAAAAGATCTTGCCGACATCAATCGCCATCATTGCTTCCTTATAGGACTTGGAAACATCCTTCAATTCCTGCACAATGGTTCCATATGACACACGGACATTCGTCATAGCCTCCGCACTGATTGTATCCACTATGCTCTGCGCCACCTGATGAATCTCTTCATACCCCTCTTCAGGCTCCAGGCTCTTAATCAAAATAACGTTGTTCTCATCTACCGCAGTAACAAAATCTCCCGATTGTGAAGAAAACATACCGCGAAGCAGTTCTGCTATCGTGCTGTCCTTTTCCTTATCCGCTTCAACCAGAAGTACAACACGTGGTACTGCAACCTCTACATGAAGCTTCTTCGCCCGGTTGTACACATCAACCAACAGCAGATTATCCATTAACAGATTCTGGAAAAAGTTATTCCGGTCAAAACGCTCCTTATAAGCACTCTGCAGCTGCAGCAACTGGCTGACCGCAATTTTACCAACCATGTAGCTTTCATCACCACTTCCACGTGCGACTAACGCATACAGTAATTCTCCTTCTTCCGATACTTTCAAAAGATGATGAATTCCAATCACCTGACTGTCCGCAGGAGAAGCAATGAAATACCGGATCATGTCTCCCGTAACCTCTTCATTGTCAAAGGTAGAAACTACCTCGATTCCATCTGCATCATAAACGCAAAGATCTACTTTGGTAATATTATGAAGTTCCTCAATACAGTTTGCCAAAACCTGAGTAGATATCATCTCTTTACTCCTTTACATTTTTCGGGCCGCCTTCGGCTCGCTTTCGCTAAGTCCCCTACTTGTCCCTCTCACTAAACTCATGCTGCGCTTTGCTTGCATTCGTTAAGTGTTCCGGACTGGTTCGCACTAAGCTTAAGCTTCGCCTTCGGCTCGCTTTCGCTAAGTGCTCTACACAAAAGGGATGCCTTTTGGCATCCCTCTCATATACATCATACTAGTTTGTAATAACCTGTTCTGTTTCCTTATCGAATACATGAATCTTTTCAACATCGAAAGCGAACTTAACAGTATCGCCAGGTCTAGCTGTTGTACGGGAATCAACTCTTGCCGTGATCGGGAACTCAGCCAGATCAAAGTATAAGTAAACTTCAGCACCAAGTAATTCATATACCTTAATTGTAGATTCAAATACACACTTGGATGTCTCGATGAACATTTCGGAATCATATACATCTTCAGGACGAATACCAAATGTAACTGTCTTTCCAGCGTAACCGCCTTCAATCAGCTTCTTGGACTTAGCCGGAGGAAGCGGAATGCTGCTTCCTGCAACCTTAAGGCTTGCAGTGTCACCATTTACTTCTACGGTAGCATCTAAGAAGTTCATCTGAGGTGATCCCATGAATCCTGCTACGAATAAGTTGGTCGGCTTCTCATATAAGTTCTGAGGAGTATCAACCTGCTGGATTACACCATCCTTCATAACGACGATTCTATCACCAAGGGTCATAGCTTCTGTCTGGTCATGTGTTACGTAGATGATGGTTGTACCTAATCTCTGATGTAATTTAGCGATCTCGATACGCATCTGTACACGTAACTTGGCATCCAGGTTGGAAAGAGGTTCGTCCATAAGGAATACCTTAGGA
>ENA-ORNF01003366-ORNF01003366.1-human-gut-metagenome-genome-assembly--contig:-NODE-3366-length-10520-cov-5.872050_pt1 | contig 10520 bp, 8 predicted proteins | sample MGYA00242110_ERZ509012 | MGnify/ENA primary metagenome ERZ509012 (study PRJEB26280, sample SAMEA2338714) | human gut metagenome | biome: human gut; feature: human-associated habitat; material: faeces... | reverse complement strand
TTGAGAATTATATCTATTATAATTTTTATATAAATCTTGTGAATAATTGTTCTTTATATCCAATAGAGAAATATTTTGTCCAAAAACCAATATTTTATCATCAGTCATTCTTATTGGTGTACAAAATTTACTTTTAATATTTTTATATTTCTCAATAATAAAAAACTTATTGATTTTATTATCAAATCGTTCAATTATTCCATATCCGGAATAATCACATAATAAAATAACACCAAATTGTTCTAATTCTAAAGAAGAATGTCCACCTCTATAGGTATGCATGTTTTTTATTTTATCTGTAACTATATTATTTTTTTTAATATACATATAATTTTTTATAAATAAGTAACTAAAAAAAAGAATTAAAATAGTTGGTAGCGTGCATTTTAATGCACGAACTAATATTCCAGTTGTAGGGTGCCCAAAGTAACTTTTGCACCAATCAAAAATGTTTATAAGAATATTTTGGTTCTTATCATTTTTTTTGCTATCTTCTGTCACTGATTTCATACTCTCAAATTTTTTCTTTATACGAATCTCTCATTCCATTTTCACTATCTTATAATATTTTATCAAATTATGCTACTTTTCGATGAAATGTTTTCTCGCCTTGTGATTATTCGTCGGTGTTACTCGTTAGTGTTACGTTGTTGGGTTAAAACCCAACCTACGGACTATGGCTGTGTTTTAGAGTTTGTTTACCTTTGAACGGATAAATTGATTACGTTCGGCAATGAGACATTTGAAATTTAAGTCAGAAAGAATGCCGAAAAATTAGGAAAAAAATTTTTTCAAATTTCCAAAGTAATGGATTTTTTTATTGATGCCTTAAATGTTGAATCTTATACTTTATATGTTTAATCATCAGAAAGAAACAAAAAATTAAAGAAGGAGATGGCAAAAATGCTTGATAAAACCACAGATGAAGAAATTAAACTAACTTATAGAGTAAGTACTAAGCGGGATTTTGGATTAGTAAAAATCAAGCAAAAGAAATACATTTTTGTAATGATATTTTTTCTATATCTGTTAAAAATGATTTATTAATCATCTTCTTTGAGTGTGCTTTAAAATATTTATTACATTTTTCTTTTATTACTTGTGGGATATCTTTTTCAGTTATAACTTCTTTAGTTTTTACACTAAATTTTTGATTATTATATTGTATTCTTATAAATCTACTATCTGAAATTCCGTTTAGTAAACAAAAATCAAAACATACATTCAATTGAGATTTATTTATATTATTTAAAATTGAATAAACAATATCTAAATGCTCAAATGGGCTTTCTGCACCACGAGGAATAATGATTACATCATTATCTTTGTAATCATATAAAAATGAAGATATAGATTTTTCATAAAAAATTTCTTTCATTATAATCCTATTTTATATTATTGAATTTTCGTGCACCTGTTTTAATAAAGTAATTATTTGCTGAAAAATTGTTACTGCAGTATCTTTTTTTATTATTTGTTCGGGATTAATACCGTCATTATGAAACAACTTATGTCTATTATTGTGTATAAAATTGTATAAAGCATTAACCGTTTGTATGATTTTTTGATTATTTTTGAAATTTACTTTATATTCTGACTTTAAATTCCACACCGTGTTTTGCTCATTAGGTTCAAAATAATCGAAACTTGTATTTTGTGGAAGATTATATTCAATACAAATTCTATTTAACACACCCTCAATTATTTTGATAGCAGAAGCAATACTTGCAAAATATTCTGGGAGTTGAATCTCTGTAAAAACTAAAAATGCTGATGTTTTTAACCAATTTTTTTCAAATTCTGTTATTAAATTTTCATTTGTATATAATTCACTACCTAGAAGGCATTTAACATATTCATCTAATATACCCTCATCATATGAAATATTTAAAGACTGCATTTCTTCTTTACTTGTCAAATATTTTTCAATAATTTCTTTTGCTTTTATGTTTAAGTTTGATGTTAATTCAAAAAAGACATCATCCCATAAATGTGTTGATTGTCCGGTTAATATTATTTTTTGCGTGGTATGATAATACTGCAATATAACTTTCTGCTTATTTTTTACAATAGATAAATTTATTTGGACATCAGAGCATTTTGTTTCTTCTATAGAATAATCTATGATGTTACTATAAAAATTTCTAATATTATCATATACATCAGGTATAATACCAACAAAAGCCTGACTTTTGGGTTTTACTGTAGTAACATTAGCTACTACTATATTTAAAATTTTATCTGCTATTTCTGAATTTTTCCCTTGTGGAGTAACTGAAAGACCTTTATCTGTCTCATATATTGAATATATAAATGGTTTATTTCCTGCAATAGTTATATTATATTGCCAATTTGCATTATTCACTTGTCTATAATTAACCTCATATTTAAAATTATTATTTTCTAAATAATCAATGAGTTTTGTTATAAATTCATCTTTAGTTAATTTTATATTTTTCATTTAGCTACATCCTTTAATTCAATAATACTGGCTAAAATTTAATTTTAAATGTTTTGTTAAGAATATAAATTTTCTTACAAATTGTAAGTCATTAGCATCTAAGTATAATTATGTTTTTATCATAAAGACTGTATTATTAATCTTGAATAAATTTGTCATTAATTTTATAAAATTTATTCAGAAAAAAGTTTAAAATGGAAAGAATACGTTTAACAAAATGCTCAAACTATCTGTTACAAGAAATCATTTTATGTGTTCTTTTACATTTGCTAAATTTTAAATTAATAAAGTGTAAAAAGCAAAGGGATATTATTTTAATGATAAATATAAAGAGTAAGTTTTTTGAAACTTTATACTATTTGTTGCTTAACCCTTACTGTGTTTGCGAGGATATTAATTGTTTGCAAATCGTGGTGGTCATTTCTGTCAAACCATACGCAGAAAATACTCCCAAAATCCTTATTAATCCTCTATTGCAGAGTGCTTATCTCTCAATACCTCTTTTAAATTTGCCAATTTATTTGAAAGTGTATTGCAAGTAGAAACACTCAATCTGGTTTCGAATGATATTGAGTAGGAGGGATTTATCTTATTTGAATTTTTGAAAACACATGTGTTATTATAAAATTATGGAAAAATTCCGAAATTTATTCAACGATAAATTATTTCTTACGAGAGGCGTGCTTTATTTTTTGCTTTTTGTAGTGCTGTTTATTTTGATGAAAAACGGTTGTCTGAATGCCGATGACACTTGTTGTAACGGCTTTTTCCCTGTAACTTTTGTAAAACCTTTTTGGTATTACGGAACTTGGGTCGTTTCAGTTAACAATTTTTTGTTGTATTGGCTACCATCTGTTCTGGGGGCTAATTTGCAGGACTGGAGTGGGATTGCCGGTGCATTGTTTCAAGTTCCGATAATAATCGGAATGGTTCTTTGTGTGGAAAAAACAGGCTATTTGCGTGGAATTTCGCCGAAAATCGTTATTCCTGTGACCTTTATACTTTTTGTTTTTGCATTTAAGTTAATTTGTCTGCTTAATCCGCCTGATTTCTTGATATTTTGTGCATTTTTCAGGTTTGTATTGTCTCCATTTTTGCTGATTATTTTTCTTTATAATTTTTATAAAATTCTTTGTGAAAAAGAAGTCGATTTAAGGTTTTTGGGCGTGTTGGCACTCGTTATGGCATCATCTTCTGAAGTCGTTGCGGGGATTGCTCTTACGGTTGTTTTTTTGTCTATATTTTCGCTTTTGGCAGAAAGCCTTATTACAAAAAATTGTAGAAAAAAAGTTCTTTTTTCTTCCCTGTTAATTTTCGCAATTTTGTTGATTGGTGCGATTTCTTTGGTTACAAATGCTGGATTTAAAATCCATTATTTGCACAAATCAGGTGGTGCGGCTGTTCCTTTGATTGACGTATTGGCAAGCGTTCCGGACTTTTTGAAAAGTTATTTTAATGAAATAATTTTGAACTATCTTCCGATTTATTTGACGTTGCTATTTTTAACGGTTGTGAATTTTGTGGCATTGCCTGACAAGAAAAAATTTGTTGCAACATTGTTTCCTTGCTTTGTTTTCGTCGGAATTTTTACGTTTGCCTTTTTATTGATTTTGGGTGGAAAACACCATTATAGCGGTGGTTATTGGATTTCGCATCGTGATATCCATTTGATATTTTTGTTGACGTTCGTTTATTGCATTTCGATTTCGATTTTTGAATTTTTGCAAAGGGTGAAGTTTGAAGAAATTAAAAAACTTTTAATTCTCTTAATCGCTGTGAACATCTTTGTTTTAGTTGGTTCGTACAACGAATTTTACAATAAAAAATTAAACCTGAAGAAAGTTATGTACCTGAATGATAAAATTAGATTATTTTATGAATACAAAGATATGAAGCCTGTTTTGTCCCCCACGACGAAATTCGAAAGTGTGTTTTATGTCACGTTGCCCACCCCGATAAATTTGCGTGAGTATAAGGATGAAATTGACGATAACCTGCTCGATGAGGTGTATTTGTCCTCTTTTGAAGAGTATTATTTGTCAAAAACCTATAAAAAACCTATAAAAAATCGACTTAATGATTTGAAATTTGCAAATTCGGTAGGAGAGGCAATGTCGCTCGTTGAGGCTCAAGGCGGCAATTTTGACGAACTTAAAACTTCTGATTTTAAATTCAAAAATCTTTCGGACGAAAAATTCGTTTTAGGGGAAAAATAACTCTATCGAACCTTTTTGACTTTCAAAAATTTGTAGCCGAAAGATGGAATTTTGTATGAAATTTCTCCGTGTTTTTCAATCCATTCGCTCGTTTCAGGGTAAATGTTATCGTATTTTTCTGAAAGGCAGAAGAAAATTGTGCTTCCTGTTGGGACTTCATCTAAATCACTGGGGAAATAAAAAACTTTTTCTCTGTTTACATCTTCTTTTGGGTCATAAAGTTCAAAAAGCCTGTGATTAGCGAATTTGCAGAAAATGTAGTCGTCTGAAGAATAATCAGAATGTCTCAAAAAATCAATGAATTCCTTTGCATAGGCAGATTTTTCGGTCTGATATCTTTTTTCGTAATTGTGTTTTATGACTTCAAGTGTTGTAACGCCGCTATTTTGGCTAAAATACTTGTAAATTTTTCCATAATTCAAAAGAGTTAAACAACATAACGTAATCGCTGTTATAGTAAGTGTTTTACTCTTTAATTCAATATAATCAATCGGCTTAATTATCCACAAAATAAAAAACGGAATCAGATAAATCGAAACTCTCTCTGCGAAAAACGGGTAAAGGTGCAAAAGCCCTGCCGCTGCAGCAAAAATGAAGGGTGAAAATATAATTCCGAAGAAAAATTTATCCTTCTTAAAGGTCACAAAAATCGATATTACGAAAAACAATAATGTCGATAATTCCCAAGCCGTCGAACTTGCGAAAAATGTCAAAAAGTTTCTCGCTTGATTGATGTCAGCAGGAAACATTGTGCCAAATAAAACACCCCAAAAGTGTTGCAAATATTCGCTTTTTATTGCATAACTGCAATTTATCGAGAAATAGAAAATCCCAAAAATCAAAAGTGGTATTATAAAATAAATCGATTCGAATAATTCTGTTTTTATCGGGCTTTCTTTCGTTGAAGAAATACTTTTAGATATTCTGTAAACAAATAAAACCAAAAAACTGCTTGCTATAATGAAACACGAAGTGTATGAAAATAAAATTGATATTATTCCAAATGTAGACAGGGCAACGAGTTCACCTCTTTTTAAATCTTTATCTTTTAGTAAAAATGCCACCAAAACGATTAAAATAGAGAAAAATACATCGCAAGTGTAATGTTTGAAAAACATTGTATATAAAATTATGAACTCAGATGTTGCAAATAGTGCGTTTGCAGCCAAAATGCATATTTTATTCCGCAAAACTTTTGTGGATAATTTGCAGAAAATTATCAAAGACAAAACAGAAAACAACCATGGCAAAAACCGCAGAGCGATTTCGTTTGCACCAAAAATTCCATAAATAAATTTTGAACAAATCAAAAATAATGGAGGGCAACATTGACCTTCATAAAGTGGCAAGAACAGTTCAGCAGTTGATTTTTCATTGATGTTATAAATCAATGAGGCTTCATCGTAAAAAAGCGGATAACCCTTTAACCAAGCCATTGTTCGGAAAATTATTCCGAACAAAATTATCGCCGATAAAATTGTTCCAAAAGTTGTGTTTTTTATGCTTTCTGAATTCAATTTTTGCATAAAATAAATATATCACATTTCGGGCTGATATTCTTATTTTTGTTTAGAATGTTTAATTTTTCCTTGCAACTATTTGTGTCATTTATTAAAAACATTATTACTGGTTAAAAATTTCAATGCAACAAATGGTGTTATTTTCTCGGTGCGAAAAAATTCTCAAAAATTTTTGATTTAGCGAAAAAATTCATGTAAAAGATTTATAAAGAATTTCTTGTGATTGTGATAACACTAATAGTGTTATCTATTGTGTAGTAAAACTTTCGGGCTGTTAATCTTTCAAAAACCGTGTTCAATAACGTTGTAGTATTTTAAATTTTTTTTTGATATAATGGAAACAATAAGAATAGATTTTGGGAAAAGTATGCTCCAAGTCGAAAAGAAGAACGATATAGAACTTCAACTCACGGAAATTTTTGAAAAAGACCGTGTCTCCGACGTTCCCGTGGTTTTATCATACAAGCAAGAATCGCTTGAAAGAATGGCAAAATTCATCACGGGAGAGATTAATCGTTCTATGGCGATAGGGATTGCGGGTGAATCTGCAAGTGGCAAGTCGACCATTGCGAGGGAATTTATTGAAACCATTGAAAATTTTGCCCTTGATAATGACTTAGGGCAAGTGATTACGAGAGTTAACACGGACGATTATTATTATGATCATTCGGAGCAGGTTAAAAAAGCAGGAAGTATGGCTGAGTTTGTAAAGACTTATGATTTGGACGTTCCTGAGGCATTGGAATTAGATTTGATGTTTTCACATGTTCAAAAACTTCTATCGGGTAATTCCGTAATGCTTCCGAAATATGACATGTCTGGAACTACCATCAGATGGGATAATCATACACTTGCTGAACCCTCGAAAATCATTATTTCTGAGGGTTTATTTGCACTTACGGAAAAAATTCGTGGGGCTTTTGATTTTAAGATTTACGTCGATATCGATTCGGATATTCAAAAACAGAGATTTTTTGCTCGTGCAGAGGAACGTAAATTGGGTGATTCTGCTAAATCAATGTACGAGAACGTTTCTAACAAGGCAAAAATTTACATCAAACCTTGCAGAGAGGTTGCGGATATTGTTTTATCGGGGGCTGCACCGATTTCGAGTTACAGAAGTTTCTTGAAAAAAATTCTTAGCGTTGTTGCTGATTTATACTTGAAATAACTCATAACACTAATAGTGTTATTGATTGTGGTTGTTATATTTTGAGCGTGTTATTTTTTAAAATATTTGCGTTGAAAAAAACTTTTTGTTTTGATAGAATATTTTCAAAATGAAAAAACTCGGAATTATTATAGTTAATTTGATTTTGCTTATTTTGGTGTTTATTGGTGCTGAATATTTCAGTTATCTTGATGCCAATAAATTTTATGAGCAAAAAATTCCATATTTTCGTCACAAGACCGACACGACGATAGAAACGTTGAAAAATGACGGAAATATGCGAAAACCTTGCGGTTTGGAGTATAAAAAGAAGCCGATTTTGATATACGGTTGCTCAGTTGCGTATGGGTTTGCACTTTCTGCTGAGGAAAGTTTCGGAAATCAATTATCTGAGTTTACAAAAAGACCTGTGCATAATTTTGGAATGTCGGCGAAAGGCTTGCAGCACGCTTATTTCCTTATTAAAAATGATGAGAAAATTTCTCCTGAACCAGAGTACGTTTTTTATGTTTTTATCAACGACCATTTTAGAAGAATGTATGTTGATTGCAACAAAATTGATACGTTGAACTATTTGACATATCGGGTTAAAAATGGCACGCTTGTTGAAAATCGACAAGGAACATTGGCTGACAAATCATATCTCGTAAGCAATTTTAAAAACATGACTTATTATGGTTTGAAAAATATTTTTAAAGACCAAATTTTCGATTTTGCCAAACTTTACATTGTTTCGATGAAAAATGAAATCAAAACCAAATATCCGCATGCTAAGTTTGTTTTGATTGATTACGATAATGGATATTTTTCGGAGTTGACCCCAGAAAGGATTGTGCAACTTAAAAAAGAGGGAATTGACGTTGTCGTTTTAAATGACGAATTTCAGGACAAATTAAAACTGGATAGTTATAAAAATCCTGTTTCGAAGGATATTTTTAGACACCCAAACGGCAAGGCTTGGAAATTGGTTGTAAAATATCTTTCCGAAAAATACAACTTATAGAATTTTTGTTCTATAATTTCATTAGAAAAAAGGATACACACAGATGAATAACATTAAAAAATTAAGAAATATAGCAATTATTGCACACGTTGACCACGGAAAAACTACGCTTGTTGACTGTATGCTCAAGTATGCCGGAGTTTTCAGAGAAAATCAACAAGTTCAAGCGTGCGTTTTGGATAGTAACGACCTCGAAAGAGAAAGAGGCATTACGATTTTGTCAAAAAATATCTCAATCGATTACGACGGCTACAAAATCAATGTAATTGACACCCCTGGTCACGCAGACTTCGGTGGAGAAGTTGAACGTGTACTCGGTATGGTTGATGGTGCTTTGTTGATTGTCGATGCGGCTGAAGGTCCTATGCCTCAAACAAGATTCGTTCTTTCAAAGGCTTTGGAACTCGGCATCAGAGTTATCGTTGTCATCAACAAAATTGATAAACCTGCCGCTGACCCGATGGGTGCTTTGGACAAAGTTTTTGACTTGTTCACAGAATTGACCGATAATGACTATTTGATTGATTTTCCGTACATTTTCTCAAGCAGTTTGAACGGATTTGCAATCAAAGATTTGGACGACCCGAGAGAAAACATTCAACCACTTTTGGACTGTATCGTCGAAAATATTAATCCTCCTGTTGCAAACGTTGACGGAAAACTTCAATTCCACGTTACAACTTTGGATTACAACGATTATGTTGGCAGAATCGCAATCGGCAGAGTCGTTGGCGGCGTTTTGAAAGCAAAAGACCAAGTTTCACTAATCACTCGTGATGGCGAAGTTAAACACGGTCAAATTACAAAATTATATACCTTCAAAGACCTCGGCAGAGTTGAAACAGATGTGGCTTATGCAGGTGATATCGCAGGCGTTGTTGGCTTCCCTGAAATCCAAATCGGTGAAACAATTTCGACCTTTAATGACCCTGAAGCCCTTCCTTTGATTAAAATTGATGAACCAACTTTGCAGATGAATTTCTCTGTTAATGACAGCCCGTTTGCAGGTACGGAAGGCAAATTCGTAACCAGCCGTCAACTCAGAAAAAGACTTTACGACGAACTTGAAAAAAACGTAAGTTTGAGAGTTGAAGATACTGATTCTACTGATGTTTTTAAGGTTTCAGGTCGTGGCGAACTTCACCTTGGCATTTTGATTGAAACAATGCGTCGTGAAGGTTATGAATTCCAAGTTTCAAAACCGGAAGTTATCATCAAAACAATCGACGGTATGCAATATGAACCTTATGAAAACCTTACTGTCGACGTTCCGAGCGGAGATGCAGGCTATTGTATCGAAAGATTGGCTTCACGAAAAGGCGAAATGCTTTCAATGAACACAACAGATACAAGAACTATTTTGGAATTTTCAATCCCGTCAAGAGGTTTGATTGGCTTCGGTACTGAATTTGTCAGAGCCACAGCGGGTGAAGGCATTATGAGCCACACATTCGATGAATACAGACCTTGGGCAGGCGATATTCCAAGACAAAGAACTGGTTCGTTGATTGCCTTTGAAACAGGCGAAGCCGTTCCTTATGCACTCGCTCAGTTTGAAGATAGAGGTACGTTCTTTATTACCCCGAAAACAAAGGTTTATAGAGGAATGATTGTCGGCGAATCTAACAAACCGCAAGACGTCGAAATTAACGTTTGCAAAACGAAAAAACTTACAAACATGAGAAGTTCGACCGCTGATGTTATGGTTACTTTGCAAGCCCATAAAACCATGTCAATGGAAGATTGCATGGAATATATCAGCGATGATGAACTTATGGAAGTTACCCCTGAAAATATCAGAATGAGAAAGGCAGACTTGACTCAAAGAAGATATAATAGATAATTTTCATATTGTTTGGATTTGTCAAAAGGTCGGTTGAAAATCAGCCGACCTTCTCTCTTTGCTAGGTGGGATTGCTTCGTTGTTACATTCCTCGCAGTGACGATGACCCCATTCAGTCATACTGAGGCTTTAGCCGAAGTATCTATTTTTATTGAATTTATCAGAGAGGTCTTTTTAATCCCTCAGAATGACGGTATTTTACAGTGGCGATGTTGTATTAAAACACATCTAAACCCCGACAACCCCAACCTGTTGACAATACATTAAGAAATATTAAGAATAATATATACAAAAAGACAATTTTCA